>Ga0315273_10001449_pt1 | contig 27020 bp, 21 predicted proteins | sample YL17G02_0_MG_FD_205753 | JGI IMG/M metagenome (GOLD analysis project Ga0315273, IMG submission 205753) | Sediment microbial communities from Yellowstone Lake, YNP, Wyoming, USA - YL17G02_0 | ecosystem: Environmental > Aquatic > Freshwater > Lake > Sediment | place: USA: Wyoming | collected... | reverse complement strand
AATGGCCAGCTTGACGCTGGCCTTGCTGGATTCGACATCGCTGACGGCGTTCAGGATCTCCTGCCGGATGGACTGCTCGAGGCTGCGCTGGCGCAGCGCGTCCAGGCGCTTGCCGAGCAGCGCATCGGCCAGCGTCGCCGAGGCGGCGCGGTCGCGGATCGGCAACCGCAGCGTCAGCCCGAAAGCATAGACCGGATAATTGAAGTTGAACACCTGGTTGAGCGCGTCGCCGAATCCCCCCGGCGTCATCTTGATGAGCGCACTGGATGTTCCGCTGCCGGCGAAGACGTTGGTGCGCTGGAAGAAATTTCCGCCGCGGCCGCTGGCGGAGTAGTTGCCGGTGAGGGAAAGGTCGGGGCGCAGCGAGTTGGTGGCCTGCTTGATGGTCAGGTCGTCGGTCTCGAGATTGACCAGGGAGGCGCGGAAATCCGGGCGCATGGCCAAGCCGCGCTCGACGGCCGGCTCGCGATCGATCTCCTTATCGTCGGCCGGCGGAAGAACCGATTCGGTGAGCCGGATGGGCAGTCTCCGGATGTCGGGGTCCAGGTCGGCCGACATCTGGCGGCGCAGCACGTCTTCGGCCTGGATCAGGCGGAACCGCGCCTGGGAGACGTTGATCTCGGCGCGCGCGAAATCGGCCTGCGGACGAAAGATCTCCAGCGGCGACAGTGCGCCGAGTTCGAGTTCCCGCTGCGCCCGCTTGAGCGAAGCGTCGTTCAGCTTGAGGTTCTCCTGGGCCACGCGGAGGCTCTCCCGGGAATTGATCACCGCCCAGTAGTTGTTCTCGGCGGTCACCAGCAGCCGCGTGATCTGGTCGCGGGTGGTAAGTTCGGTCGCCTTCATCCGGCTCCTGGCGATGGTGATCGGCAGGCGCACGATGCCGCTTCCGCGGTTGCGGAGCAGAGGCTGCGTGAAGCCGATGTTCAGCCGCGCGGTCAGCGAGGGGTTGAAGGTGGCGAAAGCCGAGTTGGTCGAGAATTTCGAGCCGTTAAAGCCGACGTTGTAAGTGGTGCCGGTCTCCAACTGCTGGCGGTAGGTGAAATCCACGGGCTGGTTCAGCGTATTCTGCGTCGCCGCGCCGGCCAGCGCGTCCGAAGCCGGATTGTTGGTGCGCGTGCTGTTGAACGAGCCCGTCAGAACCGGATCGAAGACGCCGTAGGCGCGCAGGATCGAGTTCTTGTCCCGTTCCACGCTCAGCCGCTGGATTTCGATGTCGGTATTGTTGATCAGAACCAGTTCCAGGTATGCCCGCAGGGACAGTTCGAGCGTGTTGTCGGCCACGAAGTCCTGCAGCCGCACCGGCGGCCGCAGCGATACGCGCGGCGACGGCGTCGAGAAGTGGTTGCGGAAATAGGAAGGCTGCGGAAAAAAAGGCTCGGATTGAGCGAAGAGCGAGGCCGCCAGGGCCAGGCCGAGAGTGAGACGTGAGAATCGCATGGTGATAATTTGGCAACCGCTCCCTTTCGGGCGCGGCTCATTCATACCGGATTGCCTCAATGGGATCCAGCTTGGCCGCCTGGACCGCCGGATAGATTCCGAACAGCAGGCCGATGCCGCAGGAAACGCCGAAGGCGACAAAGACCGACGACGCGGTGACCACGGTCGACCAGCCGGCCAGGGTCGCGATGATTCGCGAGAGGCTGAATCCGAAGCCGATGCCGATCAGGCCGCCGATAATCGAGATCATCACCGCTTCGGTAAGGAACTGCCGGACGATGTCGGACTGCCGGGCGCCGATGGCGCGCCGGATGCCGATCTCGCGGGTTCGCTCGAGCACCGTGGCGAGCATGATGTTCATGATCCCGATGCCGCCCACCAGCAGCGAAATGCCGGCGATGCAAATCATTACCACGCTGAAGATGAACTGCGTGCGCTTGCGCTGCTCGAGCAGGCCGGCGGGCACCGTCACCGTAAAGTCGCCCGCGTCCTTGTGCGTCGCCGTCAGGATCGCGCTCACCACCCCGGCCGTTTCGATGGAATCCGACTGCGGAGTCACGCGAATATAGATGCCGTCGATCTCGTCCTTCAAATAGCTGTTGTTGTCCTCGAACCGGCGCATTACCGTGTTCAGCGGGGCGATCACCAGGTTGTTCCGGTTGATGACTTCCAACCCCTCCACCTCGGTGTCCGCGCCCGCCTGTTGCGCCAGAACGCCGATTACCTGAAGCCAGGTGTCGTTGATTTTGACGTACTTGCCGACCGCGTTGTCGTAGCCCAGCAGATTGACCTTGGCCGATTCGCCGAGCACGCACACCGGCGCCGAACGCGCGTCGTCTTCCTCGCTGAAGAACCGCCCCTCGACCGCCTTCAGAGAGTTGATTTGAAGATAGTTCGTCTGCACCCCGATCAGCAGCGGCGCTTCCTGCGCGGTCTTCGGCAGGACCTTCAGGGGCTTGAAACGCTTCCGGGGCGTCAACGCCTCGATGCCCGGCACGTTCTCGGCAACCGCGCGGAAATCCCGGAAGCTCAGCCCCGGCGAAATCGCCCTCCGGGCCTGCAGCTCATTGCGGTCGACCGCCTCCTTCGCCTCGATGATTATGTTGTTGACGCCGAGCAGATCGATGTAGCTCATCATCTCCTTCTGCGCGCCGGCGGTGATCGACAGCATCGCCACCACCGCTCCGACGCCGAAGATCATGCCCAGCATGGTCAGCAAGCTGCGCAGCTTGTGAACCAGGAGGCTCGAGAGCCCCATGTACAGCTCGGGAAGATAACTGGAAAAAAGCGCCATCTCTTACTGACCTCCGCGCTTGCCGCCGCCCGGCCCAGAGGGCATCCCGCCACCGCCGCCTTCGGACTTGTCGGCCTTCTTCTTCTTGTCGCCCGGTTTGGCGTTCGGGTTGGAGAGCGCAACCAGTTCGCCGGCGTTCAGACCGGATTCCACGATCAGCGTCGACTCGCTGCGCTTGAGGGGCTTGATGAGACGCTCGTCCCATCGGTTGCCGGTTCGCACGTACACCATCGGCTTGCCGTCCTTTTCAAACAGCGCCTGGGCCGGGATGTGAATCACATTCGGCAGCTTCTCGACGATAATCTCGACGTCGGCCAACAAACCCGGACGGAGCAGAACCTCGAGTTGAGTGTCTTCCTCGGGCGGGGGAGGGAGTTTGGCGTCGGCCAGATCCTTCTCCGAGAACTGGCTCGTCGAGCTGAGTCCCAGGAGCGGCATCTCGCCGCCGGCGCCGCCCCGCCGGCCGCCGCGCTCGCCGGCCGAGCCGGGCGCCCCGCCGGGTTTGGCGGCATCGGCGCCCTTGCTTTCTCCGGCCGGACGCTCACCGCGAGGCCGCGTCATCTGCGGGAACTCCTCGCGCAGCTTGGCAAAAACCTTGGTCCGCTCTTCCGGGCTCAGGTCCTGGATGTTCTTGCCGCCGAGCGCCTTCTGGAGCGCGGCCTGCATCTTCTTGCGGTCCTCTTCGCTCATGTTGCCGGACGCGCCTCCGCCCGGCCCAGAGGGTGCCCCGCCGCCCGCCGACATGCGCCGCTGCCCGCCCCCTCGGCCCGCCCCGCCGCCGGCTTCTTCGGATGCTCCCGGGGGACCACCGGACATGCCGCCGCCACTAGGCGCCCCGCCGCCCCCCATAGCCCCGCCGCCAGGAAGACCGGCGCCCATCATCATCGAGCTCACGAATGACACCATGGGCGGCTTCTTGCGGTTCTGCTCGGCCGTCTCGAGGACCTTCTGGATCTGGTCGGGTTTTGCGCCCAGGGCGCTCAGCAGATCCTTCATCTCGACCGAAAAATTGACGTCGAACTTCTTGCCCGGATCGCTCGACATGATGTTGGCCGTCGCGGTTCCGCTCATGTTCTTGATCTTGCCGTGGAAGCGGTGCTCGGCAATCGCGTCGAGCGCGATCAGCACCTCCTGGCCTTCGTGCAGGTTGGCGCGGTCCAGTTCGCCCACCTTGGCCGTGATCTCGAGTTCGGAAAGGTCCAGCACATCCGCCACCGGCATGCCGGGTTGCACCTGGTCGCCCTCGCGAATGTCGGGCGACTGCATGCCCATCATCCGGAACCCGCCCGAGTTCTGCCGGACCGAAACCAGCCCGCTCATCGGCGACAGCAGCTTCACCTGGCTCAACCGCCGCTTCTCACGCGCCAGTTCGATCACCGATTTGTTCTTCCGCTCCTGCAAGACCGCCAGTTCGGCCTCGGCCTGCAACTGGCGGGACTTGATGTCGGACTCGAGCTGCTTGAGCCGCCGCCGCGCCTCCTCCAGGTTGAGCAGGTTCTTCTTGGCGTCGATCTGGGAAATCAGCTCGTTCCGCTTGACCTCCAGCTCGGCCCGGCGCACGCTGTAGCGCGCCCGCAGCAATTCGACCTGGTCCTGGTTGTTTCGGATCGCCAGGTCGGCCTCCGCTTTCTTGATCTGCTCGTCGATCTGCTCCATCTCGAGTTCCTTTTCCTCGAGCCGCGAGCGCACCTCGGAATCGTCGAACTCGATCACCAGGTCCTTCTCGCGCGCAAAGCTGCCCAGCGGCGCCAGGCGGGTCACCTGCACGGTGCCGAAAAGGTTGGGAGCCGTCAGGGAAACCGAACGCACGGCGCGCAACTCGCCGCGGGAGAAGCTGCGGACGATTACGTCGCCGCGCCGGACGCGAGTGGTCGGAACCTGTTGCTGCCGCTGCGGCATCTGCTGGAACATCCGGTATCCGGCCCAGCCCGCCGCCAGCACGACCAGGACCAGAGAAACTCGAAATAGGATCTTCTTCATTTGCTGAACCACCTGAGCGGCCGGATGAATCCGGCCCGTACGGGTCGGATATATCCGACCCCTACAGACCCGGATGTATCCGGCCCCTACAATTTCTTGGCCCGCTTGGCCGCCTCGGCGGGATTCTCCATGGCGACCATCTCGCCTTCCTTGAGCCCCTTCAAAACAATCATATCGGTGTCGTTCCGCTTGCCGACCTCGAGCTGCCGGACCTGGAACTCCTGGCCTTTCTGCACCCACACCGCCGGTTTCCCGGCTTGCATGAAGCTGGCGCGAACCGGGACCAGCAGGGCCTTGGGAACGCTTTCGATGATGATCTCGGCCGTGGCGCTCATGCCCGGCCTCAACCGCGGATCCAGGCTCTTCAGCGTGGCCCGCGCCGGAAAGGACTTCTCCGACATGCCCATGCCCCGGTACTGCAGCGCCGCGATCGGGCTGATCCAGTCCAGGTCGGCGAAGAACTCCTTGTCGGGCACGGCATCCACGCGCATCCGAATCTGCTGGCCGAGCTTGATTTTGCCGCGATCCACCTCTTCCAGCTTCAGCTCGATGCGCATCTCCGACAGGTCCGGAATCTCGGCGATCGAGGCGCCGGTCCAGGCGTTGTCGCCCTCTTTGAACGGCGGCGGCGACGAGCCCCAGGAGCCCTGCGAGCGGAAGTTCGGCAGCAGGTTCACAATGCCGTCGTTGGGAGCGCGGACCACCATCTTGGACAGGTAGCCCTTGTACCGCTCCAGGTCGCGCAGGGTCTTGTCCTTGCGCTGGGTCAGACGCTCCAGGTCGGCCTGCTGGGTAACGTCGTGCGACTTGATCGTGATCTTGACCTGCCCCAGCTCGCCTTCGCTGATTCCGACGTCGATCTTGTTCTTGGCGCCCTCGATTTCCGACAGGATCTCGGCCTTGCTGGCCTCCAGTTTCGCACGCTGGAGGTTATACTCGGACGTCATCAGGTTCATGCCGTCCATCTCGTCGGTCATCTGTTGAGAAGCTTTCAGCTTGACGATATCGGCGTCGGCGGCGCGCACGTTGGTCGTGCCTTCAATGTAGGACTGCTCCTGTTGCGCGGTGTCGAACTCGATGACCACTTCGCCTTTCTTGATCGGCTTGCCGGATTCGGCCAGCCTGACGATCCGCGGACTGGGCACCTGCGGCGCGCTCAAGATCACCGAGCGCGTGCTGCGGATTTCGCCGCGCGTCTTCACGCTGATGATGAACTCGCTCAGGCGCACCCGCGTCACCGGGACTTCCACCGTGGTGGTGCCCGCATAACGATAGGCGGCGAACACTCCGCCGCCACTCGCCAGCAGGATGAAAATCCAGCTAATGACACTCCGCCGCCGCGAACCGGCGGTCTGGCCGATCCTCTGTTTTGGTTTTAGATCCTTCGACATTCGCCTTGCCTCGACCTCATGGTTTGCCGCCGGCCGGGGCGCCTTCTGGGCCGGGCTTGGGTTCCACCGCGGGCGGCTCCAGCGCAATCACTTCGCCGGCCCGCACCCCCGACCGAATCGCCGCCGCCACGTTGTTTACCAGACCCAACTCGACTTCCCGTTTCCGCCAGCCGTTGGGAGCGCGAACCAACACGTACGGCTTGGCCTCCGCGTCGCGGAAAATGGACTCCAGCGGCGCCATCGCCGCCGCCTGCTCTTCCCGCTCCACAACCACGTCCGCGCTCACGGTAAGATCGGGGATCACTCGCGAATCCATCTTTTCCAGCCGCAGCCGGACCGGAATCTCTTTCATGAAGTTGGATCGGAATCCCCCCGGCTTGGTCATGGCGCCGATCGAGAAAACCTTGGCCGGCAACTCCAGGTCCGGGTAGGCGTCAAAGCGGATGCGCGCCTTCTGGCCGATTCTCAGCGACTCGACGTCGGCCTGGTTCACCGTGGCGTTGATCACCATCGACCGCAGATCGACGATCTGCATGAACGGCTGGCCGGCGTATACCTGATCGCCCTGCTGGATCTGCCCGAACTCGCCGCCCCGGAAGGTCTGCATCATCACCACCAGGCCGTCGATGGGCGCCTTGCTGATCATGCGGTCGGCGTTGGCTTCGGCGCGCTGCAACTCGACCTTGGACTTGTCGAGTTCGATCTCGGCATTCCGAATCTGGGAACCCTCCGAGATCTCGACAAACTTCACCTCGGCCAGCAACTGCTTGTGCTTCGCCTGCGCCTCCTCGAGCGCCAGCCGCAGCCGTTCGGAATCGATCGCCGAGCGGACCGGCGTCGTCTTGAGGTCCAGATCGGCCCTTGCGACAGCGCCTTTGGCCGCGTCCACCAGCTGTTCGTGGGCCTTTCTAGTGACCTCGAGCTGCGCTTTCTGCTTCCGCAGACTGGCTTCGGCCTGAAGTCCGCTGGCCCGGTAGTCGTCCAGCCGGGTGAGCACGAACTGGCGGTCGAACTCGGCCACCACGTCGCCCTTCTTGGCAGTCGAGCCGGATTTTGCGACCTCCTGCAACACCAGCCCGAATTCGCCGCCGCCGCCGCGGCTGCTGCCGGGAGGGCCGCCACCCAGTCCCTGGCCCAGGCTGCCGCTGGTCGTTCCCAGCCCGTCGCTGCCGAGCGAGGTGCTGGACGAGCTTCGGCTCGCCCCGGACGATCCGCCGCCCCGCGAGATCGCGCTGGATTGAGCCGCCCGGCTGGTCGCCGCCCGGAACGAACTGGAACTCGAGCCGCTGCTGTCGGCGCTGGACGTGCTCGCGATGCCCGAACTGTCGCCGGATCCGCCGGTCGACACGCTTGGCGCACTCCCGGAAGAACTGCTCCGGCCGGCGCTGGACTGGACTTGCTGCGGCACGTCGCTACCGCCCCCCCCGCCCGACGAACCGTGCCGGCCGTGATCGCTCCGGCTCCCGCGAAGCTGGGGAGAGATCAAGGAAACGAAATTCTCCGCCGAGGTCACTCCGGTCAGCCGCAGGCTGCGCGCTATCGAACCCGGACCCACGGTCATCGTCCGAACGGTAACCGCCGCTGTCCGCCCCGCTTGAGCGGCCTGCTCGGCGGACCGGCGCTGCCAGATTAAACCTATCGCCGACAACAAGATAGCCGACAGCACCGCCAGCCACAGAAGCTTCCGTCCGCGACCCCCATGCAGATGTGGTGTCGGGGTTGAAGGGACAGGCTCCGGCGATATTGGGATTGGCGCCGTTGCGCCACTCATGCGAGGCTGCATCTTGAACCTTCCAGCCGGCCCGCGCCCCGGGGCGACGGACCGATAACGTTAGGATACCCCAAGAATTACTAGACGACGATCTCGTCCGCTCTGGTTACCCGTCCGCCCTCCGGACCGCTGTACTACCGTCCCTCGAAATCTCGTCGCGGCTATGCCGCGCCGTGGGACATGCTTCAGCTTGTCCCGTCCGCCAGCCGGCGGACCCGGGCGGCCGGACCAGCCCGGAGAACGTGTGAAGAAATCGCGGATCACCGGCATTGTCGGATTCGGACCGGATAAATCCGGCCCCACCAACCTGCCAGGCGCTTCAGCCACGGCTCAACCCGACATCGACGACAGGAACTCGGCGTTGCTCCGGGTCTTGTTCAACTTGTCGAGCAACAGTTCCATCGCCTCGCTCGGGGAGAGCGGACTCAGGACCTTGCGCAGGACCCAGACCCGGTTGAGCTCTTCCCTGGGCAGCAGCAACTCTTCCTTCCGGGTGCCGCTCTTCTGGATATCCATGGCCGGGAAAACCCGCTTATCCATCAACTTACGGTCGAGATGGATTTCCATGTTCCCGGTGCCCTTGAACTCCTCGAAGATCACGTCGTCCATCCGGCTTCCGGTGTCGATCAGGGCCGTGGCGACAATCGTCAGGGAACCGCCCTCTTCAATGTTGCGGGCGGCGCCGAAGAAGCGCTTGGGCCGCTGCAGGGCGTTGGAATCCACGCCGCCGGACAGGACCTTGCCGGAGGGAGGCACAACCGTGTTGTAGGCCCGGGCCAGGCGGGTGATCGAATCCAGCAGGATCACCACGTCGCGCTTGTGCTCGATCAGGCGCTTGGCCTTCTCGATCACCATCTCGGCAACCTGCACGTGGCGGGAGGCGGGCTCGTCGAAGGTCGAGCTGATCACCTCGCCCTTGACCGAGCGCTGCATGTCGGTCACCTCTTCCGGCCGCTCGTCGATGAGCAGGACGATGAGATTGACCTCCGGGTGGTTGGCGGTGATCGAGTTGGCGATGCTTTGCAGCAGCATCGTCTTGCCCGTGCGCGGGGCGGCGACGATCAGGCCGCGCTGTCCCCTTCCGATGGGGGTCAGCAGGTCCATGACCCGGCCGCAATAGTTTTCCTTGACGGTTTCCAGCCGCAGCCGCTCATTGGGATACAGCGGCGTCAGGTTGTCGAAGAAGATCTTGTTGCGGGCTTCTTCGGGCGGCTCGAAGTTGATCGCATCCACCTTGATGAGCGCGAAGTAACGTTCCCCCTCCTTGGGCGGGCGGATCTGCCCGGAGACGGTGTCGCCGGTGCGCAGATCGAAACGGCGGATCTGGGACGGCGAGACGTAGACGTCGTCGGGCCCCGGCAGGTAGTTGTATTCCGGGGCGCGCAGGAAGCCGAAGCCGTCCGGCAGGCATTCCAGCACACCCTCGGAGAAGATGAGACCCGCCTTTTCGGCCTGCGCCTTCAGGATCTGGAAGATCAGTTCCTGCTTCCGCAAGCCGGCCGCGCCGGTAACGTTCATGTCCTTGGCAGTCTGGTTGAGCTTCTGAATGCTCATCTCCTTGAGCTCGACCAGGTCCAGGGTCTGCACGCCGTTCCTGAGCTGCCTGTCGCCCCCGGGACCCTGCCCGCCGTGCTTGCGGCGCGGCGGATGGGATGAGGCCGCCGGCGGCGGGGGGGCTTGCTCGGCGGGTTTTTCCTGCTGGCCCGAAGTCTGTTCTACGGGTTCTTGGTTTTCCAAATCGCTTGCCAAATCTCCCTCACTCCCTGGCCTGTAACGGCCGAAAACGGCACGAACTCGCCGCCCGGCGCGTGCCGGGCCACCGCGGCCGTGCCGTGATGACGTTCCGACTGCGTCTTCAGTTTGTCTGTCTTGGTGGCGACCACGAGAATTCGCCGTTTGTGGAACTCAAGCCATCGCTTGAGCTCCAGATCCCGTTCCATCCAGCCTCGCCGCGCGTCAACCAGCACGATCGAAAGGTCGAGCCGCTCCCGGTCCACCAGGTATGCCTCGACCAGGCGCTTCCACGCCTGGATCTCGCTCCTGGGCGCCCGCGCGTAGCCATACCCGGGCAGATCGACGAGGTGGAAACCACCCTCCACCCAGAAGAAGTTGATCGACTGGGTTCGACCGGGCGTGGCGCTGGTTCGCGCCAGCCCGTCCAGCCCCACAAGCGCGTTCAGCAAGCTTGATTTCCCTACGTTGCTCCGCCCCAGAAACGCAATCTCGGGGAGAGCGCCGTTCGGGAATTGGCCGGGGCGGACTGCACTTATTATAAGTCGCGCTTCCACAAAACAGGGGAGGGGGGATTCAAACCCCTCCCGACTCCTACTCTGCCGCGGTTCGGGCTTCGTATCAGCCCCTGTGGGGCAGGCCGTTTGACCTGCCAAGTCGTTGAGCTCGCAAGAGGCAGGCGAAACCGCCTGCCCCACTTACTGTGTCAACTCGTCTTCGCCGGCTACCGAACCTCGATCGGCAACCGTCTGCGTTGCCGGCGGCGCCGCCGGCGCCGCCGGCAACTCGCGCTCGAGGGCGATCCTCAACACCTCGTCCATCGAGTCGACAAAATTCAGTTTCATCTCGTTCCGGATGACTTCCGGGATGTCGGGCAGATCCTTCTCATTGTCCTTGGGCAGGATCAGTTCGTGGATGCCGTGGCGGTGGGCCGCCAGCACCTTTTCCTTCAGCCCGCCGATAGGCAGCACCTTGCCGCGCAATGTGATCTCGCCGGTCATGGCCACGTCGGCGCGCACCGGGATGCCGGTCAGGGCGCTGGTAATGCTGGTGGCGATGGTGATGCCGGCCGACGGGCCGTCCTTGGGAATCGCGCCTTCCGGCACGTGCACGTGGATATCGATGTGGCGGTAGAAGTCGCGCGCCAGCCCGAGTTGAAGCGCCCGCGATCGGACATAGCTCATGGCCGCCTGGGCCGACTCCTGCATCACGTCGCCCAGCTTGCCGGTTGTGGTCAACTTGCCGCGGCCCTCCATGATGGTCGTTTCGGTGGTCATGATCTGACCGCCCATCTCGGTCCAGGCCAGTCCGGTCGAGGCGCCCACTTCGTTCTTCTTGTCGTGTTCCAGGTCGCGGAACTTGGCCGGACCGAGCATCTCGGTCAGCGTCGCCGCCTTCACCACCACGCGGGACAACTTCTCCTTGCCGTTCTTGCCGTTCTTCTTCTTGGCGCTATCGGCGTTGACCACCTGCCTGGCCACTTTGCGGCACAGGTTGCCGATCTCGCGCTCCAGGTTGCGTACGCCGGCCTCGCGGGTGTAGGACCGGGTGATCTCCATCAGGCCCTCGTCGGTGAACTCGATCTGCTTGGCGGTCAAGCCGGTCGCCACGGTTTGCTTGCGGACCAGGAAGCGCTTGGCGATCTCCATCTTCTCGAGTTCGGTGTAGCCGGAAAGCCGGATCACCTCCATGCGGTCTTGCAGGGCCGGCGGGATGGTGTGCAGCACGTTGGCGGTGGCGATGAAGAAGGTCTGGCTCAGATCGTACTCGACGTCCAGGTAATGGTCCACGAACATGAAGTTCTGTTCCGGGTCCAGCACCTCGAGCAGCGCCGCCGACGGGTCGCCCCGAAAGTCCATCGACATCTTGTCGACTTCATCGAGCATGAAGATCGGGTTGCGCGTGCCCGCTTTCTTCATCATCTGGATGATCTGTCCGGGCAGCGCGCCGATGTAGGTGCGCCGGTGGCCGCGAATCTCGGCCTCGTCCCGCACTCCGCCCAGCGACAGGCGGACGAACTTGCGGCCGGTGGCCTTGCCGATCGACATTCCGAGCGAAGTCTTGCCCACTCCCGGAGGTCCCACGAAACACAGGATCGACCCGCGCGGGTTCTTCACCAGCCGCCGGACGGCCAGGAACTCGAGAATCCGCTCCTTGACCTTATCCAGGCCGTAGTGGTCGGATTCCAGCACTTCCTGGGCGAAACGGAGGTCGCGGATCTCCTTGGTCTTCTTCTTCCACGGCACCGCCAGCAGCCAGTCCAGGTAATTGCGCGACACCGTCGATTCGGCCGACATCGGAGGCATCTGCTCCAGGCGCCGCAACTCGGTCATGGCCTTCTCGAAGGCGTCCTTGGTCATGCCGGCGGAGTCGATCTTCTTCTTCAGTTCGTCGAATTCGCTCTTCTCGCCGCGTCCCAACTCCTTCTGAATGGCCTTGATCTTCTCGTTGAGGTAGTACTCTTTTTGGGCCTTTTCCATCTGGCGCTTGACCCGGCCCTGGATGGTGCGGTCGACGCTGAGCTTCTCGATCTCGATGTCCAGCATCTCGGCCACGCGCGTCAGCCGGTCCACCGGATCGAAGATCTCCAGCAGTTCCTGTTTCTCTTCGATGGTCAGTTGGAGGTTGGCGCCGACCGTGTCGGCCAGGCGGCCCGACTCGTCCACGCGCACGGCGGCGACCATGGTCTCGTAGTTCAGGTTCTGGCTCAGTTTGACGTACTGCTCGAACAGGGTGGTGACCCGGGCCACCAGCGCGTCCAGTTGCGGACCCGCTTCGACTTTATAGTGGGACGTCCGCACCACCGCCCGAAGGAACCCCTCGTCATCGCTCACCGAAACCACTTTGGCGCGTTCGATGCCCTCGACCAGCACCTTGATGTTGCCGTCGGCTTGCCGCAGGCTCTGAACGATATTGGCGATCGTCCCAACCGAGAAGATCTCGTCCGGCCGGGGTTCGTCCACGCTGGCGTCGTGCTGGGTCGCCAGGAAAATCTTCTTCTCGCCGGCCAGCGCCTCTTCCAGCGCGCGAACGCTGGATCCGCGCCCCACCACGAACGGTGTCATCATGTGCGGGAAGATGACCACGTCGCGAATGGGCATCATCGGCAATCGCCGCGTGTCGGACTTCTCTTTCGAGCTGAGCATGGTTGTGATGATGAATCGAGTTCGGTTGGCCGGTTCCTGACGAAAGAACTTTGCGCGGCCGGGATGCCCCGCCGTCGTGTGTTCAGCGCCCCGCGCTTAACCCGCTTTTTCCAGGAGCCCCAAGCTGATCTTCTGCGCCATGACCATCTCCTTCGTCACCAGGAACTCGCGGACTTTCTTGTAGGAAGGGATGTAGTACATCAGGTCCAGCATCAAATCCTCGAGGATCATCCGCAAGCCCCGGGCGCCGACTTTGCGCTCCATGGCCAGAGTGGCGACGGCATCCAAGGCGTCTTCGCTAAACTTCAGTCTAACATTTTCAAACTCAAACAGGCGCTGGTACTGCCGGATGATCGCGTTCTTCGGCTTGGTGAGGATCTGGACCAGGGCATCCTTGTCCAGATCTTCCAGGACCGCCGCCACCGGCATCCGGCCGATGAACTCCGGAATAAAGCCGAACTTGATCAGATCCACCGGCTGCACCTTCTCCAGCAGGTCCGTGTCGCGCCGCCTCTGGCCGCGGGGGGGCGCCGGAAGAACCATGGGATCGGCGCTTTTCTGCGGCTCCTCGGATTTCAGAAAGCCCATCGACTTGCGGCCGATGCGGCGCTCGATGACCTTCTCCAGCCCGATAAACGCGCCGCCGCAAATGAACAGGATGTTGGTCGTGTCGACCGCGGTGAACTCCTGGTGGGGATGCTTGCGCCCGCCCTGCGGCGGAACACTGGCGATGGTCCCTTCCAGGATCTTCAGCAACGCCTGCTGCACGCCTTCGCCCGAGACATCGCGCGTGATCGACGGATTCTCGTCCTTGCGGCCGATCTTGTCGATTTCGTCGATGTAAATAATTCCCTGCTGGCAGCGCTGCACATCCCAGTTGGCGTTTTGCAGCAGGCGCAGGATAATGTTCTCCACGTCCTCGCCGACGTAACCCGCTTCCGTCAGGCAGGTGGCGTCGACGATGGCGAACGGCACATCCAGAATCCGCGCCAGCGTCTGTGCCAAAAGCGTCTTGCCCGTGCCCGTCGGACCGATCAGCAGGATGTTGGACTTGGAGAGTTCGACTTCCTGTCCCCGCGTCCGGTTCATCTGGATCCGCTTGTAGTGGTTGTAGACCGCCACCGCGAGTTTCTTCTTGGTGGATTCCTGGCCAATCACGTACTGGTCCAGGTATTCCTTCAGCTCCAGCGGCTTGGACAGTTTGTGCGGACCGCCGCTGGGGCGCTCCGCGCGGTCGTCTTCCAGGATGGAATTGCAGACCGCGATGCATTCGTCGCAAATGAAGGCGCGGGGATACTCGCTCGGGGACGAAATCAGCTTCCCAACCATGTCCTGGCTCTTGTGGCAGAACGAACAACGCAAGGAATCGTCCGAGCCAGTCCGTTTCACGATCGGCAACCCCCGCGAGGTCCGCGGTCCGACTCGGCCGGATGAATCACCATGTCCTTATTATCCTCCGGCTTGACCTGGGCCACAAGGGAACCGTTCAACTTAATGCGCGTATCCGGCTGACCTTAGTACGAGGGTGTCCCGTGGCCGTCAGGCAAGGCGGCCTCTTAAATAGGGACTATGCCCGATTGGGGCCGGAGGCGGCGGCGGTCTAGAATATTGATGTAAAAGAAAGGTTTAGCACCGGCATGATCACCGTGAAGCCCCGTAAAGCCCAGTATTCGGAAACGGAAGCGGCCGAAGCCCTGGGCGTTTCGACCGACGAGTTGCGCCGGTTGATCCGGCATCACATTGTCGGGAGAGAGGACGACCTGGCGCCTCTGTCGCAAGCGAACTTCCAGCCTTCCGACCTGCTGCTGCTCAGGCTTCTGGCCGGGCAGTGTCCCCAACCCGCGGGCTCGTGCTGACGAGTTTGGGCGGGCAACGGCCGTCGGGCGCCGTCGGAATGTCGTCATTGCCTTAGCCGGCCGCTGCATCGGCGAGGCTCGCTACCCGCTCCAGGGATTCCCGCTCTCTGGCCTCGAAACGGTCGCTGAACCGCGCCGCCATGGCACGCTTCCCGCGTGCCCACCCAGAAAACGAGCCAATTGGCGCGCGCCAATAGGTACTTTCATTTCCTGGACGCTCCCTGCACCGGCTTCCGCCACAGGACCGAAGCCGGCCACACCCCATGCACCGGCTTCCGCCACGGCACCGAAGCCGGCCACGCCCCATGCACCGGCTTCCGCCACGGCACCGAAGCCGGCCACGCCCCCTGCACCGGCTTCCGCGACGGGGTCGAAGCCGGCCACGCCCCATGCACCGGCTTCCGCCACGGCACCGAAGCCGGCCACGCCCCATGCACCGGCTTCCGCCACGGCACCGAAGCCCGAGCCCGGACATTCATGGCCGGCGGCGACAAGGGGACTTCGAGGGCCGAGACCGCTTCTTTCCGGTTACGCGCCATATCTCCATTGGTGATCGGCCGGGACCCGGGCGTCTTCGAGAGCGGCAAGCCTTACTTCGAGTGCGTGGGGAAGCAGTTCTGCCGCTGCGGTGGTCCGGATTTGGGGTTGCGCGCCAGGTTGACCAACAACCTGATTATTTCCAACATCATGCAGGCATTCACCGAGGAACTCTTCCTGAACAGAAAGGCCGGTGTCGATCCGGATCTGGTGCTGGATACTCTCAACAACAGCGCTGCCCGGAACGGATGTATCGCATTCAAAACCCTTTGTTTTCAACAGCGATTCGTCCACCAGCCTCTCTTTTGTGTGGATGACAAGGACACTGGCCTGGCGCTGGACGCTGAAAAGAACTAGAAGTTCCATTGCCCATGACCAGTTTGACCCGGCAGATGTTTCGAGCGTGTCGCCAAGTAGCTCAGCGAGGAACGGTTCTGCTTTAGTATCAATGTATTAGATTGCTTGGACGGGTTCAGGTCGAGGGCGTGAAAAATAATCTACAGATTTTTGTTGCAATCCTGAAATCCATATTCTATTATTAGAAGTAAGCCGGGGAGGCAACTCCCACCAAAGCGAGACTAACCTCATAGTAAAGACCCCTGAAGCAATCCTCCCCGGCGCCCAAAAGGGTGGGGTCTACCAAAACCATCCAACTCACGACACTGACCCCGCCTGAGGCTGCCTTTCCAAAGCCTCGACGCCCGTCGCGGCCACACAACAGAAACTCAAGCACCTGCGGCGGCGTGTAGCAGGTTAACGCGGACGTCTACAACGCCGGAATAGAGTTCTTCGAGACCGTGCAGCTTCCCGCCGGGCGGCAGACCGCCGCCTCAAGCGGGAAGCACATGATCGCCGGCGCTGCCGGCGACCCGTCCCGCCCGCGGAATCTTGTCGCGGCGATGCCGCGCCGTGGGACATGACTCCTGTCTTGTCCTGTTGGCCGGCCGCCGCTTTGGGGGCTGGACAAGTCGGGAGACATATCCCACCACGCGCCGCATCCCAGTCGCGGCTTTGCCGCGCGGTGCCGCGCGCGGGTGCGCCTTTGGCGATCCCGGCGCCGCGCGCGGCGCGAATGAGTGGATGGTCTGGCCGAGCCGCGACCGCAAGAGCGGCGGCGCAGGTTATTCCGTGACGGGATACAAGATGCTCCGCCGGTTGGAATCAGGTTGGTGTATACTCTCCTGTAACCGGGGATGGCAGAACCGGAATTCCGATCCACATTCGCCGGGAAACGGTACGCATCGCCCGGGTTCGGCAAAGGAGCCATCGTTATGGGAGCCATCCTTCGCAAGACCCTTGCAGTCGCACTCCTGACGTGCGTATGGGTGTCGTACGCCGTTGGCCAGACTCCGCCGGCATCCACCCGGAAGGCTTCCGGGGCGGACGCGGACACAGCCGCGAAACTGAAGATTCTGGAACAACTCCGCCAGACCGGAGTCCTCGACGAGAAGGAATACGAAACCAGGAAGGCGCGGTTGCTGGCCGGACAGAGAGCCGCGCCGGCCGCCGATCCGGCCACTCAGCAGAAGCTCAGCGCACTGGATGCGGCGCGCAAGGCGGGAATCCTCGACGATCAAGAGTACGCTCGAAAGAGGGAACAGATCCTGGGTGGCGGGGGCGCGGCCGGGCCGGCGGCCCCGCGCGCCGGCGGGACCAGCAAACCGTACCGGCACCCGATCGGCTTCCAGTTTCTCCAGCCCGCCGACTGGCAGGTGCGGGAACAGGGTGAGGCCCTGCAATTGATTCCTCCGAATCCGGGATCGGACTCGCGCGGCCCGACGGAGATCTACATGATAACCGGCGAGCGTACGGACACCGAAGGGATCCGCGGCGCCGACGATCCAAGAGTGGGACAGTTCCTCGACGAGCAGGTGAAACGGCTCTCCCCGGCGCTGTCCCGCTCCGGCGCGCCCACGCCCGTGGCCACCTCGACGGGTAAGGGCGTGGTCTACCAGTGGTCGGCGAGATCGCCGGAAGGGAAAGAGATCCAGGCCCGGGCGTTCGTGAATGTCCTGAACGGCTACGGTCTGATCCTGCTGGCAATCGGGCACAGAGAGCGGCTGGCGGCCCGCGAGCCGGTGCTCGAACAAATGTTTGTCTCTTTCGGCATGGGCGCGTCGCGGATCGAGCCGGAGCTCGTCGGACGCTGGGCCCTGGTATCGAACTACGCGCTTACCAACTGGTCGGTTAACGAAACGGCCTGGTCGAGAGCGAGGATGGCGTCCGAGACCAAGAGCGTCCTGACGTTGCAGCCGGACGGCGCCTGGACCAGAATTGACGATCGCGAGACGCTGGCCGGCGCGGGCGGCGTGTGGCTGGAAAACAAGAGCCGGGATTCCAGCCGGGGACGTTGGTACGCTGGAAACGGTTTCCTGTACCGGATCTGGGAGAACGACAGTTGGAACACTTATAAGTACGCAATCCAGGCAACGCCGGAGGGACGTCAACTCAGGCTGGCGACAGAAAAAGAAGGCACTCTCTGGAGGGAGATTCGGTAGGACGCTGAGGGGACCCGCCCGGCTCTTCATCCGCCGGGTCGACCGGGAGCGTTGAAATCAGACTCCGTATATCCCCAGCACGACAGCCACGGCCAGAATCGCGAGCCCCACGCCCAACATGATCCACGCCAGCGTGTTGCTGAACTCCAGGAACGCCTCGGCCGGTTTCGCGGGGTTGTAGTGGACCTCGACAGCGGCTCCGGGCGGATACCTGGCAAACACCTTCTCCGCCCGGCTCCGAGAGCCATACCCAGTCTCGCCTAAACCGGGTCCTGACGCGGTATAGGTCTTCGAACCGATCTCATACTGGAATTCCACGACCGGCACAAATGTAGCGGTCTCCTCTTCGCCCACACCCGAAGTCTTCCGCCAGATTCTGCCGCCCGTGACGGCGCCCCGGACCGAAGGCCATCCCTGGCGGGCCTGCGCCGCCCGGATCATCCAGGCCGCGATCGCCAGAAACACGACTGCAAGCAACGTGGTAATCAGTGTGCCAAACATAGCGCCTCGATGCGTACGAGCATACACCAAACGGCCCGCTGCCGGCTGCGGACGGAATCTTGTTCCGGCTTTTTCCCGCCTGGCGCCCGTTGGTGCGTGCGGGGACAGGCCGGTGTGTCCCCCCGGGACACACTAGCCTGTGGTCATGATCGCGTTGCGCTCATCGAAACCGATGAAAATGGGGGACACGCCTGTGTTCCGGGACAGGCGATGGGTTGCGTAAGATTAGCCCGGAGTGTCCCCAAGTCTCTGCGATTTTCGAGAGAGTCCCCGGGGGCACGCGGGACAGGCCGGTGTGCGCGGGCCGTGCGGGGACGGATGCGAGCCGGAACCTGTCAGGCCAGGGCGCGGACGTCGAGCGGGATTCCTTTGCGCTGGTCGCGCGTCAGCGAGATCGCGCCGGTCGAGCACTTGACCTGGCAGACACCGCAACCCATGCAGCGGTCCCAGTCCCGCTGGGTGCCCTCGCCGTTCCGGGACAGCGCGAGGAACGGGCAGGCGTCCACGCAGTCGCCGCAGGCGGCGCAAAGCTCCGGGTTGATCTCGGCCACGTAGCCCGACCCCGCCATCATGCGCACGCCGCGGTTGACCATCGACGCGATTCCGCCGCAACAGCACTTGCAGCAGTTGCAGATGGAGTAGAACCGGTTGAGCATCGCGTCCTTGAACCAGGCTGAATGCACGTGGCCGCGCTCGTGCTCCTGCTGGAGCAGTTCCAGCGCCTCGGCCTGGGTGAGCCGGCGAGCGGCGCCGGGCTGATGCTCGAGAACGAAGTCGGTTATCGGGCGTCCGATCACCATGCACACCTGGGTGGGCTGGCAGTGCGAGGGGCGGTTCTGGCGGCAGACGCACTCAAACGCCACGATGTCGGCCGGCGCCTGGAGGATGATGTTCCTTGCCACCGGAAAGGGCACGATCTGCTCCAGGTCCTGGAGGGGAATGCTCTTGTCGATCTGGACGATGGCCCTGGCATGGTCGTGAGTGAGGACCTTGCCGTGGTAGTGATCGGCCAGCCAGCGCTCCCCCTTGGACGGCGGTCCGGAGGGCGTGAGCGAGAAGAGCGTTCGGACGTACTGCCGCGACCAGCGCCCATAGACGTAGCCGTGCAGGGCTCTCAGTCCGAAGCCGGACTGCCGCAGAAAATCCCACGTGGAAGGAAGAAACCTGCCGCGCTCGCCGACCAGGAAGAACCACAACACCAGGCCGGCAAGCACAGCGCTCAACAGGACGAGCAGCCCAATGGTCATATTTTCACCTCGCGACTCCGCGGCGGCGCTTCCGGATTGGATATGGGCATCCGGCGCCGGAACGGCCGGGCGCCATCGTGAATGCCCTTATCACACGTCTTCCTCCACCGCCGTGAAGCCGATGAATGTCGCCAGATCCTTCACCCGTTCCCGGAAGTCGCCGAACGTCGCCGCGCGGTGGACGCCGTACTTGTCCGGGAACACGTACCGCAGGACCTTTCTGGCGTCGACCGACGCCACGATCTTGGTTCTTCACATCATTTCCCAAAGATGGTCCCGGAACTTCACGGGGCCGGAAAGCATATCGACCGTGGTCCCGGTGTGCACCAACACCTCGTTGGTGAGGACGCTGACCTGCCACATGGTGACCGGCTCGCCGGGCGGATAGAGAATCCACGAGGCCGCGCCCACACCGGTCGTCGCGCGCCCGCGAATGCGCCGCTCCCGGTGATCCGTGAGAATGTAGGGCGCCCGGCGCCGGTCGCCCCAGGGATTCCACGGCCCCTCGCAGTGCTGCACGCAAGAGACGTTATTGTATGTGTCCACCGAGTAGTCGCCGAGCATGCTGGGCCGCCCATAGGCGTACTGCAACAGCATTTCCGAGAGCACCACGTTCAGGTGCGACTGGCACTTGGCGACCGTGTTGTGAAGCTGGAATTCGGACACCGCCAGCGCCGGGTAGACCAGGTCTTCGGGCCGCGGGTTCCTGATTAGCGTGCGGATATGGAAAGCCATGGCGGTGGCCGCGTACTTGTCCATCAGCATCTTCATCGCCAGATAGAGCTTGGCGGACCGAACCACCTCGGACTCGATGGTGTGAGTCATTTCCTTCGCGCTTCCGATCCACCGCCGCGCGATGTCGTTGGCTTCCCTGCTTTCGTTGTGCCACAGCTTCTGGATGCCGGGATCCCCGGTGACTTCCTGGCTGCCGATCTTGGTGACGCGCGTGCCGAAGGTCTCGCCGATGGCGCCGAGGATCGTCTCGTTGTAACGGGCGGGCGGGTTCTTCAGGACATCGCCGTAGATGACATTGACGAACTCGGAGTCGGTCACCGTGAGGATGTGCTCGGATCGCATGCGTTTCAGCGCCCGGATCAGCTTGATCTTGTCGATAAGATCGGCGAACATGCGCTCGGCGACCGCCGGGTCGGCGCAGAAGCGCCACGGGTCCAGGAACGCATCGACCACCCGGTTCTGTTTGAACAGCGGATACGGGACGTTCTGGAAGTCGTTGATCACCGCCACGTTGATGGTGGGCAACCCGGTTCGGAGCAGGTCGTAATCCCTGGGCCAGCCATAGACGATGACGCCGTCGTAGCCGAGCTTTTTGAGATCTTTCGCCTCGTTCAGCACCGCGGGCAGCCTGGCGTCCCTGGTGAGGTCGCGGACGACGAACTGGACTCCGTCGCAGTCGCGCTCGAGCCGCCGGACGATATCCGCATTGGTTATCGGCCGGACGTCGGTGTCGTCGACCGACGGCGCGATATCGAAGAAGACCGCATAGATCCTGGCAGGCGGCACACTGCGCGCGTCCCGCGGCGCGAACGCGGCGGAGGCCGCGCCGGACGAGGCGGCCAGAAAAGCGCGGCGGGTCAATCGAGACATGATGTGCTCCGGGGCGTTTGTGAGTATACATCAACCAGGACCGCCGCGTGGGGCTTCCCGGCACGGGACCGCTTCCGTGTGATGGCCGCGGTCCGCTGTGCAGTCCACCGGGCTCAAGCATGCCCTGCGAGTGGCTGCGCGCTGCCGGCAATTCTTTGTGGGCGCGGCTATGATAACGAGTGGGGCTGAGGTTCGAGTGGGGTCCCTGGAAGGCGGCGAGAAACCTCGAAAGACATGGGGAGTCGTTCGAAGAGGTCGCAACCGTCTTCGGCGATCCGCTCGGCCGCATCGCGAGCGATCCGCGGCCTTCATCCCATCCCTCCCGGCGCAAAGGTCTGGATGCCTGCTTTGATCGAGAGGAGCGTGTGGGAATATTTCTCCGGCAAAGCCGAGCAGCGGGGCCTTGATCAGTCGGGGCCTTTGACCGAAGTGCTGAAGCGCGACATCGAGATCAACGAAGCGCTGAAGTAGGTTTTCCCGGGGGACCACTTCGCCGCGCTCCAGGCGGGCCGGCGTCAGGGCATCGGCGCGACGCCGCCGGCTTCGCTCTCGCGCACGGCTTCCTCCGCCGCGGCGGGACCGGCTTCCTCGGCCTCCGCGATCGCCCTGCGCGCCTCCTCGATCCGCTCCTTCGGCACGCGCACCTCGAACGGCAAGCTCGGATATGGGGAACTGCTCACCAGGACCGACGGGATGCCCTGCGCGTCCAGAATGCTCCGGATTCCCATCGCGCACATCTCCGAACCGGCGCCTTCGGCTATGAACACGGGGACCATGTCGAGATCGTGCGAGAGATCGAGGGCGCCCTTCCCGGTCTCAATCGCGCGCCCGGCGTCCTCCCGTTGCTCGGGCGGGACGCGCACCTGGAAGGCGTCCGAGGGCACGCCGGGGGCCGAGTCGTCGAAGACTTCCGCCGCAACGCCGGCGCTGGCAACGAGGTCCCGCACCCAGTTGGCCTGCTCCAGGGCATCCACATCGGCCGACTCGAAAACCGTAACGAGTTTCTCCTGGGCTTCGATCAGACGCTCGGCTTCCTCCAGTTGCCCGGGCGGCACGCGCACCTCGAAGGCGCCCGAGAGGACGCCGGGGGCCGAGTCGTCGAAGACCTGTGCCGCAATGCCCGCGTTGGCGAGCACGTTCCGCACCCAGGCGGCCTCTTTCTTCGCGCCGAAATCGGCGGATCGAAAAGCTGTCACGAGTTCGTCGTTCTCTGCCATACCTCCAGCATATCGAAGCGGGCGGCGGCAGCCAATCGATGGAGCCGGCGTTCGACAACTCCACCGCGCGGCGAGCGTCGATCCCGTGCGTACCCTCCGGGCGGAGTAGCGCCCGTGGAAACGCCGAAGCCTCCGGCGTATAGTTGTATAGTCATGCGGCTGCTCGCGATCGCGATCCTTTTGGGTGGATCCTTCGGCCTTTTCGCGGCGGCCTCCGATCCACTCGAGATCCTGGTCCTGTACGACAACACGTCGATCCGGACCGACACCCAGGCGGATTGGGGATTCGCCGCGCTGGTCGCGTTCCGCGGCGAGAAGGTTCTGTTCGATTCCGGGACGAAACCGGACCTTCTGCTGTCCAACATGAAAGCGCTGGCCGTGGACCCGGCTGAGATTCGGCACGCCGTCATCTCCCACGGACATGGCGACCACCTCCTGGGCATCTACAAAGTCTTTCCGTCCAACCCGTCGATGAAGGTCTACTTCCTGGACGCATTCCCGGACCCGGCCTTTCGCGATGCCGAAGCGATCGGAATGCGGCCGCAACGGGTGAAGACGCCGATCAGGATCGTGGACGGCATCTACTCGACGGGCCCAGTGGACGGCAATCCGCCCGAGCAGGCGCTGGTGATCGAGACCGCGAAGGGACTGGTGGTGCTGACCGGTTGCAGCCATCCGGGCGTCGCCAAGATGGTCGAAACCGCCGAGCGGCAGCGCGGGGCGAAATCCGTGCGGTTCCTGCTCGGCGGATTCCACATGCTGCAACAAGCGGAAGCGGAGGCAACTCGGAACATCGAAAGCCTGCGCGCGCTCGGCGTCGCATCGGTATCTGCGACCCACTGCACGGGCGACCTGCCGATGCGCCTGTTCGCCAAGGCCTATGGCCGGCAGTCGGCAACCGCCGGCGCCGGCAAGCGCATCGTGTTGGATTGACCGGCAGCGGGTCAATTGAACCGGCGCCGCCCATTCGGAACGATTGCGGGACACGAATCCGGGGAGCCGGCCGGTAAGGCAGCCGGACAATCTTCTATCCTGCGGCGTTTCTCGCGAGTAACGGGTGAAAAGGCGCTACTCCGACGTTCTCGGCGAGTGCCACTTTTCGCACATGACTTGGTGCGGCGGGGCAGTTCGGCGCAATCTATGGTCGCCTCTGGCTTGAAATGTCTCTATCTTGCCGGCGGGCAGAATTTCCTGATGACTCTCAAGTTTGCGTCCCAGACGGCCAAATGCGCCTCGATCCGCGTCTTTGCCGTGAAATCGCCCAGGAGCGTGATGGTGTGCGGCAAAGCGTTGCCCTTCTGCTCAGCCTGAGTATAATACTGCTCGGGGGCCACGACCAGACCGATGATCGGAATCTCTGCGGGCAGTGAGAGATGGGGGGTACGATGGTGGAACAGTTGTCGCGCGGCGGTACTCAGGTGGAGGAGTTTCAGTTGACGCAGATTCTCGATCGCTGCATACCAGCAAGTTTTGTCGGAAAGCTTTACCTCGCAGATGACAAGGTGATAGGTGCCCACTTTCTCGACAAGCAGGAAGAGGTCCCCTTCCACGTTGCCTTTGCGGCCCCCGGTTTCGTCGCGGGTGAGCGGCATGGCGTTGATTCCGTCGACGAGACTTCCGTCCAGACAACGGACTGATTCCAGATTGCTCAGTATGTCGTGCTCGATGGAATGTTCACCGGCATGCGGACTTTTGACGTCCCCTCTCCTGTAGGGTGCCTTAAGCAATTGATCGTCGATCCCTCTTTTCCACGAGCCAGGGATCGGCAAATCCCAAAGATCAAGGACCTGCTTGATTGTCTGGGCGGGTTCCATCAGATGCGGGTCGGCAATTTTCGCTAACTCCATCCATTGCCTCGCCCACAGTTGAAAAGGGCCAGCGACCGGCACGGACGCATGCGGCGTCTCCTGCTGCTCTGACGATTCCCGCGAAGATTCCTCGGAGTCATCGGCATCGGCGTTATCGAGAGCCGGCAGATACACTTCAGCCACATTCGGGACGGGCCTCGTCAAACCGAGTTGCGTCTTGACACGCGCCACTTCGCACTCCCATGCTGGGCGGTCGGCCGGGCCGATCGGGTCGCCGGTAAAGTAAAGATTCACCAGCCATGCCGGCGTGCGAAGCCGTTCGTACAGCAAATATAGATGGGCAATGCGGTTCGCGGACTGATAGAGTGGCCCGAGCCAATTCTCGCCGGTTGAAACCCCGCACCAGGATCGCGCATGACCGATAGCCGCCTCGATCTTGAGCAGGGATTTCCGGCTCGCCTGACACCCGCTCCCATAGATCTCCGCTATGTGACTCTTGGCTTCCACAAGAATGACACCGGGCTTCATTCTTCCGAGTGAATCGGAGATGACGCCCAGGGCGTCCCATGAGGGACCCAGGCCAGGCCAAAAGTCCGCCAAGTCCCCTGCAAAACCACCCAGCCCGACTCGTTCAAGGAACTCGGCATCTCGGTATTCCCGGTAACTGTCCCGCGCCAGCGGCGACACCCAGCGGATTCTTGCCCCCAGATCCCGCACGCCTGCGGGCAACTGCTGCAGGATCGCGTCGGACAGCGCATCGGGGTAGCTGTTCACATAATCCTGCAACTGACGTTGGCTGCCTCTGAGAGCCCGGCCTGCAACAACGCCCCCAGTATCCCGCCGAGGCTTCGCAGCCGCTTGGTTCTCATGCGGCCCGCGCGGCGATGCGCGGCCCGTCTCACTCAGATAGCGGCAGTTCAGTTCCTGCGTTTTCTGATACCAGAAGCCGTGGTCGTCCGTCTTGTGCGGGTCGCACTCATGGCGGGTTTTTCCAACCTGGGTGTCGCGAAAAACCATCTCAATGCCTGGCTGACCGACGACTCGTTCCTGGCCTGATGCGTAGTTCCGCAGCTTTGTGGCGCCTGCCGGATTATGCACGAACAGGAGATACGAATGGGGATCGATCTCGGGCAGAAACACCATCCAGAAGCGGTATCCGAATGCCATATTGTTGCTCTCCTAATCTTAGATGATGCTCAGACACCTTGCTTGTCGAAGTCGAGGAAACCGGTAGGGCGGGATCACCCGCGAGATGTCGCCTCTGGATTAGGAACAAATGGCATCCGGGCTCGCAGGCTCAACGACAGTGAAACAGCGGCGGCGCAAACAGAATTCACCTTGACCTTCTTTCAAATGGACCCGCTGCCGATTCACCGTTGCAACAGGGATTCGGACGCCGAACGCTCCGGGCATCTCGAACCAGGCACCTCGGTTGGCGCGGGCCACCGCGAAACAGGCCAGCCTGGAACCGGCGGGCCGTCGTAGAATATACCTGTCCGGATCTTGGGCGAACGGAGCGGAGACACTCGATGTTCCACTTTCTTTGGATGTGTCTGATCGGGCTGCTGGCGGGCGCGGTCGCCAAATTGGTGATGCCGGGCAAGGACCCGGGCGGCATTCTGATCACGATGTTGCTGGGCATCGCCGGTTCGCTGGTGGCCGGCTTTCTGGGCCGGGTCCTGGGGTTGTACCGCGAAGGCCAGGCGGCGGGTTTCCTGATGTCCGTCCTGGGCGCAATTCTCCTGCTGGTGGTGTACCGGATGCTCAAGCGCGCTTAGAGCGGAAGGCGCAGTACCATGGATACGATTCAGTTGCTGAGTTCGGCCGCTGGGCTGGGGCTGGTCGGGGGAATCAGGCTTTACGCGACCGTGCTGGTGGTCGGGCTTGGCGTCCGGTTCGACCTCATTCACTTGACGCCGGGGCTGTCCGAGCTTCGGGTTCTGGCGGACACTCGTGTCCTGGCGGCCGCCGGGATCGCCTACATGCTGGAGTTCTTCGCCGACAAGGTCCCCTGGGTGGACAGTCTCTGGGACGCCATCCACACGCTGATCCGGCCGGTGGGGGCGGCCATGCTCGCGGCGGCGGCGCTGGGCGACTTCGACCCCGTGACCAGGACCGTTCTGGTCATCCTCTGCGGCGGGATCGGGCTTTCCGGCCACTCGACAAAAGCCGCGACCCGGCTGGTGGTCAACCACAGCCCAGAGCCCTTCAGCAACATCGCGCTCAGCGTCGCCGAGGACTTCCTGGTGGCGTTTGGGGCCTGGCTGTCGATCGCCCACCCGCTGTTGATGCTCGGGGTGGTGGCGACATTCCTGGCGATCTTCGCGTGGCTGTCTCCAAAGATCTTCCGCCTGCTGAGGCTGGAGATCGTTGCGCTGTTGGCGTTGGGGAGGAAGTACCTGGCGCCCTCCGGACCGGCCGCGGTGCCGGTTCCGCCGGTGTACTCGGATGAGCTGCTGGCGAAAGCGATGACCGCGTTGGAGTCCCGAATCCAGAATCTGCCGGAACGGTTTCAGGACCATCTCGGCCGCCGGAGGGCGCCCCCTTGCGTCAAGTGCGCCGCCACGAAGAGCGTCAAAGGACTCCGCAATTCGATCGGCTATCTCTGCTTTGACCCAAACGCGCTGGTTTTCGTCGCCAGGCGGGCGTTCCGCTTTCGCGTGGTCACAATCGCACTGGCGGAGATCTCCAGCGCGAGCGTCAGGAAGGGACTCTTCCTGGACCGGCTCGACCTCAAGACCGGCGTCAGGGAGCGGAGCTTCCACCTTTTCAAGTCGCCGGACGCTTGAGCCGCGACTGCTAGAATGGGGTCTTCGAGATCCGTTTCCCTTTTCGAGAAACCCCATGCTATGGAGCCGCCTGTTTATCCCCACGCTGCGTGAGAACCCCGCGGAAGCCGAAGTCCCCAGCCACCGGCTCCTGCTGCGCGCCGGCTACATCCGGCAACTGGCGGCGGGGGTGTACAGCTATCTTTTCCTGGCCCAACGGTCGCTCAAGAAGA
>Ga0315273_10001448_pt1 | contig 27053 bp, 16 predicted proteins | sample YL17G02_0_MG_FD_205753 | JGI IMG/M metagenome (GOLD analysis project Ga0315273, IMG submission 205753) | Sediment microbial communities from Yellowstone Lake, YNP, Wyoming, USA - YL17G02_0 | ecosystem: Environmental > Aquatic > Freshwater > Lake > Sediment | place: USA: Wyoming | collected... | reverse complement strand
CGCTCTGGCGGCGGCGTGGACGCCGCGCGGCGGAAGGCGGGCGAGCGGCTGAGCAGCCGGTCCATCGCGCGTCCGATGTCGTCGCCGAACTCAGCGTCCGTCGGCTGCGGGGCTGCGGGCGCACCGGTGCCAACCGGCGCCACCGCCGTCACGGGCCGCGACGCAGCCTGACCGCGCAGTACCGGCATCGGGCCCATCGCCGCCTCGGTCTCCGAACCCGCGTAGGTCCCGGCCGCCCGGACCTGCGGCAGGCCGAGCAGGTCGATCTCGGCGAGGAACTCGCGCAGCAGCACGCCCGCCTCGCCCCAGCCGCGCTCGTAGTACTCGCGCATCTGGCGGTCCGTGGCGAGCGGCATCGGCGGACTGAACGGGATGCGGCGGAAGCGGTCCACCCGGCGCGTCTCACCAGGCCAGACGCGCTGGATCACCGTGAGGGTCTGCTGCCGCCACGTCTTGAAGTTCTGGTCGCGCCGCGTCGCGTTGCGCAGTTGCCCCAGGTCGGCCAACTGGCGTTCGAGCCACTCGCGCGCACGCAGCGCCGCATCGGGGTCGGTCATCGTTGCGTCCTCCCGGAGTCGTGATCGCGGCTCTGGGGTTATCGGCCACCGGCGCGCCGGAGTTGACGGCCTACTGGAGTCCCCCGGCGGCCGGGGCAACCGGGGTGGCCGGGGTGGCCGGAGCGCCCACAGCCCGCCGGCCACGTGCTTCGGGCATGACCTCGAGGGCCCGGCGCAGGCCGGCGAGCGCGGCGCCCAGCAGGGCGAGAAGCGCACCCACCCAGACCAGGTTGACCAGCGGCTTGGTGCTGAACTCCAGCACCGCCTGGCTCGCCCCTCCGGCACCAGGGAGCAGGACGCTCACGCGCTTGCGATCCGCGTCGATGCGCCCCACGGTGACCTGCCCGAGGCCGGCGACGTCGGCCGGCAGGGGCCGGGTCCCCTGCGCATCGGCGCGCAGGCCCGGCGAGATCCGCTCGGCCGTCCCGCCCCGGCTCACATCGATGTCGGCGATGACCTGCATGGCCTCGTGGGACTCCATCCTGAATCCAACGAAGGTCCAGGTCGCGCCACCCGCCGGCACCGGCTGTCCCTGCGGCAGCCAGACGAGTTCGTCCGCTCCGCTCTCGGGCCGCCTCACGTCCACGGGCGAGAGGTAGAGCTCGCGCCGGCCGCTGATGGCGGGCTTGTGCATGCTGCCCTCGCCCTGCGGCATCTTCAGCAATTGCGGGCGCGCCTCGAAACTCCAGCCCTTCCGGGTCACGAGCACGTCGAGCTCGTGGCCGCCGCGGGGATCGAAGCGGTCCCCGCGATAGGTGAGCGTGTACCCGAGGGCCTGCCCCGTCTCGCCCGTCTTCAACGTCAGGCGCTCGGTGCGTCCCAGCGCCGTGGACATCACCATCCCGAGGATCATGACGGCGAGCCCCGCGTGCCCGAGGTATCCGGCGCCGTAGCTCCAGCCGCGGCGGAAGAGCTTGACGGTCATCCACGTGTTGATACCGAGAGCGAATCCGGTGGTGGCGATGAGCGCCAGGTGCGAGCCGTCCTTCACCCCCGTGAAGAGCGCGCCGGCGAACGCCAGCAGGGCGCAGGCGAACCCCGGCGCTAGGGCCATGAGCCAGCCGAGGCCCGCCTGCCGCGACCAGCGCAGCGCGGGGGCGATGGCCATGACCAGCACCAGCAGGATGCCCAGCGGCACGCTCACCGAGTGGTAGAAGGACGGGCGCACGCTCGCGGGCTTGCCCGCCAGGGAGGTGAGCAGCGGGGCGATCGTGCCGAAGGTCACCATGGCTGCGAAGATGAGCACCGTGACGAGCCCGACCCACAGCGCGGCCTCGCGCGAGACGCCGGTCCAGCGGGTGGGCTTCGATTCGATCGAGCGCCAGCGCCAGGCCAGAAGCGCAACCACGACCAGAAGGGTGCCGGCCAGGTTGAGCACCAGCGGGGTGTTGAGGCCCGAGTCGGCGAAGGAGTGGACCGAGAAATCCTGCAGCACGCCGCTACGGGTCAGGTAGGTCCCGCCGAGCACGGTGAGCCATCCCAGAAGCGCCATGAGCAGGTTGCTGCGCACCAGCCCGCCGGTGGTCTTCTGGATGAAGAGACCGTGCAGCAGCGCGACTGCGACGAGCCAGGGCACGAGCGAGGCGTTCTCGACGGGATCCCAGCCCCAGTAGCCGCCCCAGCCCAGCACCTTGTAGGCCCAGATGCCGCCGAGGGCGATGCCGGTCCCGAGCGTGAGCACCGCGAGCAGCACCCAGGGCCAGACGGCGCGATTCCACTCGCGCCACAGGCCGAGCACCAGCGCGGCGCCCGCCAGGGCGAAGGGTGCGACCATCGCCGCGTAGCCCGCGAAGAGCACGGGCGGGTGGATGACCATCCAGGGATCCTCGAGCAGCGGGTTCAGGCCCTGGCCGTCCGCAGGCGTGACGGGGCTCAGGCGGAAGGGAGTGCGCAACAGGAGCAGCGTGAGCAGGCCGAGTTGGGCGAGCGTGACGAAGAACACCGCCGGGCGCGAGAGCGGCCCCGGCTCGCGCATCAGGGCGAGGCCCACCAGTGCCATGAGCAGCGCCCAGAGCAGGATGCTGCCCTCCTGCCCGGCCCAGGAGGCAGCGAAGGTGAGCGCAGGCGAGAGGGCCCGGGAACTGTATTCGGCGACATAGCTGTACTCGAAGCGGTGCCCGAGGAAGAGCGCCCAGAGCATGACCACCGCACCCAGGAGCGCGGCCGAGTGGAGTCCGAACAGCCACTCGGCAACCGCGGGCCCCCTGCGGCCCCGCAGATCCTGGAAGTAGAAGAGGGCTGCCGGGATCGCGAGCAGGAAGGCGAGCTTCAGCAGCAGGTCTCCGGGATTCATGAGGTTCCTCGGGAAGATTATGGGTGCGGTTCGGGCGATGTGAGGCTCCGCCGGGCGTTGCAACTTGGAACGAAACACCGACCAGAGTTCGCTAGGCGACGAGCTACAAGACACATTTTATTGCCAGAAAGCCAAGCAGGACTAAACATTAGCCAGCGCCGGACCGGCATGACGCCAAGCCCAAAACCAAGCAGGTGCTTGCAATATGGTACCTTAGGATACCTACGCGTATTCGAAGTGCGACTTACGTATAAGTACTTCTACCTAGACATCAACTTCACATTACCGTATCATGTTTCCCGTCACAAGGTCCTGGGGAACCAACGGTCGGCGCGACGGGTGGCTGCGCGAAGCGGATCGCTTCGAACCCGCCTCTGACCTCAAGCCTCAGGGGAATCCGCCTGATTCACGAATGGTCTCGCGATTCGCTGCCGGACCTGATCACGGTTCCACACCCGGGTTCGAAAGGGGGTCAATACAACTCGCTCGTTCCTTACAGCCTGCTGGAGATTCGAACCCGAAGCCACCTTCTACATCACGAGGAGTAAACCCATGAAGCGCCTGTTGCTCTCCCTCGCCGTCGTGGTCGCGGCCTGCTTCGCGACCGCTGCCATGGCGGGCGACTACCACGTCGGTACCCAGCTGGTCTGCAGCGACTGCCACGTCATGCACGGCTCCAAGGCACACGCTGCGGGGGCCGGCGACTCCACGTACGTTTATCCGTTTGCCGCTGGCCCGTACGCCAAGCTCCTGCGCGGCGAGACCGTCAACAACGTCTGTCTCGGGTGCCACGACGGCCAGACCGGCATTCCCGACGTCCTCTGCGACAACAGCGCGAGCGGGCTGACGCCTAACGGCCGGCGGGCCGGAGCGCTGAACGCTGCCGCCAACACCTTCGGCATCAACAACTCCGGCTCCTACGTTCACGAGGACGGACACAGTCTGTTCTCGGAGGAGGTGCCGCCCGGCAACGTGGGCGGTACGGGGGCCGTGGGCAGCAACAAGGCCTTGATCGGGTTGGAAGGTCTGGAGTGCACGAGCTGCCATGGAGCCCATGGCAACAAGTACTACCGGAACATGATGGGTTACACGAGCGCCAAGAATCCGCCGACCTACATGCCCATGCAGTGGAAGGGCGTCGAGGTGAACTACCAGATCGGCGGCACTCCCATGGACACCGCCTGGGTCTATGAGGCGCTTCCGCACAACTACGACAACTCGAATGTGAACTACCAGGAGCCGGACCCGGCCCGCAGCGCCTACGGTGAATGGTGCGGGGTGTGCCACGGCACCTTCCACGGCAAGCCTGGCGATGCCAACATCGGACCGGCCGGCAACGAGATCCGGCACCCGTCAGCGGGAGCGGACCTGGACTCGTCGACCGTGAACAAGTGGGCCAGCAGCACGTTGACGAACCGGCTGAAGGTGATGAGCAAGAACGGCAATTGGAACGTGACGAGCAAACCGGCATACGCGGGTGAGCAGTTCACGCCGTCCTGCTTCACCTGCCACAAGTCGCACGGCAACGCGAACCCGTTCGGCCTGATCTTCGTCTACACCAATGCCAGCAACGGGCCCGCTCCCAACGGGAATGCGGCGGCTGCGATGACCGACGAGGGCAACGGGGGCGCGTACCGCGACATGTGCCGCAACTGCCACGGCATGGGCACCTACCCGTCGGGCGGCAATTCTCCCGCGAGCATCCAGTAGCGAATCCAGAAGTGCCGTTTGGCCCGGCCGGCCCCGATCAGGGGCCGGCCGGTGGCATCCCAGCCGTCCAGGAGCCGGACGGAAGACCCCGTCACGGCCTGTCGGGTGACCTTCACTTCTTGCCAGATTGCTCCTAGGATTCCCGGAATGCGGCCTACACCGATGGGACTCACGGCGATCCTCCTGCTCTCCAGCCTGCTGGGTCTGGGAGCAAAGCCGCTCCACCCGTACCGGACCGCCGCCGGGCTCGACACCCTCCTCGCGCTGGGCCCCCATGTCGGTGACTGCGAGCGCTGCCACACCATGCACGGCAAGAGCGACCTCGTCTACCTGCACGCCCTGCTGGGACCGGACGAGAACTCTCTTTGCGACGTCTGCCACGACACGCCTTGGGAGGGAGGCAGCTACGCAGGAACGGCGCTGTACCTCAGCTCCTCGCACGCGGCCGGGGAGGGGACCGTGTGGCCCGGCCCCGTCCCGCCCCCCCGCACCGAGGCAGGGGCCACGGGCAAGTGTCTGAACTGCCACGATCCTCACGGATGGATGGACACAAGGGGCCTCGTTCCCAAGCTCGCAATCGGGCGGGAGGAATCCCTCTGCCTCACTTGCCACGACGGAGCGCCCGCGTCCACGAACATCGCCTCCGACCTCATCAAGGCGTTCCGCCATCCGGTGACCGACGGGAGCGGGCGCCACGCGGGGCCGCTGGAATCGCTGCCGACCAGCTTCGGCGCATCGCCGACCAACAACCGCCACGCGGAGTGCGCAGACTGCCACGACCCGCACGTGGCCACGGCGGACGCGGCCGGCGTCCCGCCCGCTCCAGCACTTTCGCGCGCGAACCTGGGCGTGAGCCGCGTGCTGGTCCAGAACGGGGGCCCCGGCGCGCTGCCGAGCTTCACCTTCGCAGCGGGATCCGACACCCTGAGCGCGCCGGTCGCGGAGTACCAGCTCTGCTTCAAGTGCCATTCGTCGTGGACGATTCAGCCCACCGGGCAGACGGACCTCGCGCTCGCGCTGAACCCGGCGAACAAGTCGTACCACCCGGTCGAGGCCGCTGGCCGCGACGCCACCATCCTGGCCGGCGCCTTCGTCCCGGGCTGGACCGCAAGCAGCCTGACGCGCTGCGGCGACTGCCACGGCAGCGACCTCGTGGACGCCCCCCGGGGCCCGCACGGTTCGTCGTACCGCTTCATCCTCAAGCAGCCGTACACCGCATCCTCGCAGCCGCGGGCCATGACCTCCGAGGAGATCTGCTTCGCGTGCCATTCCTATGACGTCTACGCGAACCCGAGTGCGTCGGACGCCGTGCGCGCATCCTCGCGGTTCAACAAACCGGGCGCAGACAAGGGGCATGCGGAGCACGTGGGCGAGGAGAACGTGCCTTGCTATGCCTGTCACGTGACGCACGGCGTCCCCAACCTGGACCACCTCGTCGCCACCGGGCGAACCCCGGGCATCAGGTCCTACTCGGAGACGATCGGCGGCGGCACCTGCCAGCCCACGTGTCACGATTCCCAGCCGTACACGATCAACTATGCGCGATGATGGCCAGGGGATCGTTGCGCTCGGGGTGGACAGCGATGGGAACGCTGACGACGACTCTCCTAGTCGCCGGATCCGCTGATGCCCGGACGCTCCGAGGCACGGCGGAGCTGCAGTACCAGAACACGGAGGCTGCGAACCTCTCCCGGCCCGTGGAATCCTGGACCAAGCTTGTACGGGTGGACCACGACAGGCGCCTTCCCGCGTCTCTCGAGTTTTCGTCGCACTTCGTGTTCAGCGAGTGGACCCTCGCCCGCCTGCCCGATCGCACGCGGAACTTCGCGGGCACCCTGCAACTCGCCCATCCCTACTTCGGCCTGCTCACCTCCTACCGGCCTGCCGAAGTGAGGGACGCCCACGGCTTCACCACCCGGCAACAGGAGCTCTCCTTGTCGGGCAACGTTCAGAAGTCCGGCCTCCCCCAGCTCTCCGGCACCTGGGTCCGTCGCCACCACACGCCCGATGCCGGGTCACCCGGGTTCACGTCGGTGGCACGGAGTCTCTCGGCGGCCTACACCCGGGCGAACACCAGCTTGCGGGCCGGCTACGGGGACCGGTATCAGGCCATCCAAGACGCCCCCAACCGGCGGAGGGAGGATCACTTCGGTCTCGGCTCCAGCACGCAGCTTCGAATCCGGCGGGCCGATGTGTCTCTGAACTACGACTTCGGCCAGTCTCGCACGAGCCCGGGCAGCTCTCGATCCCAGGTGTCACGCACCCACACCGCCGGCGTGAGCAGCGGTCTGCAGATATCGGAGCGGACGTCGAGCAGCCTGAGCTACTCCTTCCGTCACACGAAGACGGTGGCGAGGAGCGCGAGCCGGAGCGACGAGCACGTGGGCGCGTTCTCGCTCGCCCACCGGCCAAGCCCGGGCATCGAGGTGTCCGGAGGAGGAGGCGTGCGGAACGCCATGATCAACGGTCTGATCGAGACCGAGCGCTACGTGACCGCGGGAGCCACGGCCGAGGGGGAAGCGCGGCCCGGCTGGCGCCTCGGGGCGGGGGCGGGTCATTCCGTGAACTGGCTTCCCGGACAACCCGGCCGGCCGATGGACAGCTTCCGGTCCGACACGCGGATGCGGCTCGCGCCGGGCCTGGAGGCCAACGGGAACCTCCTGATTTCCACCTCCCGGAGTCTGGCGGGAGCACCGGGGAGGACAGGACCCGGGAGGGAATTCTCCCTCCAGACCGGGGCCGGCATCAATGCGCACCCGCTCCGCACGCTCTCCATGGACGGCACGGTCAGCCGCTACGGGGCGGGACCCTCCCTGGTCAGGGTCGGCTCGTCGTCGACGACCCACGCGGGCAATCTGAGGCTGAGGCCCTCTAGCAAGCTGCAACTGAACGGGGGTTGGGGCCGGACGTCCAGCCAGGGCAGCACCGGCACGTCCAGGCAGGGCAGTATCCAGTGGTCGCCCAATCGCTCGATTCAGATCTCCGGGAACTACAGCCGCGGCAGACAGGAATCGCGCGGCACGGCTGCACGGGCCACGAGCGGGCAGGAGAGTTGGTCGGGATCGGTCGTGATGGCCCTGACCAGGGACCTGACTGGCACTTTCCGATATACTGAGTCGAATCCGGGGCAGGTCTCGCATGTCCGGCAGGTGAATGCCACCTTGGTGCAGAGATTCGGGAGGTAGCATGACGAGGAGACGTCTGGCGGCAAGCGGGGTTGCCCCCCTCGCCCTGGCTATGTTCGTCCTCTCGTGCGCCTCGGGCCCGCGTATCTTCGTCAATCCCGACGCCGACATGGCGTTCTACGAGAAGATCGCGGTGCTCCCCTTCACCAACCTGAGTGTGGACGGCATGGCCGCCGCCCGTGTCACGCGCGCGTTCGTCACCGAGCTGATCATCACCAACCGCTTCCAGATCGTCCAGCCGGGGGATATGGCGGGCGCCCTGCAGAGGATGGGTGTCTCCCCCAACCCGGACGGAACCTACGAGGCCGCCAAGCTCAAGGAGGCGGCCAGCAAGCTGGGCGTGACGGGCATCGTGCGCGGCGCCGTCAGCGAATATCAAGTGCAGCGGACCGAGGCCGGCGACGTCCCGGTCATATCCTTTGATACCGAGCTGCTGGACGCCAACACTGGGACGGTGATCTGGCGATCCTCGATCTCGAAGCGAGGGCGGGGGCGCCTGCCCATCATTGGCAGCGGCTCCCGGTCTCTGAGCAGGCTCACCCAGGACGCCTGCACCGAACTCGTGGGACGGCTGCGCAAGGAGGCCCTCTGAGCGATTCTCGCCTCCGCATTCGCTTCGCGGCGGGATCGTGGCTGGTGGGGCTGCTTTCCCTGGCGATCCTGTGCACGGCCGGCGCTCCGTCGGCCCGGCACTCCGCGGGGGGAACCGTCCCGTCGGATCATCCGCGCGTCGCGCTCCTCCCGTTCGAGAACCTCGCAGGACGCGAGGAGCAGAGCGAGATCTTCACGAAGGTCTTCTTCGCCCAGTTGGTCGCGTCTGGTGCCCTCGAGATGGTGGACCCGGCCCAGGTCGAGGCGGCCATGGATTCCCTTGGCATCCGTTCGGTGACCGCCATGACTCCTTTGGGCCTGCGGGCGCTGGCGGACACTCTTCATGCTCCCTATCTTCTCCTGGGCAGCGTTCTCGAGAGCGGCTCCATCCAGAGCGGAACCGGCCCGGTCCCAGCGGTTGGCGCCGCCATGAGGCTCGTCGAGGTCGCCAGCGGGCGTGTACTATGGGCGGGGGCTCACTTCCGATCCGGGGAGGATCGTGAAACGGTTTTTGGCTGGGGGCGGGTGATGAGCACGGAGCGACTCATTTCGGAGCTGGCCTCGGACATGCTCCGGGGCTTTCGGGACGCGGGGGCTCACGCGGCCCGCCGCAGCAAGACGGAGAGTGGGCGATGAGACGCTGGACGGGAATCTTGCTTCTGGCCGCGTGCGTCGCGGGGTCATCCGGCGATGGGCAGGCGAAGACCGTCTCCTCGTCCCGCGGGCCGCGCCTGGATGCCGTGACGTTCTTCATCCAGCACCGGGTGTTCCACGACTTCCGCGACCTCCAGCGCGTAGAGCCGAATCAAGACTTCATCCTCGGCGATACCGAGTACTCGGCGCGCGTGGTGCAGTACTTGCCCAACTTCCAGATGGACCTCGCGACGCGCAAAGCCGTCTCACTCACGGACCAACCGATCAACCCGGCGTTCCGGATCGTCATCCGGAAGGGCAAGGTGCCCCAGGACACGACCTGGGCGTTCCTCAATGCGCCGCCTCATTTCTCGCGGAAGTCCTACTTCGCCTTCCAGGTCTTGCGAATCGACTTCACGGATCACGCGCCGCTGCTCGCCGACACGACGGCCACCACCGCGGCGTTTCCCCCGCACCCGGCAGGCGCCGGCACCCAACCCCCGGCGGCGGCCCCGACCCCGCACGCGGCGGATAGCAGCTTCGGGGTGCCGGCGGTTCCCGCGGTCAAGGACAGCGCCAGCCTCCGATGATCCCGCCCGCGCCGCTCCGCCGCGTGCTGGTTACGGCCGCAATCCTCGTGGTCTCGTTGCCGTTCCTGCTCGGTCCGGCAGGCGCCGCCAAACCGAAATCCAAGCTCCGGAGCCGGCCCTGCTACGACTGCCACCAGGAGTTGAAGCAGGAGTATGCCTCGAAGAAGTTCGTTCACGCGCCGGTGGCCAAGGCGGACTGCTCCGCCTGCCACGAGAGCCACGGGTTCCTCCAGAAGCTCGTGCTCTCGAAGCCGCTTCCGGAGCTCTGTTTCACCTGCCACGAAGCAGTGAAGACGGCGACGAAGCCCGAGCACGCGCACGCCGCCTTTGAAAAGGGGGAATGCCTCGGCTGCCACGATCCTCACGCGGCCAACCAGCAGCACCTCATCCGCGACGGCGGCCCGGAGAAGTCCTGCTTCGTCTGCCACCCAGCCGCCGGGGAGCAGGCCAAGAAGCCTCACGTCCATGCGGTCTTCGCCAATGGCGACTGCTATGCCTGCCACGACGCGCACGGATCGAAGAACGCGAGTCTCCTCCGGATCGCGGGTGACGGACTCTGTGCCACCTGCCACAAGCCCGGAGAGACCGAGGCCCAGCACGCGAAGGTGACGAAAGGCGGCCTGGCCTGCCTGGATTGCCACGATCCCCACGCCTCCACGGCGGAGAAGCTGCAGAGCGACCTGGCGCACGCGCCCGTGGCCCAGGGCACCTGCGACGCCTGCCACGAAATGGAGGGCGGCAAGCCGACCGCCAAGCTCACGGCCGCGGTGCCCGACCTTTGCTTCACCTGCCACTCCGATCTCGCCGACGCGGTCAAGAGTCCTCATCCGCACCCGCCTGCGGCGGGTGGCGAATGTCTCACCTGCCACGATCCGCACCGCGGCGCGGCGAAGGGCCTTCTCAAGCAGAAGCCCGTCGAGCTGTGCGGCCAGTGCCACGAGCAGGTCAAGGACGCGCTGAAGCAGCCCGTCATCCACCAGGCGTTCGCCGCCGGCGATTGCGCCGCCTGCCACGAACCGCACGGCTCTGAGCGGGAACGCCTGCAGAAGAGCGCCGACGGCGCGATGTGTCTCGCCTGTCACAAGGATCTCGGCGAACTGGCGGCCTCTGCCGCGGGGACGCACCCGCCGTTCGCCAAGAACGACTGCCTGCGCTGTCACGAGCCTCACGCCGGGGCGGAGGAGCATCTCCTCAAGAAGGACACGCGCGCGCTCTGCCGGAGCTGCCATTCCAACCTGACCCAGAAGCTCGCCGGGCTCCAGGTGCACCAGCCGTTCAGTTCGGGGCAGTGCACGGTCTGCCACGAGCCGCACCAGTCGGGCCAGCCGCACTTCTTCCGCGCCGAGCCGGCCAAGGTCTGCGCGAGCTGTCACAGGCAGGGAGCGATGGCGGCGAAGGCCGAGCATTCGCACCCGCCGGTCGTGAAGGGACAGTGCCTCGACTGTCACGGCGGACATGGTGGGGCCACCGCCAACCTGCTCGCGGTCAGCGGAGCGGCGCTCTGCACCAAGTGCCACGCCAGCATTGCCGCAAAGATCCAGGGACCCGGAGCGCATGCTCCCGCTGCGGCCGGTCAGTGCGCCACCTGCCACGAACCCCACGGCGGGAAGCAGAAGGCCTTCCTGCGGGACGAGCCCAACGTTCTGTGCGGCAAGTGCCACGGGAACATCGGCGGCGAGGGAGACACGGTGCACCCGCCTGTGGCGAGCCGCGAGTGTCTCAGCTGCCACGACCCGCATGGAGGCGTGGCAGCGCCCGCGCTCACGAAGACGGTGCCGGAACTGTGCGCGGACTGCCACGACCTCGGCGACACGGAGCTCTCGAAGAAGCACTCGGGCGCGTCGCTGGCGGACGTCAACTGCCTTTCCTGTCATTCGCCCCATGCGTCGAAGAAGCCGGGGCTGGTGGCGGCGAACGAGCATCCCCCGTTCGAATCCCGGGAGTGCGAGACGTGCCACGGGACGGGTGGTCCGCCCGCAGCGAAGAACCTCGCCAAGCCGCTCGCGACTCTGTGCGCCTCGTGTCACGAGGTCCCGAAGCGGAAGGCTGGTCCGAAGGGGGCCGCCGCGGGCCGCGTGCACCCACCCGTCGCCAAGGGCGAGTGCGTCAGCTGCCATACGCCGCATGCATCCGATCGGGGCTCGCTGCTCCTCACGACCACGACGCGGCTGTGCGTCCGGTGCCACGCCCGGACCATGTCCGATGCGAAGCTGAAGCACGGGCATCCGCCCGCTGCAGCGGGACAGTGCGCCTCGTGCCACGAGCCGCACGAGAGCGCGAACCCGGGCCTATTGAAGCAGAAGGTCGGCGCGCTGTGCTTCACGTGTCACAAGGAGCTGCAGACGAGCATTCAGAAGGGCAAGCCCCACGCACCGGTGGCCACCGGCTTGTGCCTCGCCTGCCACGCGAGCCACGGCTCCGGGAACTCCGGCATGACCCGGCGGCCGGGGGCCGCCCTCTGCACCGCCTGCCACTCGATCCAGAAGCAGGGCCTGGTGCTGAAGCACCGCGGCTTCTCGCTCGAGAACGCGACGTGCACGGGCTGTCACGACCCGCACGTGGGCGCCCCGGGCAAGACCGGTCTCCTTAAGCCGGTCGCGCACCCGCCCTTCGGGCAGGGCAAGTGCACCGAGTGCCACGGCCAGAGAAGGACCGGCGCGACCGCGGAGGCCGTGCCCAGCCTTTGCTTCCGCTGCCACGAGGGGCAACGCGTCTGGCTGGCGGCGCCCGTGGTGCACGCGCCTCTGCAGACCCGGGAGTCGTGCCTCGCCTGCCACGCCGCGCACGCCGGCGTCGCCAGTGGCGTGCTGAATCAGCCGGGCGAGAAGCTCTGCTTCGGGTGTCACGATCCGAAGCCGTTCCGCTTGAAGAACGTGCACCCCGCGCTCCAGCAGGGATGCCCCACATGCCACAATCCGCACAGCGCGCAGCAGAAGAAGCTCCTGACGTCCGACGTCGTGACGCTCTGCCGGCAGTGCCACGGGGACACGAGCATGCATTTCCACAAGATCTCCGACATCAAGGATCCGCGCACTGACGAGCCGATCACGTGCATCAGCTGCCACCTGCCGCATTCGAGCGACCAGGATGCGCTCCTGGCCTATGACCCGAAGCGCGAGCTCTGCATCCAGTGCCACGATCCCTCCATGGCGCCGGACCATTGAACGGCGGTCATGCCTGCCGCAGTCGCTTCGTGGCCGTAGCGGGCCTCGTGGCGGCGGCCGCGCTGGCGGAATCGGCCGGCGGCGCTTCCGAGGCGCCCCTGCTCGAGAGCCGGCTGGTCGTCTGGGGCTTCACGCAGGGCGAGAGCCTTCGTCAACCGCGCGGCATCGCCTTCGACCCCCGGGACGGCGCGATCTACGTCGCCAACACCGGGCAGCATCGGATCGAGGTCTTCTCCGGTACCGGTCGTCCGCTCGCCCGGTTCGTGCACCGCGTGACCCAGCCCGACAACTTGCTGACAGACGGTGCGCCCTGCGCGCTGGCCTTCGACCGTGCGGGCCACCTGCTCGTCGCGGACCAGGCAGTGACTTATGTAGATGTCCTGGACCGGCGCGGGCGTTCCTTGACGCACCTGGACATTCCCACCGGACAGCCGACCGCACTCGCCGTGGGTGTCGACGGAACCATCTACGTTGGGACGACGGCGGAGCCTTCGAGGATCTACCGCTTCCGCCCCGACTATGCCCCGGCAGAAACGTTTGGGGAGGCGGGCGAAGGGCCCGGCCAGCTCCACAACGTGACCGCGATCGCGGAGTTGCCGGACAGCACGATCGCAGTGGCATGCGCGCGCACCGAGCTTGGAATCCAGATCTTCACCCGCGCCGGTGAGTACCTGCGGGGCTTCGGAACGCACGAGCTGGGGCGGGGAAACCTGTCATTGCCATCGGGTGTGGCCGGTTCCGCCGGTGGGCGCATCTGGGTGTGCGACGAGATCCGCCACAGCCTGATGGTCTTCGAACAGAACGGGGGCATCGTCGCCGAGTTCGGGGGACGAGGGTCCGCCGCCGGGGAGTTCGCGCATCCCAGCTCGCTCGCTTCCGATGGCAAGGGGTTGATCGCCATAACGGACCGGGAACTGGGAAGATTCCAGATACTGTTCATCGGCAACCGCGAACTGCCTGCGCCCCCGACCGCCTCGCCGCAGGCAATGGACTCCAGCGCAGCCGACACGACCGCGACGATCGCGCCACCGCAGAGCATGATCGCGAGACCAGCCGCCACCACCAGACCGCAGCGCAGGGACTCCGGTGGAGCCGACGAGTCCGTGGCGTTGGCGGCTCAGGAGTTCAACATCGCGGTGGGCATGTACCCGGACCGCGCGCTGGCCACGTCCGAACTCGCGCGCATCGTCGGAGCATGCGGGCTGAGCGGCCGGGTCGCCAGGGTGCGCCCCGGGAGCGCGGTGATGTATGGCATCTTCATCGGCTCGTTCCCGGATCGCGGCACTGCGGACCGCAAGGCCCGCGAGTTGGTCTCGAGCGGCGCCGTGAATGAAGCGCGGGTCCTCCCGCGCGGGCCGCTCGTCAAGCGCTGACCTGCAGTGACCTACTCCAGTTCATTCGTGACGGACGGGGGCTCCTGGCCGTTACCGAACGTGCGCTCGGCCGACTCCAGATACTCGCACTACCGAAGGACGCGATGCCGGTCGATTCCACGGGCAGGTGACGGGTAGCCACGCGCGCAGAGGACACCGTCGTTCGGGCACCCCACCGCTGGCGTCGTGTTTAGCTTGACACAACAACGATACGCTGTCGGAGTGTCGCGCCGGGCTCCACGCCAAGAAGATGCTCAAGTCTGAGGTTTGCGAGGCGATAATGACTGGGTCGGTATTTCTACGGAGACAGATTCAATCTTATGCGCTATAGTGCGCCACATGTGCACATGGATGGTGCCCAACCCACGATCTCGATCGTGTCAATGCGGCGACGGTCCTGACAAGCTCCGGACTTCTGCTCCTCCGCAATCCGTCGCGAAGACCCCGATTGCCGGACAGTCTTCATGGGACCCGTCGACACATCCGGCCACCACCCGGTGCTGCTCTCAACGCTGAGATATGGAAGTCGCGTTCCGGACCTACTCTCGGAAGGAGTCGCGTTGCCAACGCCTCACATGACTTCATACCGATCCGCGTTCCCGCTGCTGATCGCCTGCATCGCGCTCGACGCGTCATTCGCAGTGGCCGGCAGCGGACCCGCTGCGCAGGACAGCCCCCGCGTGAGCCAGGCGTGTCTCGCCTGTCACGCCGGCCAGGACACGACTCTCGCCGCGACCGGGCACCAGTTGCCGGGCGGCGGACTCGACGACCCTGCTGCGCGCATCGCCTGCACGGACTGCCACGCGGGCGACAGCCGCCACTGGGAGGATGACCCGGCCCAGTACCCGATGCCCAACCCCGCGAAGGTCGGCGCGCTGGCCGCAGCGCACGTGTGCTCGGCATGCCACCAGAACTCGCACCAGCAGAACATGCTCGAGAAGAACGTCCACGCGGCGAACGACGTCAACTGCAGCGCGTGCCACAGCGTCCACACGTCGAAGAAGCCGGCGCTCCTCAAGCAGGCCGAGACCGGCCTGTGTCTCGGCTGCCACAAGGACGTCGAGGGACAGTTCTCCCGGTCGTACCGGCACCCGGTGAAGGACGGCATCGTCAAGTGCAGCGAGTGTCACCTGACCCTCGACACCACGCGGCGGCCGCTGGCGCCGAACGGAACGAACGTCTGCATGAAGTGCCACGGTGAGTTCGAGGGGCCGTTCCCGTACGAGCACCCGGCGTCTGTCGACTACTCGACGGAGGAGGGCGGGTGCGTGACCTGCCACGAACCCCACGGCTCGAACCTGCCGAGGATGCTCAAGCAACCCTACGAGGCACCGCATTTCCAGCTGTGCACGCAGTGTCACTCGGTTCCGCGCCACAACTCGAACCCGATGCACGGGACGAGATGGTCGGGCATGCCGTGCAACGACTGCCACACGGACATCCACGGCTCCTACACCAGCCGCCTGTTCCTGAGCGAGTCGCTTCGAGGCCAGGGCTGCTTCAACGTCGGCTGCCACAAGTTCTAGGACGGGGCGCGAATGCGAATGCCAAGGATCACGACCATCGGCCTCACGCTCATCGCCACCCTCGCGGCGTCCGCACCCTCGGCAGGGACGCTGGACGGCACCGTGAAGCTGGGCGGCATCATCATGAACCAGACGGGGGACCGCTCCACCGTCCAGGAGACCTACAACATCTACGACGGGTTCTCCCTCGCCCAGATCAGCCTGAACGGGACCCTTGATTCCCGCCACTACCTCGCGCTCGACCTGCGCGACATCAACCTGGACTCGCGCCAGGGCGACCTCGTCTACCGCCAGCCGGGCATCTTCAAGCTCACCACCGGCTTCGACCAGCACCGGCAGATCTTCTCCACGGACGGCGGCGTCAACTCCGGACGCAAGGACTGGAAGGCGGGCGCCCAGTTCACGCCGAGCCCGTGGCTGGCCGTCTCCGGAGGCTTCAACGTCCTGACGCGCGACGGCGACCGCCTGCCGTTCCCCGACAGCACCCAGAGCGTGCTGGGGAACCGGTACGACAACGCGCTGAAGACCGGCGACATCGAGGCAGCGGTCCACGCGGGCCGGCGCGGCGGCGCGATCAGCTATCGCGCGTCCTCCTTCACCGACGATCTCAACCCGGCGGCGGGCCGCACGGGACAGGTGGTGTCGGCCCGGCTCTACACGCCCGGCGTGTTCTACGACAAGTGGACCCACCTCCTGAGAGCGGCCTTCGGCACCCGCGGGCTTTCCGATCGCAACCTCGAGTACACGCTGGCGAACTTCCAGTACACCGGGGTGGTCGAGCCGGTCGAGTCCTTCCAGTTCCGCTACAACTTCGATGCGAACCGCATCGACGACCAGTCCACGCAGCTCATGACCGACCGGTTCCAGAACGACTTCGACGCGACCTGGCTCTACAAGTACGGGCAGGTCAACGGCGGCTACGGCTACGAGACCAACGACGACGACCGGACGCTGACGAGCTACAACAACTGGCGTGCCGGGACGGCGTTCCGCTACGGGAAGTACCTGAACGCCAAGGTCGATTACGCGAGCCGCGTCAAGAAGGACCAGGAGGAGTTGACCCTCCTCAAGGACATCGAGGCCTCCCAGGTCCGCGCGAAGCTCCAGGCGCAGCCGCGGGACGACATCGTCCTGGGCGGCGGCTATTCGAAACGCGAGCGCGACCTTCCCGATCTGGGCGTCACCGTCGATGGAGCCATCACGACCGCCTTCGGGCGCTACGACTACAAGGGCTGGGGATCCCTGTCCGCGGACTACAGCTATTCGACCGACGACTACCAGGACCTGGCCGCCGGCTTTCACACCGAGAGCCAGTTCGTGACGGGGCGCGCCGAATTCGCACGGGTCAAGGGCCTGCGGCTCGCCGGTGGCGTGACCTACATGGACGTCGGCGGGGACCTGGACATCGAGAAGGCGATCGGGTTCCTCGAGGGCGCCTACACCCTGGCGAACGACTACGTCTTCGAGGTCAAGTACAACGGCTACAACTACGACGACTACGTCCTGCTGGACCGCTACTACACCGCGAACGTGCTGCGGATCAACGTCGGATACAACCTGCACCTGAAGTAGCCGCAGAAGACGCCTGTTGCCCCACCAAGGAGGAGGACATGCAGATGGTGACGTTGAAGAGGCTCATGACGTTTGCGGGGATCGCGGCGCTCGGGCTCGCCCTCGCGGCCTGCTCGCGCGAGATCACGAACGTCGAGCAGGTGGTGGCGGGGCCGCAGGCCTGCTTCGAGTGCCACGGCGACACCAGCACGGCGCTGGTGAGGGCGACCCTGCAGTGGGAGAACTCCCGTCACGCCAGTGGCCGCACGCTCAATGAGAACGACGGCAGTTGCAAGGGCTGTCACACGAGCGAGGGTTTCGTGGCCCGGGCGACCGGGACGACGGCTCCGGACGTGATCGCGGACGCGACCCCGATCCACTGCTTCACCTGCCACGCCCCGCACACCAACGGGGACTTCCGGCTCCGGTGGACGAAGATCGCGACGCTCCAGAACGGGACCACGTACAACCTGAATTCCGGCAATCTCTGCGTGGCATGCCACCAGTCGCGGCGCAACATCAAGACCTACATCGCCGCCGCGCCGACGCGGACGAAGCTGAGCGAGCGCTTCGGCCCGCACCACGGCCCGCAGGGCGACATGCTGATCGGCTCGAACGGGTACGAGTACGCCGGGTACACGTATTCGAGGACGGAGCACCGCGCGGCGACGACGGCGAACGGGAAGGACGGCTGCCTCGAGTGCCACTTCAGGGTCACGGATCGTCTCGTGGTCGGCGGCCACTCGTTCAACATGGAAGCGGACGAGGACGGGCAGACGATCCTCAACACCGGGGCGTGCACGCCGTGCCACGGCGAGATCAAGGACTTCAATGACGTCGACGGGGTCCAGGACGAGGTCGACGGCCTCCTCACGGATCTCGAGGCGCGTCTCACGACCGCCGGGCTCATGGCGGACGGCGCCGCGACGGAGGACTCGACCTCGGCCGACTCGGCCGGCGCGGTGTGGAACCTGCTGATCGCGAAGGAGGATCGCAGCCACGGTGTCCACAACGCCCAGTACATCCTGGGTCTGCTGGAGTCTTCGATCCAGTACATCTCGGGGACCCGCCCGCAGAACGGGACGCTCGCCCGGGCGCAGCGGGCGATGAGCGGCGCGAAGAACCGACGTTAGCAGGACGTCGCGCCGACACCTGGCGCGACGAGCACATCGGTATGTCGAGAGGGGCGCCTCCTGCGAGGCGCCCCTCCCATTTTCGGTGACGCGCGAGGCTAGAAGTCGGAGCTCAGCGAGACGTAGTAGGTCCTGCCCGGCTCCGCCACCGAGGCCAGCGCCGGCTGGTAACGGAGGTCGCTGAAGTTCCGCACGCCCAGCACGAGGCGCTGGCCGGTCCCCAGCCGGACCCCGGCGGACACGTCTCCGACGATCCACTCCTTCTTGAACGTACTGAGCTGCTCCGCGCCCGGCGTGACCGGCGGGAGCCGGTTCGTCCGCCACGCGTAGCGCGTTCCCGCCTCGGCCCAGAAGCGGCGGGCGGACTCCGTCCAGCGCAGCGCGGCCTGTCCCCGGAAGGGCGGCACCAGCTCGAGCGGGACGCGGTCGGCGTCGATCCCGTAGATCTCGAGGATCGCCGCGCGGTTCGTGATGTCACCCACCGTGCCCGACATCCCCGTGCGCGCCGTCCACTGAGGGTGGAAGCGCCACTCCGCCTCGACCTCGCCACCCCACATCGTGGCCGTGGTGATGTTCGTGTAGCGGTAGGTATTGTCGCCATTCGCCTCGGGTGGCGGCGTCGCGGGCAGCGCGTTGATGAGGTCCTGGAAGGTCGAGTAGAAGAGGTTGCCCGAGATGGCCAGCGTGCGTGGCCCCCAGCGCATGCCGAAGTCGTAGGAGACGCTGCGTTCGGGCTTGAGGTCGGGGTTGCCGATGACATACCCGACCGATCCCGGCCCGCTGAAGTACAGGTCCTGCGCGTTGGGCTCGCGGTAGCCGTTCGCGATGTTGGCGGTCACGTGCAGGTCCGGAACGGGGCTGTAGACCACGCCGATCGAGCCGGAGGCCGCATCGTCGTCGCGGCTCTGCGGCTCGAAGTAGTAGGGGTCCGGATGCTCGGGCGTGCCCGGCTCCATGAGGGTAAGGTCGGTGCGGTAGCGGTAGTGCGTGAAACGGTCGCCGATGTTGAGCGTCCACTGGGTCCCGATGTAGAGCTCGGCCTGGACGAACCCGGCGTAGTTGTCGAAGCGCCCGACCGGCACCGAGTTGGAATACACGGTCTCCTCGGAGTTACCGTAGGGGCTGCTGAAGCTCTGCAACTCGCTGTTGGTCCCACCCGTGATGTCCCGGGACGCATCGACCCCGGCACTGAACAGATACTGGGCGGTCCGGCGGGACGTCATCTGCACCTGGAGCCCGTAGGTGTTGAGATCCAGCATGCGGTTCTTGGCGAGCGCCAGGTCCCCGTTCACCCCCGGACCCATCGGGATGGCGATGCCGATGTCCGAGTAGAAATTGCGGTGCTCCCGCTGCCAGTAGGTCTTGACGTGCGTGCTCGCCAGCCAGGAGGATTCGGGGTACTGATGGTCGAGCGCCAGGTGGACGAAGTCGCGGTCGTAGTTCTTGAACTGGAAGGTCTGCGAGTAGCCGGGCACGCTGACATCCAGCCCCGGGATACCGACCTTGCTGGCGCGGTACAGTTGGTAGCCGCCCTTGAGGGCGAGACGGTCGTCGAGGTCGTAGCGCAGGCTTGTGAACCCGTTCCAGTCGCTGAAGCTCGAGTGCGGGATCGTCCCGTCCGCGTTCTTGTAGTCGTCGGTCTTGCGACCACTGCCCGAGAAATAGGCCGAGAGCTTCTGCACGCGGGTCGAGAACTCCAGCGAGCCGTTCCGCTCGGGCAGGCCGCTGGCGCTGCCCCCGATGCTGGCGGAGCCGCGCAGGATCTGGCCGGGCTCGAGGACGCGGGGCTGGCGGGTGATGATGTTGATCACGCCGCCGAGCGCGTCGGAGCCGTACGCCACCGACGACGGGCCCCGCACCACCTCGATGCGCTCCACCTGCGTGGGGTCGAGGAGCGACGGGTGCGGACCGTTGCCGCGCACGCTGTTCATCCGGGTGCCGTCCACCAGCACCAGCACGCGCTGGCCGGTGAGCCCGCGGATCGACGGGCGCTGTTCCCAGGGGCTGTCCTTGTTGTTGTCCACGCCCGGGAGCGTGGCCAGCACGTCGCCGAGCACCAGCGGGGCCTGCTCGCGGATCGTCTGCCGGTTCACGAACGAGACCGCCTGCGGGGACTCGAAGTAGACGCGCGGGTAGCGCGCACCCGTGACCAGGGTCTCCTTGAGGAACAGCACCGGCTGGGTCGTGTCGGCGAACGCCGCGCGCGGCTTCGCCTCGGCCGCCAGCACCGGGGCCGCGATCGCGAGCGCCAGGCCCGCCGTCAGGAGCGCGGTCAGCATCGCGCGACGATGCCGCGGAGACCCGGTGAGATCGTACGTGTTCATGGGGTGCAGCCTCCTGGTGTGAGACGGCCCGCGACTGCAACGCATCCAGCGCGCGAACGCGCTGCGACGGGCACAAGCCGTCAGGATCATCAAGAACGGTCTCTCCGTTCGGGGATGGGGCACACTAGGCGGCGGCCCTAACCGCGTCAAGGACGGATGTGGTCGAGAGGCGATTCGGCGCGGGAATTCGTGCATCAAAAAGACCGAGTCCGTACCATTGAGGAGTGATCCTTCCGCGGTTCTACGGAGGAGGCGTGCGTGGAAACCCGCAGGCCGGCGCGAGCGAGTCTTTCGCCGCCCGCGGACTGGCTCGTTCCGAGCCCGTTCCGCGCGGGCCCCGAAGCCGGCTTGACCCTGCCCTCCACCGGTGGAAACATCCTCCTCCCACCGACGCACACCCGCCGGTCGCGACACTCGCGAGGTTCGTCATGAGGTTCACCGGTCTGCGGAGCACGCTGCAAGTCCTCGCCGCGCAGCCCCTGATCATCGGGCTCTCGAGCGCGGGCCATCCGTCCCCCGGCGAGAGCGGAGGCGGACCGCCACCGGTGGACCCCGGGCTCATGCCATTCTTCGAGGCCACCGCGGACCCGATGATCCTCTTCGGGCCCGATTTCATGGTCCGGATGGCCAACGCCGCCGCGGACCGCCTGCTGCGCGCGCCCGGCGGGCACCTGCTCGGCCGCTCGGTGCTCGAGTCCGCGCTGCTGGCCCGCGTGCTCGGCGGCGCGAACCTGCCCCAGCGACTGCGCGACGGCACAAACGTGGTGCACGACGAGGTCACGGTGGCGGACATCGAGGGCCAGCCGCTGCAGTGCCAGGTCGAGGCACTGCGCCTGGCGGACGGACGTGTGCTCCTGCACCTTCAAGACATCACCGCCACGCTGCGCGCGCGCGCCACCGTTCGCGCGGTCGAGGACCTGCATCGCGCGGCCGCCGAGGCACTGCCGGGCGTGGCCTGGACCATCGCACTACCCGAGGAGCGCCTGCTCGACGTGAGTCCGGCGGTCGAGCGGCTCTTCGGGCACCAGCCCGCAGAGTTGCTGCAGCGCCACGGAGCGTGGGACGAGCTGACGCACCCGGGGGACCGGGAGCGCGTGCGCGCGGAGTTCCGCGCCGGGGTCGCCGCCTGCGCCCCATTCGACATCCACTTCACCGGCGTGCACCGCGACCGCCGTGACCTGCCCCACCTGGTGAACCACGTGGTCCCGGTGCGCGGCGAACAGGCCTGGGCCGATCGTGCGCACGGATTCATCGAGGACCTGAGCGCGCGCGACGCGCTCCAGCAGGAGCTGACCGAGGCGCGCGCCCACCTGCGCCACATCCTCGATGCGATCCCCGCGGGCGTGCTGGTGGCGCGCCTGCGGCGCGGACGGGCGGAGGTCGCGCTGTGCAACCGGCGCCTGGCCGAGATGCTCCGGCTCGACGAACCCGTCCGCCCCGGCACGCCGCTGACGAGGACCACGCCCGACCTGCTGCGGCTCCTGCAGGGCGGCGGGGCAGGCGAGTCCGTCCCCCGCCTCACCAGCGAGCAGGCCGAGGAGTACGTCGCCGAGCTGCTCGAGCCCCTGCGCGTGCTGCGCACCTACAGCGGACCGCTGCGCGACGCGAGCGGCGCCGTGGTGGGCCGCATCCTCACCGCGGAGGACATCACCGCGAGCTGGCTGATGCAGCGCCGCCTCACGCAGGCGCAGAAGATGGAGAGCATGGGACGACTGGCCGGCGGAGTCGCGCACGACTTCAACAACCTGCTCGGCACCATCCTCGGCTTCGGCACGATGTTGCTCGAGCAGACCCCCGAGCCGGATCCGCGGCACGAGGCGGCGGCGCAGATCGTGGGGGCCGCCGAGCGGGCCTCGCGCCTGACCCGGGCGTTGCTGGACTTCAGCCGCAGCGCCCGCTTCGAACGGCTGCCGCTGCACCTGAACCAGGTGATCCAGGATGCCTACCAGGTGTTGCGCAGCGCCCTCGACCCGTCCGCCTCGCTGACGCTGCGCCTGGAGCCCGACCTGCCGTTGCTGCTCGGCGATTCGCTGCTCCTGCAGCAGGTGCTCGTCAATCTCGTGCAGGAGGTGCGCGAGCGGATCGGCGCGGGCGGCACGCTCACGCTGGTGACGCGCCTGGTCGAGCAGCCGCGTCCCCCGGAGGAGGCGCTCGGCGCGGGCGAGCCGAGCCACGCCGTCGCCCTCGAACTGCACACGACGCCGGGCAGCCGCGCCCGACGCGCGGTGGAGCCGGCGACCGACCGGGCCGGGCTCACGCTCACCATCGTGGAGGACATCATGCGGGCGCACGGGGGCTGGCTCGTGACCGCGGCCGGGCCCGACGAGACTGCCTTCCGCGCGGTCTTCCCGGTGGATACGGCCGAGCAGGCGCCGCTGCTGGTGCCCGCCGCTGCGACCGCCCGCGGCCACGAGACCGTGCTGGTCGTGGACGACGAGCCGGGCCTGCGGGCCCTGGCGCGCACCGGCCTGCAGCAGCGCGGCTTCGACGTGGTGGCGGTGGAGACCGGGGAGCAGGCGCTCGAGATCCTGCGCGTGGGCGAACCGCACGTGGACGTGATGCTCCTCGACCTGACCCTGCCGGGCATCTCGGGCGAGCGGGTCTTGCGCGAGGTACGGAAGCTGATGCCGGGCCTGCCGGTCATCATCGCGAGCGGCTACGCCACGGTGGAGAGCCAGTCCTCGTGGATGGCGGCAGGCGCGATGAGCTTCGTGGCCAAGCCCTACCGCATCCAGCAGATCGCGCAGAAGCTGCGCGAGGCCCTCGACCGGCACCAGCCGCTGACATCATAGACCCGAGAAGGGCAGGCTCCATGGGCATCACCGACGACGAGGCGCTGAGCGGGCACGACGAGCTCCGGCCCGGCGAGGGCTACCGGCTCGGCCAGTTGGACGGCTTCAAGCGGCAACTGCCCGACTCCGACCCGGTCGAGACGCGCGAGTGGACCGCGGCGCTGGACGGCGTCGTCCTGGCGCACGGGCACGAGCGGGCCGACTTCCTGATGCGCAAGCTGCTCAAGCGGGCGCGCATGCTGCACATCGGGCTGCCGGGGCTGGTGCAGTCGCGCTACATCAATACCATCTCCCCCGAGCAGGAGCCCGCCTTCCAGGGCGACGAGGAGATGGAACACCGCATCCGCCGCATCATCCGCTGGAACGCCGTGGTCATGGTGCTGCGCGCCAACCACCTGTTCCCCGGCCTGGGCGGGCACCTGGCCACCTACGCCTCGAGCGCCTCGCTCTACGAGATGGGCTTCAACCACTTCTTCCGCGGCAAGGACGACGCACCCGGCGACCAGGTCTTCTTCCAGGGCCACGCCGCGCCCGGCATCTACGCCCGCGGCTTCCTGCAGGGCCGCATCAGCGAGCAGCAACTCAATCACTTCCGCCAGGAGATCGGAGGGCTCGGGCTCTCCTCCTACCCGCACCCGCGGCTCATGCCCGACTGCTGGGAGTTCCCCACGGTCTCGATGGGATTGGGTCCGCTCAACGCGGTCTACCAGGCGCATTTCAACCGCTACCTGCAAGCCCGCGGCTTTGCCGACACCTCGCAGCAGCGCGTCTGGGCCTTCCTCGGCGACGGCGAGACGGACGAGCCGGAGGCCTCCGGCGGACTCGTCCTGGCAGGCCGCGAGGGGCTCGACAACCTGACCTTCGTCGTGAACTGCAACCTGCAGCGGCTCGACGGCCCGGTGCGCGGCAACGGCAAGATCATCCAGGAGCTCGAGGCGCTCTACACCGGAGCCGGCTGGAACGTCATCAAGGTCATCTGGGGACGCGAGTGGGATCCATTGCTCGCGCAGGACTACGACGGCGTGCTGGTCGAGGCCATGAACGACACCGTGGACGGCGAGTGGCAGCGCTATTCGATCGAGAACGGCGCCTACATCCGCCAGCACTTCTTTGGACGCGACCCGCGGCTGCTGAAACTGGTGGAGCACCTGAGCGACGATGAGCTGACGAAGCTGCGTCGCGGCGGGCACGACTACCTCAAGCTCTACGCGGCCTACACCGCGGCGGTGAACTTCAAGGGAAAGCCCACGGTCATCCTCGCCAAGACCGTCAAGGGCTGGACGCTGGGCGGGACCACCGAGGCGCGCAACGTCGCGCACCAGCAGAAGAAGATGAACGAGGAGGAGCTGCGCAAGTTCCGCGACCGGCTCCAGCTTCCCATCCCCGACGACCGGCTCAAGGACGCGCCCTACTACCACCCGGGGCCCGGGAGCCCCGAGGTGAAGTACCTGACCGAGCGCCGGCGCCTGCTCGGCGGTTGCCTGCCCCGGCGCATCGTGCGGGCGCGCCCGCTGGCGAAGCCGCAGGACGCGGTGTTCGCCGAGTTCTTCGAGGGCACGCGCGAGGACCAGGCCGTCTCGACCACCATGGCCTTCGCCAGGCTGCTGCGGAACCTGATCCGCGATCCCGTCTGGGGCCGCCGGGTGGTGCCCATCATCCCCGATGAGGCGCGCACCTTCGGCCTCGAGGTGCTCTTCAAGGAGGTCGGCATCTACGCCGCGGGCGGGCAGCGCTACGAGCCCGTGGACTCGAAGGTCTACCTCTCCTACGTCGAGAAGGCCGACGGGCAGGTGCTCGAGGAGGGCCTCAGCGAGGCCGGCTCGATGGCCTCGTTCACCGCGGCGGGCACGTCGTACGCCACGCACGGCGAGCCCATGATCCCCTTCTACATCTTCTACTCGATGTTCGGCTTCCAGCGGACCGGCGATTTCGCCTGGGCCTTCGCCGACGCGCGCGGACGCGGCTTCCTGCTCGGCGCCACCGCGGGCCGCACCACGCTCAACGGCGAGGGCCTGCAGCACGAGGACGGCCACAGCCACGTGCTCGCCTCGGTCATCCCGAACCTGCTCGCCTACGACCCGGCCTGGGCATTCGAGATGACGGTCATCGTGCGCGAGGGCCTCGAGCGCATGTTCCGCAGGGGCGAGGACGTCTTCTACTACCTGACGCTCTACAACGAGGACTACCCCATGGCCCCGATGCCCGAGGGCGTGGAGGACGGCATCCTCCGGGGCATCTACCTCTTCCGCAAGGGCGGCGGCGGCGCGAAACGCGCGCAACTCTTCGGCAGCGGCGTGATCCTGCGCGAGGCCCTGCGGGCGCAGGAGTTGCTCGCGGAGAAGCACGGCATCGCGGCCGATGTCTGGAGCGTGACCTCCTACCAGCAACTGCGCAACGAGGCGCTCACGGTCGAGCGCTGGAACCGCCTGCACCCGCTCGAGGCGCCGCGCGTGCCCTACGTGACGGCCACGCTCGGCGGCGCGCCGGGCCCGGTGATCGCTGCGAGCGACTTCATGAAGTCAATGCCCGACATGGTCGCGCGGTGGGTACCCCGTTCGTTCACCCCGCTCGGCACCGACGGCTTCGGCCGCAGCGACACGCGTGAAGCCCTGCGCCGGCACTTCGAGGTGGACGCCGGGCACATCGTGGTGGCCACCCTCGCCGCGCTGGCGCGCGATGACCAGGTCGAGCCGGAGGCCGTGGCGCAGGCGATCCGCGACTACGGCCTCGACCCGGAAGCGCCGGAGCCGCGCGAGGCGTAGGCGGGGCGCCGTCGTCCGTGCAGGTGCGGAGGTCAGCGTCCGGGAGCGTCCCCGGTGTCGTCCTCGCGGACCGCGGGAGAGTCGCGCCGCGCGAGCACCGCCTCGAGCCGCTCCTTCATCGCAAGCCACTCGTCGTCCACGACGCCGAAGTAGACGGTGTCGCGCGCCTCTCCGCGCTCGGTGATCATGTGCTTGCGATAGGTGCCCTCCAGCACGAGGCCCAGCCGCAACATGGCCCGCCAGGAGCGGTCGTTTCGCGCGTCGGTCTTGAGCTCGACACGCTGGCAGCCCGAGGTCTCGAAGGCGTGGCGCAGCATCAGGTACTTGGCCTCGGTGTTGATCGCGGTGCGCTGCCAGGGTTTCGCGATCCAGGTGCAGCCGATCTCCACGCGCCGATGCGGGACGGCGAAGGACATGAAGCGCGTGCTTCCCACGATGCGGCCGCCGATGCGTGCTCAACGTAGACCCGCGGGTCGGCGGCGGTCTCGATCCTCGCGGTGGCCAGGCGCCACAGGTCCGGGTCGAGCCCCACCGCAATCAGACCATCGGCGTGCAGCTCGAGCGAGAGCGGTTCGAGCCGGACGTGCGTGCCCTCGAGCGTCACGGGTTCGATGCGCATGGCCGGAAGGCTAGAAGCACTCCCACGAATGGGTGAGTTGCGGCAGACTGCCCCCGACGGCGCCACGGAGGGCGCCAGGGAGGGAGCCCCGGACCTCACGGACGAGCGTTGGCTGATCCTCGAACCGCTGATCCCGAAGCCCAAGCCCCGCGTGAGAACCGGACGCGGAACGAAAGGGTGCAACCGGGGACATGGTCTACAGAACAGACCGGGGACATAGGTAACAGTCTTCAACGTCGGTAAGGTGGGC
>Ga0315273_10001447_pt1 | contig 27056 bp, 23 predicted proteins | sample YL17G02_0_MG_FD_205753 | JGI IMG/M metagenome (GOLD analysis project Ga0315273, IMG submission 205753) | Sediment microbial communities from Yellowstone Lake, YNP, Wyoming, USA - YL17G02_0 | ecosystem: Environmental > Aquatic > Freshwater > Lake > Sediment | place: USA: Wyoming | collected... | reverse complement strand
GATTGGCCCGACCTTTGCTACGTGACTGGGGCATCCAGGAGTACGGCATGCTGCCCGTCGGAACTCAAGGTGTCGCGAATCTGCTGGTGAGCCAGGCCGCGAAGGTCCCGGCCGCAGCCCCGGGCAGAGGCAGCAGCGCAAATGACTCCACGCCGGGGCGCGGCAACGACGCCGCACAGCGAAACGCGGAGTCGCGCCCCGCGCCCCGCGACGACGCGCAGCAGCCTTCCGCCAATGCCCAGGCGCCGGCCGATGTTCCGGCCCAGGCGAAGTCGGCCGTCGCCAATGACAAGTCCTCCAAGAAGGGCAGCCGCGCAGACAAGACGCCCGCCGCGAAGCCCGACGCCACGAAGAACACCAGAGAGGCCGGCGGCGCCTCGGGCCAGGCGGCCGACGCGGGCCTCTCCTTCGCCGCCGTGTTCGCGCAGGTCGGGCGGGCGCAGGCAACGGGCGAGACGAAGTCGCTCATGTCTTCGAAGGCCGAGGGGCCGGCGGCCGGCGCCAAGCCGGTCACCGCAACGCCTGTGACCCCGACGCCTGCGACACGTCCGAACCTGGTTGTGCCGATGGCCGCAACAACGGTCCCGGCGCCGCAGGCCGAAGCGATGGCGCCGGCAGGGGACACCCGGCCCGCCGCAACCCGCCAGGCGCCTCAGCAAACCGCGAAGGCCAAGAGTTCGCCGGCGGCCGCGCCGCAGGGCGCCGAGGTGTCGGGCCCGCAAGCGGCGGCCACGGCGGGTGCCGAAACGTTGAAAGCCGCGGTGCCGCAGAAGTTGGCGACCGTTCAGCAGCAGGTCGCGGCGACGCTAGTCGCACCGAACGGGCAGGGCGCGGATCTGGCCGGCGCCGAGACCCGCGGCGCCAGGCCGGCGGTCTCGACATCCACGGCCATGACAACCGCGACGCGTCTGAGCGTGGTCGCGCCGATGGTCGCGGCCACGGCCTCCTCGCTACGGGGCGCGACGATGGCGCCGGTGCGCGAGACGCGGGCTGCCGCAGCCAGCCCGGTGTCCGAGCGCCCCTCGAAGGCCAAGAACTCGCCGACGGCCGGGCCGCAGGATGCCGAGGCGTCGGGACCCCAGACGGCGGCTGTGGCGGACGCCCAAGCGGCGAAAGCCGCGGCCCTGCCGAAGCCGGCGCCCGCCGTCAACCCCGCCACGGCGACTCCAGACGTCCACCAGGCGGCCGTAGCGGAGGGGGCGGCGGAGACCGGGCAGGGCACGGGCCTGACGGCGGGCGGTGGGAAGTCCGCCGGTCACCGCACGGGCCAAGCCGCTGAGGCCCGCGCCGCCAAGACGCGTTCCGCCACCGCTCCGCAGACCGGCGCCCATCCGCAGGTGGTGAGCGCGGATGTGGCCGCGGACCAGTCGTTCACGATTGCCGGCGGGCAAGCTCATGCCTCCATGGCGGCGGCCGGCGCGGACGCCAAGGCCGCTCCTGTGGGCAACGCCTCGCCGGACGCCGGCCAGGCGACCAGCGCCGAGGCCGGCCGACAGGCGGTGGAAACGCCCGTCGCCGACCAGATCGTCCAGTCGATCCGCGGCAGCAGCCTGCGGGTCGACCGCCAGTTGGTCGTCCGGCTTTCGCCGCCGGAACTGGGCAAAGTTCGCATTACGCTGCGGACCTCGGGCAACCAGATTCACGGCGTGCTGGAGGCGGAGAACCCTGAGACGTTCAAGCGCCTGGAGCGCGAGACGGTCGGTCTCGTGAGCCGGCTCCAGGACGCCGGCCTCCAGGTGCAGCGGCTCGACGTTACGCTGACCCGCCAGGACGGCGGCCCGATGTCGGAGAATCCGATGGCGCGCGACGGCCGCCACGATCAATCGCAGGGCGGGGCCGAGCCCCACACCGCCCGGACGACGCCCGAAGAGAATCTCGCCGCGGTTGAACCCGCGGCCCAGGCCGAGGCGACGGCCGAGGCGATTCCGCCCGGCTCGCAGGCCATCAACGTTCGAGTCTGAGAGGAAAGGCCATCATGGCGACATCGGCGGCTGGCGGCGTGCAGACCGGATCGCAGCAGCAGTTCAACTTCCTGAATCTGCTGGTGACGCAGCTGAAGAACCAGAACCCCCTGGATCCGCTCGACAGCAACGCCATGGTCTCGCAACTGGCCCAGATCTCGCAGGTCAGCCAGATGGAGTCGCTGAACAGCACGTTCAAGAGCGTGCTCCAGACCGAGGAGCTGAAGTACGCCACGGCGCTCCTCGGCAAGCAGGTGTCGTTCATCCCCGACAGCGAGACGACGGCGGTCACCGGCACGGTGACCGGCGTGGAACAGGTCGATGACGAGGTGCACGTCCTCGTGGGCGACCGTAGCGTGAACATTACCAAGCTGCTGAGCATCAGCGAGGCCGTCCAAACGGCGCCGAGCCTCGGCGACGCGCCCCTCCCGGCCGGAAACGCCTAGTCAAGGAGATAGACGATGAGCGATGCATTACTCGCGGGTGTATCGGGACTTCAGGCCCACCAGACCATGCTGGACGTGGCCGGCAACAACCTGGCCAACGCCGACACCTATGGCTTCAAGGCCAGCCGCGTGACGTTCAGCGAACTGTTGTCGGATACGCTGCGCGAGGCCACGCAGCCATCGGCCAAGACCGGCGGCACCAATCCGATGCAGATCGGCGCCGGCGTCCAGGTGGCCAGCGTCGACCGCAACATGTCGCAGGGCAACCTGGTCTACACGGGCCAGCCGCTCGACATGGCGATCGAGGGGTCGGGCTACTTCACCCTGAACGACGGGCGGAGGGAAGTGTACACCCGCGTCGGCGCGTTTGCCGTCGACTCGAGCTTCTACCTGGTCGACCCGGCCACCGGTTACCGGGTGCAGCGGACCGGGTCGGAAGGCGTGGCGGAAGGCTTCCAGACCTCCACCTCCAGCGACATCCGCATCCCGTATGACGTCGCCCTGGCGGCCAAGGCCACCCAGAGCATCACGTTCGCCGGGAACCTGAGCGCCGACACCGACAATCCCACAATCAACATCCTGTCGAGCGGCATCAGCTACACCCAGGACGAGGCGGCGGCCACCGGCAACACGCTCCTGTCGGACCTGGACCAGGCCCAAGGCGTGGCGGCCGGCGAGACGGTCCACATCGAGGGCATCGACCCGATCGGCCAGGCCGTCGACACCACGTTCACGATCGCGGCCGGCTCAACGGTCTCCGACCTGCTGGACGCCATCACGGCGGCCTTCTCCCAGGGCGGGACCAACTCGGGCGCCAAGGCCACGATATCCAACGGCGAAATCCGCCTGACCGACAACGAGGCCGGCTACAGCCAGACCGACCTGTACCTGACCTACGCGGGCACCCACACGTTCGAGTTGCCGAGCTACTTCAAATGCCTCCAGGTGGGCGGCGAGGACGCCAGGAACACCAACGTCCAGGTCTTCGACAGCCAGGGCATCGGGCACGTCCTGTCGGTCACGTTTGCGAAGTGCAAGGACGCGAACACGTGGGACGCCGTCATTACGAGTGTGACGGGCACCGCCGGGATGGACAGCGATGGCCGCCGCGTCAAGGGCATCACGTTCGGCAAGGACGGCTCCTTCGGCGGCTTGGGCGGGGCCACGCCGGACCAGGCAGTCTTCACCCTGAACTTCGGGGCCCAGGGCGCCGGCACGCAGGACATCAACCTGAGCCTCGGGACCATCGGCGGGTTCAACGGCCTGTCGCAATTCGGCGGCACCTCGACCGTGGCCGCCAACGGCCAGGACGGGTACCAGGCCGGCTACCTATCGAGCATCTCGGTCAGCCGCGAGGGCCTCTTCGTCGGCATGTTCACCAACGGCGTGCGGCGCGACATCGCCGCCCTCCAGTTGACCACGTTCCAGAACCCGGCCGGCCTCCAGTCGGAGGGGAGCAACTACTTCTCGGTGTCGGCCAACTCGGGCGACCCTGTGGCCACGAAGGGCCTGGCCGGCGGGGCGGGCAGCGTGAACGGCGGATCGCTCGAAAAGTCGAACGTCGACATGGCCAGCGAGTTCGTCAGCCTCATCCAGGCGCAAAACGGCTATCAGGCCAACGCGCGGACCATCACGGTCACGACCGCCATGCTCCGCGAGTTGGCCAACCTGATCCGGTAAGGGCGCAGGCCCGGGCAAACAAGCGCATGATGATCCCGAACATCCCGATGGCGTTGAGCGCCCCCGAGCGGCTTGCCGCCGCCATCAGCGGGCTCACCGGCTCTCGCTGGGAGCTAAACGTCCTGGCGAACTGGTCGGTGTGGGTGCCGATGCTGGTGGCCGCCGTTGTGGGCATCACGCTCATTGTGCTGTACCGCCACTGGGCGGGCCAGCACCGGGCGCTGCGGGCGTGCCTCGAGGCCGCCGGCCGCCTGGGCCTCTCGGCCGAAGAGCGGGCCGCCGTGCTGCGCATCGCCTCCCTGGCCGGCCTGGCGCGCCTCGATGCGGTCTTTTCGATGCCGGAGGCCTTTGAGCGCGGGGCCGACCGGCTGCGGGTGAGCGAAGCGGTGCTGGCGATGCCGCCCGAAGGTCAGGAGCACGTCCGGCGGGTGGTCGACGCGGTGCGCGCGAAGCTCGGCTTCAAGAGCACCGGCGCGCTCCAGCCGGCGGCTGGGCAGCGGTTCCCCCTGGCGGCGGGCGCGGCCCTGACCGTTGTCAGCCGCGAAACGCCCCTGCCCGTGCAGGTCCGGATTCTCAAGGTGATGGAAGACGGGGTCCTGGTTCGCACCACGGGCGACGTGCCGATCGAGGCCGGGGCCGTCTGGCGCATTCAGTATGCCGACCAGGGGCTCCAGTGGGAAGTCGACGCCAGGGTCGTCGAAGGCACGAATCAACAGGTGTTCCTCAAGCTGGTCGAGGAGCCCCGGTGCGTGAACCGGCGACGCTTCATCCGCATGCCGACCCACCGGGCGGCCTTCCTGGCGCGGTTCCCGTTTGAGGAGACCGCGGCCGAGGGCGAGTTGCCCCGGTTTGCGCCGGGCGTCCTGACCGAGATCGCCGGGCCGGGGGTCTGCATCGAGGCGCCCCTCCAGACGCAGGTCGGCGAGCGGGTCCTCATCGTCATGCGGCTCGCCGACGACAAGGTGATCCAGGGCGTCGGGCTCGTCCGCCGCGCTTACGGCGGCGAGTTGATGCCGGTGACGGTGGCCGAGCTTCTGGGCCTCTCCAACGCCGAGATCAGCCAACTGGTGCGGGAGACCAACGCCGCCGCGAAGCGCGCGGCGGCCGCCGTCCGAGAAGACGCGCCGGTCGCGAACTGAGGTTCCCATGATCGATTCCCCCGAGGCCATCGCCAACAGCCTGCAAGCCCTGAGCGAGCAGTTCCACGCCATCGCCCAGAACTTGGCCAACGTCAACACGAGCGGCTACAAGCGCATCCTGTGCGACTTCATCAACGCGCCGGCCGGCGCCGCCGCCCCGGCGAACCCCGACGCAATCACCGTCAAGACCGTCCACGACTTCTCGCCCGGCACGCTGGTGCAGACCGAGCGGGCGCTGGACCTCGGCCTCCAGGGCAAGGGGTTCTTTGTGCTCGAGACGCCCGACGGGCAGCTTTACACCCGCCACGGCGTCTTCACGACCAGCGCCGACGGCCGGCTGGTGGACCTCTCGGGCCGCGCGGTGGCCGGCGAGTCGGGCCCGATCGTCATTCCCAGGAACGCCCCTCTCCCTTCGATCAACGTGAGCGCCGATGGCAACATCTCGGCGGGCAAGACGGTGCTCGGAAAGCTCAAGCTGGTCGAGTTTGCCGACCCGCAGGTCCTGGTCGCGGCGGGCCAGAACGCCTTCCAAGGCCCGGCCGACCAGGCGACGGCCGCCAAGACCACGACCGTCCACCAGGGGTTCCAGGAAGCGTCGAACGTGGGCGCTGTTGACGAGTTGGTGCAGCTGATCATGGTGTCGCGCCTGTACGAGGCCAACACCAAGGCGGCTCATGCCTATGATGAACGCATGAAGACCCTCCTTGGGGTGGCGGCCGGGTAACGCGAGGAGAATCCTATGCTTCGAGCTTTCTCAACCGCGGCGACGGGCATGAACGCCCAGCAGATGGTCGTCGACAACATCGCCAACAACCTGGCCAACCTCAACACGGCCGGCTTCAAGCGGGCCCAGGTGGACTTCCAGGACCTGATGTATCTGCAACTGGCCGAGCCGGGCCGCGAGGTATCCGCCGGCATCGTCGCCCCGACGGGCATGGAGATCGGCTGCGGCGTCCGGATGTCCTCGACCCTGAAGGTCTTCACGCAGGGCGAGGCCGACAACACCGAGCGCAACCTCGACGTCATGATCGAGGGCGACGGCTTCCTCCAGGTCACCCTGCCGAACGGCGAGAACCGCTACACCCGCGACGGGTCGCTGCGGGCCAATGCCAACGGCCAGCTGGTGACCGCGGGCGGGTACCAGTTGTCGCCGAGCATTACCATCCCGACCAATGCGCGGACGGTCGCCATCGGCCAGGACGGCACGGTCACGGTGTTCGCCGGGGCCGCCAACACGCCGAGCGTGACGGGGCAGATCCAGCTCGCGCGGTTCCCCAACGCCTCGGGCCTGAGGGCCGAGGGCGAGAACCTCCTCTCGGAAACGACCGCCAGCGGCACCGCGGTCACGGGCACGCCCGGCCTCGACGGCCTCGGCACCCTCCGCCAGGGGTTCCTCGAACGGTCCAACGTGCAGATGGTCCGCGAGCTGGTGAGCCTGATCACCGCCCAGCGGGCCTACGAGATCAACTCGCGGGCCATCCGCGCCGGCGACGAGATGCTTACGACCGCCAACCGGCTCGCCGGCGGATAGGAGCAGCCATGAGCACTCCCCAAAGGTCATTGCGGATTGCGGATTGCGGATTGCGGATTGAACGGAGAGAAGGAACGACGGCCGTTTCTTCCAGGGCGGTTTCTTTCAATCCGCAATCCGCAATCCGCAATCCGCAATTCCTCGTTGGCCTGGCGGCCCTCCTGGCCGCGGCGGCCGCGGCGGCGGCGCCGGCGGCCGCGGAACCGGCGCTCCAGGTCCACCTGCCGCGGGCCGTCCAGGTCGAGGGCGAGGCGCTGACGCTCGGCGCCATCTCCATCGTGCGCAGCGGCAACGCCGACCTGGCCGGGTCGGCCTCGGCCGTCGCGCTGGGCCGCGCCCCGCTTCCGAAGGAAGAGATCGTCCTCGACCGGCCCACCATCCTGGGCCGGCTCGGGGCCAGCGGCATCGCCGCCTCGGACGTTCTCGTGTCGGGCGCCGACAAGGTGGTGGTCAGCCGGAAGGAAGCCACGTGGCCGGCGGCCGACCTCGTCAAGGCAGCGGAGGCGTGCCTCGCCAGGGATCGGCCGAGCCCCGAGGGCTCGGCGTGGCGCGTGATCCGCCCGCCGATGCCGGCGGTCGGTCCGTCGGGGCGCGAGGTGCGCCTGGAGTCGCGGCTGGTGCCGCAGGATGTCGCCGGCGAGGCCAAGGTCGAGGTGGCCGTGGTGGTCGACGGGCGCCGCGCGGCCGTGCAGAGCGTCCTCTTCCGCCTGTCATACGTGCAGCGCGAGGCGGTGGCCGCCCGCGACATTCCCGCCGGCGCCGTCATGACCGGCGAGAATGTGACCATGCGGACGGTGGCGTCCGACTCGCCGCCGCCCGCCGACTGGGCGCCGCCGCTGGGCCAGGTGGCGACCCAGACGATCCGGCAGGGCGCGGTGATCCGCCCGAGCCAGGCGCGGGCCCCGGGCGCCGCCGTGGCCGTGCGACGCAGCGAGACCGTCATCATGCGGATCCAGGGCGCCGGCTTTCTGCTGACCGGCCTGGGCCAGGCGCTCGAAGACGGCCGGCCGGGCAGTCTCATCAAGGTGCGCAATACGGACTCGTCGCGGGTCGTCATGGCCAAGGTGGCCGCCGACGGCACGGTGGAGCCCGTGTTTGATGGAGCCAAGCCATGAAATCATTTTGCCGGATTCTCCTCATCGCGGGCCTGGTCGGCCTGGCGGCGGCGCCCGCCGGGGCCGGCTCGATCTGGGCCAAGGCCAACACCGGCGGCCTCACGCCGCGCCTCTACGAGGACGACACCGCCCGGCGGACGGGCGACGTCGTCACGATCATCATCAATGAGCGCAGCAACGTCGATAACACGACCAAGCGCAAGAACGAGAAGAAGTCGGACCGCAGCGCCGTCGCCTCCGGCACCGTCAGCCTCGGAGACGTGCCGGCGCTGTGGGGCGGCGCCAAGGGCAAGACCTACACGTTGCCCAGCGCCAATGCGACCAGCACCGCCTCGTCCGGTTTTGAGGGCAACGCCGACTTGAAGGCCCAGCGGAACCTGACCGACCGCATCACCGTGACGGTCCACGACGTGCTGCCCAACGGGAACCTCGTGGTCGTCGGCAGCCGCCAGCGCAACGTCTACGGCGACCTCCAGATGGTCTGCGTCAGCGGCATCGTCCGGCCCAGCGACATCACCTTCGCCAACACCGTCAACAGCGAACAGGTGGCCGACTTCCAGATGAGCTCTTTGATCAAGGGGCCCGAGACCCAGATGACCAGCCCCGGATGGCTCGGGCGGATCCTGAACTACCTGAGCCCGTGGTAAGACGACGACCCCGCGTGGCACGGGGCGCGGTGGGTCGCCTGACCCGCCGCGCCAGACGGAGAACCCGGGAATCGCGAGACGCCCATGACGACGAGGACAAGAACGGCAATCGGGCTGGCGGCGCTGGCCCTGCTGCTGGCGGCGCCGGCCGCCCCGGTGCGGGCCGAGCGCATCAAGGACATCGCCGACATCAAGGGGGTGCGGTCCAACCCCCTCCAGGGCTACGGCCTGGTGGTCGGCCTGAACGGCACCGGCGATGCCTCCGCCGTCAGCCAGCGGATGATGACGAACCTGCTCCGGCAGTCGGGCCTCGTGTTCGAGCCGGACCAGGTGGCGAGCAAGAACATCGCCTTCGTGACCGTGACGGCCGAACTCGGCCCGTTCACGCGCAGCGGCGCGACCCTCGACATCGAGGTCTCGGCCTCCGGCAGCGCCACCAGCCTCCAGGGCGGCACCCTCCTGATGACGCCCCTGCGAGGCGCCGACAGCCAAGTCTACGCCGTCGCGCAGGGGTCGCTGGTTCTCGGCGGTTTTGCGGCGTCGGGCCAGAAAAGCTCCATCTCGCAGAACCACGCCACCGTCGGGCGCATCCCGAGCGGGGCGATCGTGGAGCGCGAGGAGCTCGGCACCTTCGTTGATGAGAACGGCATCCTGACGTTCAACCTGCGCAACCCCGACTTCTCGACCGCCGAGGAGCTCCGGCTCGCCATCAACGTGGCGTACCCGGGCAGCGCCGAGACGGTGGATGCCGGCACGGTGCGCGTCCGCGCGCCTCGCGACCTGGCGCGCCGCGAGGTGGCGGCCATGGTCGACCGCATCGGCAGCCTCGAGGTCCGGGTCGATACGCCGGCCGTCGTCATCATCAACGAGCGGACGGGCACCATCGTCGTCGGCCAGAACGTCGGGATCTCGACCGTGGCGATCTCGCACGGCAACCTCTCGATCATCACGCAGGAGAAGGAGAGCGTGAGCCAGCCCCTGCCGTTCTCGCGCGCCGGGACCACCGCGAAGACCCAGCGCACCGAGATCACGGCGGTGGAGGAAAGCGGACCCCTGCACGTGGTGCCGCGGCAGGTCTCGGTCTCGGAGCTGGCCCGCGCCCTGAACGCGATGGGCCTGACGCCGCGCGACCTGATTGCCATCTTCTCGGCCCTCAAGCAGGCGGGGGCGCTCCAGGCCCAGTTGAAGGTGATGTAATCGGCGCGCCCCGCGCGCCGGGAGGACGCACCATGGATGGGATCGAAGGCTTGGCGATGCCCCTGGTTCCGCTCGACCCGGAGAGTCTGTCGCCGGCGGCACGTTACTTTGCCCCCGGTGAATCACCGGGGGCTAAACACCGCGCCGCCAACCCGGACGCGCAAGGCGCGGCCCTCGAGAAGACCGCCCGCGACTTCGAATCGGTGCTGTTGCACCGGGTCTTCGAGGAAATGCGCCGGTCGGTTCCGGAGTCCGGCCTGCTCGACTCCGGCACTTCCGACCAGGTCCAGGGCATGTTCTGGATGTACCTGGCCCAGGACGTGGCCGCCAAGGGCGGCATCGGGCTGGCCAAGGAACTGTCGCGCCAGTTCAGCCGCATGCAGCACGCGAAGCCTTCCGCCGATGCCGCGGAGGCCCAACCATGACGGCGACGGCCACCGAAATCCACGCGCGGGTCGGCGAGTTCCTGGGGACCCTCGACGAGGCCATCCGCCTCCAGGAGGCCGCCCTGGGCAGCCTGCGCGGCCTGTCCGACGCCGTCATGGCCCGCGATGAGGACGCCGTCCGGCGGATCCTCGCTGAGGCCGACGCGGCGAGCGAGCAGTTTGCCGCGCTGGCGCAGGCCCGCGAGGTGGCGAAGGTGCGGCTGGCCGCCGCCGTGGCGTGCCCCCCCGAGGAGGTCACGCTCTCGCGCCTCCTCGGCCGGGTGCCGGCCGCGGAGGCCGAAGCGATCGAGGCGCGGCGTCGCCGCATTGCCGCGCTCGTGGGCGACATCCGCCGGCAGCATCGGCGCACGGCCGCCTTCCTGGGCGAATGCGCGCACCTGAACCACGCCTTCCTCACGGGGCTGTTCCCAGACATGGAATCCGTGAAGACCTACGGCCACCGCGGTCGCCGCGGCGACCGCGCGGGCTCCGGTCTTCTCGATGCGAGGTCGTGAGCGATGCCTGACCTGTCCATCGCCCTGAATGGGCTTAACGTGGCGCTGACGGCGATCGACACCGTTGGCAACAACATCGCCAACGCCGCCACCGAGGGCTTCCACCGCCAGGAGGTCAACGTCGAGACCATTCCGTACGGGGGCAGTGCGCGGACCAATGTCGGCGGCGGCGCACGCGTGACCGCGATACAGCGGCGGATCGACACCGTCGTCGAGAACGAAATCCTCCGCCAGCAGCCGCTCCTGGCGCAGGTCTCCCAGGAACTCAGCACGCTTCAGACGGTCGAGAGCACCATCGGCGACATGGGGACCCAGGGCCTGGACGCCTCGCTCGACAGTTTCTTCGGCGCCCTTCAGGAACTCGCCGGTCAGCCCGACAGCGCCATCCTGCGCGACCAGGTCCGCGGCGCCGCCGACAGCGTGACGGCGAGGTTCCACGACGCGGCCGCCGTCCTGGACGGCTTGGCGAGCAACCTGCAAGTCGAAGCCGGCATCCTCGTCGACCGACTCAACACCCTGGCGACCCAAGTGGCCGACCTCAACGGACAGTTGGCCCAACTCACCCTCCAGGGCTCGGCGAACAACAACCTGGCCGACCGCCGCGACGAGGCCGTCAAGAGGATGACCGAACTGTTGGACTTCCAGGTCCAGCGCAACGGCGACGGCACGATCAGCCTGGTGGCGGGCGGAACCCCCATTGTCATCGGAAAACAGGCGACCACGCTCGAAATCGGACGCGGCGACAGCGGCAAGCTGGGCCTTTCCCCCGCCGGGACCAGCAACTTCAGTCTGGACGTCAGCGGCGGCAAGATCGGCGGCGTCCTCGCCCTCAAGAATGACCTCCTGCCCGGCGTCTCCGGCGACCTCGACGCCTTGGCCCGCCAGATCATCCAGCAGATCAACCAGGTGCACGTGCAGGGCGTCGGCACCGACGGGTCCTTCGAGATGCTCGAGAGCAACCACGTGGTCGAGGATCTGACCACGTGGCAACTGCCCCTGACCGCGGGGACCGTCTACGTCCGCGTCACCGATACCGCGACGGGCCAGGCCACCCGTTACGCCGTCGCCATTGACCCGGCCGCCGATTCCCTGAGCGACGTGGCCGCCAGATTCGACGCCGTCCCGGGGCTGTCGGCGGTGACCGGCGGGCACCTGCACCTGGAGGCCGAATCCGGCTACACGTTCGATTTCGTGCCGGCCCTTCTGCCGCAGCCGACGACAAGCACCCTCACCGGCACCGCCGAGGCCACCATCTCGGGGGCGTACACGGGCACGCAGAACCAGACGCTGACCTGCCGCGTGATGGGCTCGGGCAACGTCGGGGTGACCGACGGCCTGAAGGTCGAGGTGGTCGACGGACTGGGCAACGTTGTCAGGGCGCTCAAGGTGGGTCTTGGGTACCGCGCGGGCGACGTGCTCGCCGTGTCGGACGGCGTGCAGGTGGTCCTCTCGGCCGGCACGCTGAACGACGGCGAGACCTTCACGATCGACGCCCTGGCCAGCTCCGACACGTCGGGCTTCCTGGCGGCCGCCGGTCTGAACACGTTCTTTGTGGGCCACTCGGCGGCCACGATCGACCTGGCGGCCGACGTGCGTCAGTCCGCCGGACGGCTGGCGACTTCCCGCGATGCCGGGGGCATCGACAACACCAACGTCTGGCGCATGGCCGACGTGGGTAGCACGCCGATCGCCGCGCTCGGCGGCATCCGCATCGGCGATTATCACCGACGCATGATCGCCGAGGTGGGCCAGCAGGTCGCCCTGCGCCAGGGACGCCAGGAGGGACTCCAGCACGTCGTGACCCAGCTTGAGAACCAGCGCGAGTCGCTCAGCGGCGTCGACCTGAACGAGGAAGCGGCCAAGCTCATGATCTTCGAGCAGTTGTTCCAGACCATGGCCAAGTACCTGGCCTCGGTCGACAAGATGCAGCAGGAACTCTTCGCGATAATCTAACAGGCGGCGCGCCGGTCGACGGCGCCGCAACGGGTGAACCATGGGCAGTTGGGGTGCGATCTACAACAACTCGCGGACGATGCTCCAGATCCAGGCCGACGAACTGGCGCGCTACCAGGAAATGGCGGCCACGGGCTCGCGCGTCAACCGCCCGTCCGACGCGCCGTCCGACGCCTTCCAGATCCTCGCGCTTCACTCGCAATCCATCGCCGTCGATACGTACAAGAGCAACCTCGCCAGCGTCACGGATACCCGCCAGGTTACCGGAAGCGTGCTCGAGAGCGTGACGACGGCGCTGTCGCGCGCGCGGCAACTCGCGGCCCAGGGGGCCAGCGGCACGTACTCCGCCCGCGACCGCATACCCATTGCCCGCGAAATCGACTCGATCCTCGAAGGGATGGCGTCGCTGGCCAATACCAATCATTCCGGCCGGTACCTGTTCGGCGGCGGGAGCAACGCGGCCGCGCCCTTTGCCGCCCAGCGAGAGAACGGCCAGATCGTGCGGGTTGACTACCAGGGCGGCTCGAACGCCCTGTCGGTTCCCGTGGCCGATGGCGTCCGGTACGCCACCACGATGGTCGGCGACCAGGTCTTCCGCTGCACCGGGTCGTCAACCCCGGAGTTCCTCGGCCACACTGGCGCCAAGCCGGGCGCGGGCACCTCCAACGTCCGCGGCGACGTCTGGCTGACGGCGGCCCACACGGCCACGACGTACCTGGGGGCGAGCGGCATCGCCGCGGGCGACAGCTCAGCCGCCGGCGACACCATCCTCGGCACGCATCATACCCTGACGATCGACGAGCCCAATCACACGGTCCGCCTCGACGACGGCGAGGTCGTTGCGTTCACCGGCAACGAGACCGACCTGAAGCTCACCAACAAGTCCGGCGCCACGGCCTGCGTCAACGTGCAGGGCCTGGCGGCCGGGTTCCAGGGCACGGTGCAGATTCGCGCCGACGGCAGCCTCTCGATCGACGACGGGGCGACCGCGGTGCCCGTCAGTTTCTCGGCGAACGACGCCGTCACCGACTCCCGCAACGGCCGCATCCTGTACGTCAACAGCGCTGACATCGCCCAGACCGGCATGGACCCGGTGCGCGTCAGCGGCACCTATGATCTCTTCTCCGTGCTGATCAGCCTGCGCGACGCCATCGCCAACACGAAACACCTGCCGCAAGACCAGCAGATGGACATCCTGGACAATGCCATGGGCGCCCTGGCCGACGTCACGGACCACGTGACCGAGTGGGTTACGACCAACGGAGCGCAGCTCCAGGCGATGACCAGCCTGAAGGACGTGCTCAACAACCGGCAGGCCCTGGCGAAGCAGCAGGCCTCCGCCCTGGAGAACGCCGACATCACCGACGTGGCGGCCCAGTTGGCGCGGCAGCAGGTGCTCTACCAGATGGCCCTGGCGGCCACCGCGAAACTGCTGACGCTGTCGATGGTAACCTATATGTAGAGAAGTCGTAGAACCTGAAGCCTCGGGAGCGCGGACGCTATGCAGGTCACTCTGATCGTGGCGAGGTTTTTCGATAACACCCAGGGCTTCGCCCGGGCGGTGGCCCAGCACGCCGGCGCGCCCGTCGTCCTCTTGAAGGGCGACGAGGACCTCGAGCGCGGCGCCCGGGCCATCCGGTTCTCCTATCGCGTGTGGTTCGAGGGGTTCGGGCCGCTCCTGGCGCAGCTCCTCGAGGCCCCGCGGTCGTGGCGGCTGCCGCGGGCCTGCCTGCGCGTGGGCGAAGATGAAATCGACCGGCTTCCGCTTCGGGACCTGCGGGCCGTCATCTCCGACCTCATGGTGCCGAGCTGGAGCGCCGCCCTGAAGGTGGCCGACGCCGGGGGCCTCGACGCCGCCGACGGCACGTTCATGAGGGTCCACTGTCTCGAGGCCGACCTGCGGCGGCACATCCTCGGACAGGTCGCCCCCGGCGAGGACGTGACGCGCCTGGTGCGGCTGCTCCTCAAGCCCCCGGCCGACCTGTCGCGCAGCGCCTGGCGGTCGATCGGCCACGTCGGCGAGGCCTGCCGCCGGCGCGTCCTCCTCGCGGGCCAGGTGCCGGACGAGCTTCGGGTGCACCTGGCCGAAGCGTGCGGCCTGCCTGTGGTGGACGATGACCCGGACGACGCAAGCCCTGTCGACTCGATCGTGATGTGGCAGGAGAACCCGGTCGACGTGTCCACCGCGGTGCCCGAGCGGTGCCTCTCGCGGCTCAGGCAGGGCGGCACGGTGGTCTGCGTCTCGCCCGAGGCGCCGTCGCACCGCGACGCCGGCATCCGCGTGCTCCAGGCGCCGGTGGCCCCGCCGGCCCAGGGCGCGCCAAGTGCCCCTGGCGAGGGTGGCATGCCCACGCCGCCGTTGCGTGGGCATGTTCCTGGCGAAACCAGCAGCAGGCCCGGCGAAAGACACGCCGGGCATGCCCCCCGCCGTCCAGGCGCGCCGACAGCGGTCGACTGGACGTCGCTGCTCGTGGTGCCGGCCCGACCGGGCGGCGTGGCGCCGGCCGCCAAGGCCGCCCCCGATGAGACGTTGCGTCCCGTGCGCGTGAAGGCCCGGCCGCCCTTCGTCTCGGTCGTGGTGCCCGTGTACAACGACGCCGACCGCGTCGACGTGGCCCTCTGGAGCCTGCGGCGGCAGACGTACCGCGACATCGAGATCCTGGTGGTCGACGATGGCTCGACCGATGGCACCGCCCAGGCGGTCGCCAAGCATTTGAACGACCGGCGCGTACGATATTTGTACAAGCGGCACAGCGGCCGGCCCGAGACGCGGAACCTGGGCGTCCGCGAGGCCCGCGGCGCGTACGTCGCGTGGCTGGGCAGCGACGATGAGTCCCTGCCGAACCGCATCCTGAAGCAGGTGGAGGCGGTCCGGAAGGACCCGGCGGTCGACATCGTGCACACCGACGGCCTCATCTTCCGCCCCGACGGCACGCTGTACGAGCGCCGGCGGTACCAGGCGTTCACGGCGCAGGATTTCCCGCGGCTGCTGATGGCTGGTTTCTCGAGTATTTGCCCGATTCTCGACACCTCGGTCATGATCCGCCGCAGCCTCTATGACCGGATCGGCCCGTACGATCCCGCCTTCCTGAGGTGTCAGGATTACGACTTTTACATCCGCACCGCCATGGCGGGCGACGTGCGGTATTGCCACGTGCCGCTGGCGCTGGTCAAGGTGCACCAGAACCCGCCGACGCCGGAGAAATCGGCCCTGATGCTCGATTTCTACACCCGGCTGGCGCTGGGGATGATCGAGAGCTTCGGCCCCGAGCGACTCATGGATCCCGCGGCACGCGATTTGCACATCCCTTCCTGTCTGGCTATCGCGGAGTACCTGGCGCCGATCGTCATTGTGCTCAAAGTGAAACCGGGCCACGTGCTCTATGAGGAGGCGGAAAGGTACCTCAGGCAAGCGATAGCCGAGGCCGGCCCTCTGGACCGCGCCGCGGCCGTGCAACTGCTCCAGGCGATCCGCGAGTCCGCCGGCGAGGAGAACCTGGCCGGCATGTACCTGGTGCGGTCCCATCATCTTGTCCGGCCGGCGGCGCGGATACCGAAGGAGTCGGCCCCCGCCGGCGCAACGAGTTGCTGCGGACCGTGAACCCAGGAAGAAGTGCAAACGGATTGCACCACAGAGAGCACAGAGAACACAGAGAAGGACAGAGGACGTTTTTCTGGGGAAAAAAGGCCTTTCTCTTTCTCTGTGCTCTCTGTGCTCTCTGTGCTCTCTGTGCTCTCTGTGCTCTCTGTGGTGAAAGCCGTTGCCTTTCTTGGATCGAAAGGTGCCTCGCGCCTGCGCCGCCGCGCCGCCCGCCGTCGCTTGCCGCCATCGCCGCGGCTGGGTATGTGGCGGGTCCGGCAGTGAAAGGAAGTGCGCTGTGACTCCCGAGCTTCCACCGACCGACGCGCACGCTCGCGCCATGCAACTGGCCGATGCCGGCCGTTGCGACGAGGCGATTGCCGTTCTGGCCGACTACCTCCGCGAGCAGCCGGAAGACGGCAAGGTGCTTAACGATGCCGGCGCCCTGCTGTACGCGGCGGGGCGGTACGACGAGTCCATCGACCTCTTGAAACGGGCCGTGGCGTGCCTGCCCGACGGCCCCGGCGAGCCGCTCTGGAACCTCGCGGAGGTCTGCCTGGCGGCCGGGCGTCCGGCCGACGTCGTGCCGCTTTTCGACGGTCTGGCGAGGGCCGGCATCCTGACCGCCGACCTGGCCAATCGCACCGCGGCGGGCCTTCTGGACCGCGGGGACGTCGCCGGAGGCATCGAGGCGCTCATCGCCTCGTTCCGCATCTCGCCCCAGCAGGACCTCCTCCTGCCGGTGTACGAGCGCGTGCGGCGCCTGCGGCCCAAGGTGGCGTTCTTCGTCGAGACCCACGACACGAAATTCATCGACAGCATCTACGCGTACACCAACGCCCGCTTCGAGACCCGCTTCTGCCAGGGGCAGGGCGAGGCCGAGATGTTCCGCCTCATGCAGTGGTGCGACATCGCCTGGATGGAGTGGTGCACGAACCAGGTGGTCGTGGCGTCGCACCTGCCCAAGGTCTGCCGCACGGTGGTCCGGCTCCACCGGTACGAGGCCTTCCGCCCGTGGCCCGAGCAGGTGCGGTGGGAGAACATCGACGCGCTCGTGACCATCGGCAACAGTGCCGTGCGCGAGCGCCTGCTCCGGCGGGTTCCGGACCTCGAGCAGCGCATCCGCGTGGTGCCGATTCTCAACGGCGTGGACCTCGATCGGTTCTCGTTCGTCAACCGCCCGCGCGGCAAGAACCTGGCGTTCCTCGGCCGCATCCACATCCTGAAGAACCCGATGATGCTCCTCCAGGGCCTGGCCCGGCTGCATGCGACGGACCCGGAGTTCCGCCTGTTCTTCGCCGGCGATTTTCAGGACGACGGCGTCCTCGAGGCGTACATGCGGCACGCCGCCGGCGAGATGGGCCTGTCGGACGCGGTTGTCTTCGACGGCTGGCAGGAGGACGTGGCCGGCTGGCTCGAAGACAAGCACTACCTCGTCTCGGCCAGCATCGTGGAGGGCCACCCCGTCGGCATCCTGGAGGGGATGGCGCGCGGCCTGAAGCCCGTCATCCACACGTTCCCCGGCTGCCACGACTTCTTCCCGCCCGAGTACCTGTGGCGGACGCTCGACGAGTTCGGCGAGCGGATCCTGGCGGACCCGTACCGCCCCGAGGAGTACCGCGACTACGTGGCCGCCCACTTTTCGCTCAAGCGGCAACTCGACGACATCAACCGCCTCTTCCTGGAGTTCGAACAAAACCCGGTGGCCAAGCCGTCGCCCGAGGAGATCGCGGCGGCCACCGCCGACGAAGCCTGGTTCACCCACCCGGAGGACCTGAGCCCCACCCGCGCCTCATGACCACGCGGCGATGGGAGGCAGCCGGAAGAAACCATGACCCTCGATGCCACGGACCAACCCGCGCCGCTCGTCAGCGTCCTGGTGCCGACGTTCAACCGGCGCCGGTACCTGCGGGAGGCGCTGGAGAGCCTGGTCCGCCAGACCCACCGCACGTTCGAGGCCTTCATCGTCAACGACGGCGGCGAGCGGGTCGACGACGTCGTCGCCGCGTTCAACGATCCGCGGCTCATGCTGATCGACCGCCGCGAGAACCGCGGCAAGGCCGCCTCGCTCAACGAGGCCATCGCCCGGGCCCGCGGCAAGTACGTCGCGTACCTCGATGACGACGACCGCTACTATCCGGGGCACCTCGCGCGGCTCGTCGAGACCCTCGAAGGCGAGACCGGCGCCCAGGCCGCCTACACCGACCTCTACAAAGTGCACTGCGCCGTGATGCCCGACGGCACGCGCCGCGTCCTCGGCAAGGTGGTCAGCATCAGCCGCGACTTCGACCGGTTCCTCCTGTGCCACTTCAACCACGTGCTGCACGTGGCCCTGATGCACCGGCGCGACTTGTTCGAGAAGACCGGCCTGTACAACGAGTCGCTACGGGTCATGATCGACTGGGACATGACGCGCCGCCTGAGCTTCTTCACCGATCTCGTCCACGTGCCGCAGGTGACGGGCGAGTTCTTCGGGCCCGTGGGCGAGTGCGACCGCATCTCGTACCGCATGCGCCGGGACAAGCTGGAGTACGTCCGGCAGGTCCTGATGATCCGGGCCACGCGGCCCCGCAAGCCGTGGCCCAAAATGCCCGACCTTTCGATCGTGCTGCTGCCCGATACGATGGAGGCGGGCGCCGCCGAGATGATCCAAAACATCTGGGCATGGACCTTCATGCCCTGCGAGATCTACCTGCCCCTGCCGCTGTCCGAGATCGCCCGCGCCGACAAGACGCTGCCCAACCAGGTGATCGTGCCCGTGGCCGAGCGGGCGGCCCGCGCCGACCGCCTCGACGCCGCCCTGCGCCGCGTCCAGGGCGATTACGTGGCGGTCGTGCCGAGCGGCACCCGCGTCGACAGCCTGTGGGTCGAAGATCCGCTTCATGCCGCCGTGCACGAGGCCGCCGGCAAGGTGGCGTTTGCGATTCCCGGCGCCGACGGCGACTGGCCCGCCGTGGTGCTCCGGCGCGACGAGCTCCGGCGGGCCCGCACGCTCGACCGCTCCCCGGCCCTCCGCCACGGGCTGGAAGCCGCGGGCATCGCCATCCGGCCGCCGTCCGAGGCCGAGCGCGCCTTCCCCTTCGACCGCCTCCTCCAGCACGCGCAAGACTTGGAGGCCGACGGCGACTGGATCCGGGCCGCCTGGCTCTACGACCAGATGGGCCAGCGCTTTGCCAACCGCCGATGGATGAGCGAGTGCAGGGCCAGGGCCCTCTGGCAGGCGGGCGGACGCGACAACGAGGCCCTGGCGGCCTGCCGCGAACTCAACCTCAGCACCCCCACCGTCAGCACCCTCTTGTTGGAAGCCAGGCTCCTGAAGCGGGCCAACCGGCCGGAGGCGGCCGCCGCCTTGCTCCAGGAGGCCGACGTCATTCTTTCAGGCAGAGGAGAGCCATGGAACTGACCCCCGACGGATTCGTGGTCGAGGAAGGCCTCGACCAACGCTACGAGATCCTCAAGGAACTCGGCGACTGCCACACGGCCCTCGCCAACTACGACCGGGCTCGCCAGTGCTACGAAGAGGCCGCGCTGCTGGCCCACGACAAGCCGGGGCCCCACGTCGGACGCGGCGTCATCGCCCTCCAGACCGGCTCGCTCGACGAGGCCGAGCGGGCCTTCGGCCGGGCCCTCGAACTCGACGACCGCTGCGCCGAAGCCTGCGCCGGCCTGGCCATGGTCTCGCAGCAGCGCCGCGATTTCCCCCGGGCGTTCGACTCGTACATGAGGGCGCTCGACCGCGACGCCAACAGCCTCATCGCCCTCCTCGGCCTCTTCCAGACCTCCATCCAAATGGGAACATTTGCCAAGGTCATATACTATCTCGAAGTCTACCTCGATCGCCACCCCGGCGACGTGTCGGTCCTGTTCTGCCTGGCCACCCTCTACGCCCGAGACCACCGGCTCGACAAGGCCCACGACACGCTCCAGGGGTGCCTCACGCTGGACCCCGCCAACGCCGAGGCCGCGGCCCTCCTCAAGGAAGTCGAACGGAAACGCCAGCAGGTGGCCGCGGAGAACACGTCGCGGTGAGCCGACCTTCCCAACGCGAGGACGCCGAGCCCCACGCGGCCGCCCCCCCGGCCGAGGGCAAAACGCCCCCCGCCGCGCCCGGACAGCTCTTTGCCCAGGCCGAGGCCCTGCTGGCCCGCCAGTTGGCGCACGTGCAGCGCGGCCAGATCGACGCGGCTTACCGACTGGGGCTCCAGATGAGCGGCCTCGTGCAGAATGGGTGCGCCGCCGGCGTTGCTCCGGATGCCGCGGCCGCCGCCCGCCTGCGGCGCCTGTACGACGCCCTCGCCCTGGCCCTGACCCAGCAGGCCGCCGAGGTGTCCGATAAGCGGGCCCGCCTGCGCCGCGGCCGCACCCTGCGGCGGGCCTACCGGCGCGGCCAGACCGACCGCGAGCCGTAGCCGGCCTACCACCCCAGCACCCGCGCCGCTTCCTCCAGCGACGTGGCGCCTTCCCGCACGCGCTGCATGATCGCCTCGGCGAGCGTCCGGGCGCCGGCGCGGCGCGCGGCCTCGTTGATCGAGCGGCCGTCGGCCCCCGCCGAGATCCTTCGGGCCAACTCGGGGTCGACCGTCAGCACGGCAAACGCGTCGACCTCGCCGGCGTGGCCCGTGCGCCGGCAGTGCGCGCAGCCGCGGCCGATCCACGTGGTCGGGCTGGCCGACAGGGGGTCGAAGTTCCCGCGCGTCAGAAGATCGGGATCGATCGGCGCGGGCGACTTGCAGTGGCCGCAGATCCGCCGCAGCGTCCGCTGGACGATCACCGCCAGCAGCGTCTGCGAGACCGCGAGCGGATCGACGCCCGTAGCGGTCAGGATCGTCGGGTCCGGCGCCGGCGCGCGGCCCGGCATGGCGGCCAGGACGAGATGCCCCGCCGCCCCGGCCTCGACCGCGGCCGCGGCGGTGGCCCGGTCGAGGATCGCGTCGATGACGATGACGTCGGCGTCCTGCCCGCGGAGGCCGCGCACGAGCGCCGCGACCGACGGGCCGACGCCCGCCGGCCTCCTCACGTGGATGGCGCCGGGCAACCGGCCATCGAGCGCGTCGCCCACCAGGGCGGTGCTTCGCTCGGGCGCGGCCACGGCGGCCGCCAGCGCCAGGAGCGTCCGGGCGACGGCCGTGCGGGGCGGCGCCGTGACGAGGACGAGGCCGCCCGGCTCGGCCAGGACGTGCCGCAGGGCGGCCAGGTCGTCGGGCGCCAGGCCCAGGTCTTCGATCCTTGCGGCCTCCGCCGCCGGAGGAATGCGGACCACGAGGCTCTTGCCGTGCACCGTCGGGCACGTCGAGAGGCCGAGCTCGATGTTCCGCCCGGCCAGGCACGCGGAGAAGGCGCCCTCGCGCGGCTCGCCGGAAGCGCCGGCGCCCAGGCCGGCCCGTTGCTCGAAAGCCGCCAGGAGGCTGGCGGCCATGCCTTGCGGCAGGCGCTGCCGGAAGTTCGGCTTCTCGTACAGTCGGCCGCCGATTCGCAGGCGCAGCGCCAGGCCGTCGCTCTGAGATTCCAGGTGGATGGCGGTGGCGCGGCGCTTCACGGCATCGGCGAGGATGGCGTCGACAATGCAAGCGGCGCTGTCGGTCGGCGGCGAAGAGGCCGCGCGCGCCGGCGGCGCCTTCGCGCGAGGGGCGGACGCTTCAGCAGGCGCCGGCGGCGCCTTTGCAAAGGGCCGAGACACAGCAGCAGGTGCCGGCGGCGCCTTTGCGCGAGGGGCAGGCGCTTCGGCAGGCATCGGCGGCGTACCGAGATCTTGTGGCGAGCCCTGGCCGTCGCGGGTGGCATGCCCAGCGCGTCGTTCGCTGGGCATGCTGTCGCCCATGCCGGGAACATGCCCACGCAACAGCGGCGTGGGCATGCCACCCCCGCCACCAACACACGGTGCACTCGGCGTGGGCGGCGGCGGCTTCGCGCGAAGGGGGGACGCTTCAGCAGGCGCGGGCGGCGCCTTCGCGCGAGGGGCAGGCGCTTCGGCAGGCGCGGGCGGCGGTTCCGCGGCAGGCGGGGCGACCGCCGGTGCGGCTGACGGGGGAGCGTTTCCGGTCGCCGGCCTTCCGGGCTCGGGCCGCCGCGACTTCGCCTCGGCCAGGACGATCTGGGCCATGAGCCCTTCCAGATCGATGCCCTGCGATTCCAGGAACCGCGCGAGCGACGATTCGCCGACGCACACACGGCCGCCGGGCAGTTGCTCGGCCTGGAGCCGACCTTGCCGGATCCAGTCGCCGACCGTCTTCGGCGAGGTCCCCAGCAACTGGGCGACCTGCTGCGTGCTGTACAGCCGTTCTGTCATGACGTGCTCTGCCGCCGCGTTCGCCGCCGGGGGGAGAACCGCTCCCTTGCCGGGTGGTACGGTCACGCGCTCGTGCGTGGCCGTGTCGCCTTCTTGGCCGAGATGCACGGCCACGCAGAAGCGCCCGCCGCGGCGGGCAGGCTGTGACCGTGCCACCCCCGCAACTTGCGCAGTACCTGCCGCCGCGTTCGCCGCCCGGGGCTTTCCTCCGCCCGACACTTTACGTCGCGGCGGCCCGCGCGACAAGTAGGTTTGGCCGACCGGTCGCAGTTTTTCGCCGGCACGCCGACGTCGTTGGGCACGCCGAGCGCCCCGCCGCACGAGACGGGCCGGTTGACGGACTCCCTTTCAACCCGCCCCGGCCGGATGCCGTCCCCGGGCTGCTTGAAGTACAGCGGCACCTTCTGCACGATGACTTGCGTCAACGGGCGCCTGCCGGGAATGGCGAAATATTCCGGCGCGCTGTGCGTTTTGCAGTGTGTATCAACGGCCTTGAAACCAGCCCGGGAAAGGCTTTTCGGCGCTTCGGGACGGCACCGTTAGGCGTCGAGCAGTTGAGACAGGGGGCCGGCACGGGCGCCGGCCAAGCAGGACGCCTCGGGCCGCAGCGCGGCCGATCAGCGTCCCAGACAGGAAAGGAGACGTGGCAATGAGGTGGACTTATCTGGCGTTGGTAGCTGTGGCGGTGATGCTGGTGACGGGATCGATGGCCCTGGCCGCCGAGGGCGCCAAGGGCGCGGGCAACGTCAACGGCGCAATCACCGAGGTCAAGGCGGACTCGATCACGATCAGCGTAAGGACCAGGGACAAGAACGCAACGCCTGAGACCAAGACCCTCGCCCTCACCACGGACACGAAGGTCCTGGTCGAGAAAGAGCCTGCGGCGGCCGGCGAGAGGCCGAAGACCGAGGCCGGCACGAAGGAAGCCCTCGTGGTCGGCAAGAGGGTGTCGGTGAAGTGCAGCGAAGACGGCAAGACGGCCCTTGAGATCACCATCCGGATAGCGCGCGCCCCCAGGGGCGGCGGCGACAAGAAGTAGCGCATCGTAGCGCCGGAATCACCGTACGGTTGTTAGAGCACTGCGCGGCGGGTCGGGGTTCCCGGCTCGCCGCGTTCTTCAAGCAGTCCGTCACTATTGATAATGTGAGTAGCGCTTGCGCGGCGGGCAGGACTGCCCACCGCGTTACCCGGTTCAGCTCACAACAATAAATGTGACGGACTACTAGGCGGGTTTCGCGCGGTTGGCAGCATTGCTACGGTGTCAACAGGCGAGGGGGCGGTTCGCATGACCCTGCGAGCGGGCGTCGCGGCGACCTTCTGCGTAGCCATCGCCCTCGGCGCGGACCTCTTGGCCGCCGAGATCGCGGCGGCGGCGGAAACATCCGCCTGCGCGTCGGCGAGTACTACAAGAACCCCTACCCCCTCCTGGGCAAACCCGCCCCCAAGCCTCCCTCGCCGCCCGCCCCCGCGCGCGGCAGCTCTCCCTGACCCCGCGTCCCGGCCCTGATGGCCTTCATCCTCTGTTCCTTGGACATTGCATGTTGAATGTTCAATGTTGGACCTTCGCCGTCTACACGTGCCACGGGTTGCCCTCAACCCGTGCCGACCGCAGTCCTCTTTCCCTATGGTGCCCATCTTTTGTTCCTTGGACGTTGGGTCTTGAGTGTTCAATGTTCAATCTTCGCCTTTGCCGTTGTCTTTGCTCTTGCCTCGCCGCGGTTTTCCGGCTACGCTGTGGCCATGACGAAAAGAACCGATAAGGATGTGTCGGGCCGCGGCGAGGGCAAGCCGTCGCCCTTGGTCGATACCCGCGTGATTTACTGCGGCGACAACCTCGTGCAGCTCAAGCGGCTGCCCGACGCCTGCATCGACCTCATCTACATCGACCCGCCCCAACGGGGCGGCGGATTGTAGCCACGGGTGGAGCACCGGCCGCTGCACAGCGGGCGGTGCGCAACCCGTGGGAGCGTTCGTGTCTCAGCACATCCGCCCCGAAGGGGCGGCTTTCTCTCGCCCCAACGGGGCGACGGGTTGTAGCCACGGGTGGAGCGCAGCGCAACCCGTGGAAGCGTTCGTGTCTTGGCACATCCGCCCAAGGGGCGGAGGAATCGCCGGGATGCTCAAGGGATCAGTCGAACACTGAGAGTAGGCGCCGGGCATAGGGGTCCTTTCGCCGCTCCGGGAATCTCCTTCGCCCCGCCGGGGCGAAAGAGGGGAAAAAAGGGCCGGGGACTCTTTCCCCTCATCCGCTTTCCACGGGTTCCGCGTCGGGCCGCAGCGCGGCCGCGCCGCTCCACCCGTGGCTACAATCCGCCGCCCCGTTGGGGCGAAAGACAGCCCCACCATGTTGAAGGAGAACGCCGTGGTTCAGAGGCCCGCGTTGCCGTCCTCGATCTTCGGCGTTGGCGGTCTGTCTGCCCTACGGCCTGTCCGTCCGCAGGAACCGTGGCGAGGCAAACCCCTTGTGCCTGGGGGGGCGAAGGAGTCCTTGCACCCGCCCCAAGCGAACGCCCGCCGGGCGCGCCAAGAAGCGAAACCGGACTGGATATTGACATGGCCGCGCGGTAACATGCCTGCACGGGGGCGACTCAGGAGAACCGCCGACACCCATTGAACCCGTCTAAAAGGAGCGACACCCATGACAATCGAGGAACGCCTGGCGAACCTGGAAAGGGAACTGGCCCGCGCGAAGCGCCGCAACCGCCATCTCCTTGTCTTTGCGCTCGTGGCGGGGGGAGCGGCTGTCGTGGCCGCGGCATGGATTGGCACGCCGGGCAAGGTCTTGGCAGAGAGTGGGGCCAAAGCGCCGAACGTCGTTCGTGCCAATCAGTTCATCCTGGAGGACGCGGACGGCAGGCTCCGCGCCGAGTTGAGTGTGTTCATGAGCGGGTCGGTGCTGCGCCTGTATGACGAGAACCGCAAGCGCCGCGCCGGGCTGGACGTGGACAAGGACGGGGCGACGCTGGACCTGTCCGACGAGAACGGCTACCCACGCGCCAGGCTAAGTGCGGGCAAGGATGGGCTGGCGCTGGCCCTGGCCGACGAGAAGGGCAAGGTCCGCGTCATGCTGGACGTGGACAAGGACGGGCCGGGGCTGCGCCTATGCGACGAGAACCGCAGGCGCCGCGCCGCGCTAGGTGTGGACAACGACGGGCCGGCGCTGGGCCTCTTCGACGAGAAGGGCAAGGTCCGCGCCGGGATGGGAGCGTGCAAGACAGCGAACCCGGATGGAACGATTACCATCTATCCTGAATCATCGCTTTTCCTCTGCGACCCGGACGGAAAGGGAATCTGGAAGGCCCCGTAAGCGAGCGAGGCGCGCATGATGACCGGCCGGCACCGGCGCGGAGCGAACAGAATTGGCACGCAAGCTTCACCAGAAAGGGGTATCCGGCCATGTGGAAGAACGCGCAGCAGTTTGCATTGGCTGCCCATGAAGAGGCCACCCTGGTTTTCGGGAAGTTGGGTTCGAACCTTCTCGCCAACGTTCATACCATTGGCATCCCACTTGATGAAGAAGGTCAGGCACCGGGTCCCTGCGTACTTTTCGATGATGAGACAATTGCTCCATCCGATCTACTGGGAGTCATGTCCGATGCCCCGTGGGTACATCGCCAGTTCAAAGCCCAGAAACTGCGTGTCGAAGGTGCCGGGATTTCAAGCGAGGAGTACGTCTGGTTGATGTCAGTCCAGGCGGCTCTATCAGGAGCCGTTCGTGACAAGGTTGGGCGCGCAGGTCAGATTGCATTTTTCTCCCTTCCTGTGAAGATAAACGGCTACCTAGTGAGCGTTGTTCTGCTCTTCAACAAGACGGCCTACGAGAGTTTCCCTTCCTTGGCCTCGCATCGGTGGAACCAGGGCCCCCCGTCTGGAGTATCACTTCTGAAGAGCACAAAGGACGTGTTCCTACACGGGTGCCAAGACGCGTTGAGGAGACCCGACCCTGGCCATAACCGTAACGTTCTGGAGTGCGACCCAGAGGAAGTCCTTCGTGCCGCAGGAAAGAGTTTCCTTGATGGCCCAGCGCAATTGTGCTCCGCCAAGGACAGGCAGTATAGCCTTTTCCGCGCTTTTGACGAGCTTTCCAGTCTCTTCCACGAGGGCCGGGAAAGCAAGGGAAGCATTTTCCTGGCCAGTGACCAGCACCCGTGCATCAACATGATGATTGCCCTCGAAACGCCCGCTCGCGTTAACGACCGACGTGCTTTCCGGAAACTCTTTGAACTGGCATCAACCGAAGGCTCGCACACCGAAGGCTCGCACCTTGTTGTGACCCAATTCGGAGAAATCAAGGGGGTTGGTAAACAAGATGGCGCATATAATCCCATGCACGAGAATCTTTTCGAGGTGCGCCTGGTTAAGCACCACACTTGGGAGCTTGTGCACAACGAAACGGTCTTGATGCAGGTTGAGTTCGGTACACCGCGCTTGCCGAAGCCCAAGGTTGATCGCGAGAAGCTGAGGGATCACCTGGGAATCTGGGGAATCTGGGGACACAATACTATTTTCCTTCCTTCTTCGGGCGGCCGGGCGTGCCGGGAACGAGACGACGGTCGAGCAATCGCTCCAGACGCCGCACGA
>Ga0315273_10001446_pt1 | contig 27061 bp, 23 predicted proteins | sample YL17G02_0_MG_FD_205753 | JGI IMG/M metagenome (GOLD analysis project Ga0315273, IMG submission 205753) | Sediment microbial communities from Yellowstone Lake, YNP, Wyoming, USA - YL17G02_0 | ecosystem: Environmental > Aquatic > Freshwater > Lake > Sediment | place: USA: Wyoming | collected... | reverse complement strand
ACATTCAATCTGCTTTAGAGCGAGTGCGTTATTACCAAAAATGTAATTTCGCCGCTTATCTTTCACACCGCAAGAAAAAGATAACTCAATTAGCGGCTTTCACTCATGACCTTGCGTTGTAATACTATTGGTCTTGAAGTTATTCATTCTCCAAATCCAGTTAAAGCGCAAGAAGGAGGTGCAAGTGGATATAAATTCACATGGACTTATACAACTACAGTTCGGGCAAATAATGATACTGTTGTTATTATAAACTTTGGCTCATTTTTTTGGAATGGCAACAAATGGGTGCTTGATAACTTCACTGGTAAACCATTTTCTGCAAAAGACTTTACAGATTGGTATTCTTGCCCACATGCTACTTTAGTAATCGGTCAAGAATGTTCTGACACAGCCAATTGGACTGGGGGTAATAGTTTGAATGACGGAGAGTCGAAATGGGTTTATGTTAGCATTAATTCTAAGGGCGAATATATGAAAGGTGAATCTATCATAAAGACTAGCGGTGAGATTATCAAATAACCTAAAACAAGCGGGCTAACAAAGCATGGTGTATGTGGAGCAGGCAAAGGAATGGGTTGGTAATAAGTAGTGGTCAGTTTTCAGTGAGCAGTCCTGAAGGCGGCGGGCTTTCTAAGAGGAAAGTCCGCCGCTTTTTTTGCATTACATAGTGTTGTATAATCTCTCTATGGAGAGACCAATGTCAAAGCAAAAACGGGAACAACTGAAAACGGAATTCAAGCAAGCATTGACCGAGTTCGTTGAAACACTCAAAGGCCATGTTTCCATGCCTGATGACCAGTGGACAATCAAAGGCTTTATTGATGTGTTTCGCAACATTTACACAATTTCGGCGGACACCAAAATTGTTTCCAAGATTCTCGAAATCCATCTTTTTCCGAAATTGCTTGAATTTGCCAATCAAAATAACTATCGCATTGTTTTGGCTGAACAACAAAACTATTATCCCGATTTGTCTTTCGTGAGAGCGGATGATGAAACCATCAAGTTTGCTGTGGATTTGAAAACTACATATCGCTTGCCTGATAATCTCGAATTTTGCAATGGTTTTACACTTGGCTCACATGGCGAGTATTTTACCAATCGCAAGAGCAGTAAGAATATTCAATTCCCATACAGTGAATATCTTGGTCACTTCTGTCTTGGCATTATCTATTCGCGCTCCAATCCTGAGAAAAGCTATGAATCCGAGACTTATCGCCTCGAAGAATTACAGTCAATTACGTCTGTAATCAGTGTTTTTCAATTCTTTGTTCACGAGAAATGGGAAATTGCCGGTGATTACCAAGGCAGTTCAAATACTGCGAATATTGGAAGTATTGTCAAAATCAGCGATATTTTGGATGGCAATGGCGTTTTCAAGAAACTCGGCGAAAAGTGGTTTGACGATTACTGGATGAACTATGGCAAAATCCAAATGACGTTGCCCGATGGTAAGGTAAAGAAAATCACCTCTCTCAAGGATTACCTTGTTTATCGCGGAAAGGATGCAAAATTTGCGAATCCAATGATTAGAAAACCATCCCGCAAAAATAGCAGAAGAGTACAGAAATGACGATAAAAGTCCCGCCCCTAAAATGTCAGGGGATTAAGACAAAATTAGTTGAATGGATTAAAGACCATTCATCTCTCGAAAACGACGGCACATGGATCGAGCCGTTTATGGGTTCAGGCGTGGTCGGCTTTAATATGCGTCCAAACCGAGCCTTTTTTGCAGATGTAAATCCGCATATTATCAATTTTTATAATGCCATCAAGCAGGAAAAAATCACAGCGGGAATTGCAAAAGAATTTTTGGAGAAAGAAGGCGCGCACCTTCAATCCAAAGGCGAAGATCATTATTATGAAGTGCGCGAGCGTTTTAATAAAAATGGCAACCCATTGGATATGCTCTTTTTGAATCGCGCCTGCTTCAACGGCGTGATGCGTTTCAACAAAAAAGGCGGATTCAATGTTCCTTTTGGACATAAGCCTGAGCGATTTGCCAAAGCCTACGTCACCAAAATCACTAACCAGATCAAATATGTGGCTCAAGCAACCAGTCAGTATGATTGGCAATTTGTCTGCGCGGATTTTCGAAAAACAATTTCTTTTGCTTCGCAAAGCGACTTCATTTATTGTGACCCGCCTTACATTGGCAGGCATGTGGATTATTTCAACTCGTGGTCGGAGCAAGATGAGCAAAAACTTTACGAATTACTCCACGCAACGCCTGCAAAGTTCATCCTTTCCACATGGCATAGCAATCAATATCGCACAAATAGCGCAATTGAAAAATATGCGTCTCATCACACCATCTTGACGCGCGAACATTTTTATCACGTTGGGGCGAGCGAAAAAAACCGAAAACCAATGCTGGAAGCCATTATTCTGAACTACAATCCTTTGACGCCCGTTGCTATAGAGGCAGAAAAACAATTGGCATTGTTTGAAAAGCCAAAAGAACAATACGTGATTTATTCATCTTCAAAACTGTAGACGCCTGTATAGTTTCAGTTGTAGGCCTCGAAGAACAACGGTGAGAAAATGTTCATGCGTGGGAGGCCATTTTTCTTGATCATGTCCCCAAAAGCTTGCCCTGACCGAGGGTGTCGCAGGGGCAATGCTCCGCCCCTGCGCTAAAATGGGTTTATATTATGCTCAAGCAGCGGCTTCACGGATTCAAATTATTGGGTAGTTTGTTTTACCCCATTCCGTTGTAGCCGAAAACCTGTTTGGAAGACAATACGACTTTCAGGAGGTAACACATGGGCATTCCCGCGAAATATGTTCACACAAACCTCATCGCTGAAGATTGGCGGTCTCTAGCCGATTTCTACCAGGGAGTCTTTGGGTGTGTCCCGGTCCCGCCGGAACGCGACTATCGTGGTGAAAAACTCGAGGCAGGGACGGGCATTCCGGGTGCGCATCTGCGCGGTGCACATTTGCGATTGCCCGGTCACGGCGATGATGGCCCAACGCTCGAGATTTTCAACTACAACATTCTGGAAAGCCGCGGCAAAACAGCGGTCAATCGTCCGGGGTTCGGACATATCGCATTCTCAGTTGACGACGTAGCAGCGGCGCAAAAAGCAGTTTTAGGGGCAGGCGGGCATGCAGTCGGTGAAATCGTGACTTTGCAAACTGCGACCGGCGCAAAAGTAACCTGGTGCTACGTCACTGACCCGGAGGGAAACATCATCGAACTACAGGCCTGGTCGGCGTGACTAATGTATCAACGTCATAGACAGTGAGTATGCAGAAAGGGCAAGCGATTGTGCGGCCCTTTTATGTCACCCTGAGCGCTAGCGAAGGGTCTCTACCCTGAAATCAGAGATTCTTCGCTTCGTTCAGAATGACAAGCGAAAGTCCTGAATATAATGAATGCGGTGTAAAATACCATTTACACATCTCGTTTTATAAAAATAGATTTTTTATGCAGGATGATAATTTGCTCAAACAGGCAATTACAGCGGCGCGCGCCGGTCATGAGTTGACGGCGCGGGATATTTTCCTGCAAATTGTCGAGTCTGAGCCGCGCAACGAATTGGCCTGGCTGTGGCTTGTCGGTCTTATGGATGAACTGGACGATTGCATCTATGCCTGCGAGATGGTGCTGGACATTAATCCGGGAAATGTCAATGCCCGGCAGCACCAGATTTACCCGTACCTGTTGCGAAATGTGACTGCGAAACGCCCGAATCACATCTGGGGCATTGACATCACCTACATCCGCCTGCAACAAGGCTGGCTGTATCTAACCGCAGTTCTGGATTGGTATTCCCGATATGTGGTCAGTTGGGCGCTCAGTCAAATCCTGGAGATCGAGTTCGTGTTAACTGCGGTGGACAACGCTTTGTTTCAAGCCAAGCCTGAAATCTGTAACAGCGATCAGGGCAGCCACTTTACCAGCCCAAAATATCTGGAGCGCCTGCAACATGAAGAGATCAAAATCAGCATGGACGGGCGCGGACGCGCCATAGACAATATCTTCACGGAAAGATTGTGGCGCACCATCAAGTACGAAGAAGTTCACTCGCATGAATATGCCAGCCCGAAGGAGGCTTATCGTCAGTTAGCCGATTACATCCGCTTTTACAATTTTGAACGTCCCCACCAGGCGCTGGATTACCTGACGCCCGCACAAGTGCATGGGGCGTGCACGCCCCATGCACTTGTGATAAACTCCGATGGGTCGAGCCTGTCGAAACTAACCTTAACAAATCACACCACCTTATTTTGACCCTTTTTCAACTCTTAAGACTCTTATCCACCTCAAACCTTCACCTCAAGGGCAACAGTTTCACCATTGGCGTCTAGCGCTTTAACGCTATTTAATAATTCCTGGTTTGGTTCCACCTTATTTGCCTCCACCCAAGGTCCGATCTTTCCTTCGCCCATCAACCCGCCGTCATTACCAAATGGACGCGTCATCTCGGGGACTTCCGTGAGAGTTGGGATCGGCGTTGGGGTTGAGGCCAGGGTCGGCGTATTGACGGGGCTATTCGAGTCGCAGGCTGTCAATGCCGCAAGCAACAGGATGAAGAGAAGTCTTTTCATGGCAATCTCCTTTTTACGCGCCCAACAAGTTTGAGCGATGCAATTACATTTTACAACGAAATCTGCAGGATGGTTTATATGCAATTTTTAGCAGACGCAGAATTCGGAAATTTATAAGAAGACTCCCCGTTTTAGGCGCATCAAGGCAGATTTCCGAATTCTTTATCGCGGAGTCCCAGGTAAACAAAAAGCCCTGAAGATATAAAATCCTCAGGGCTTTATTTACTCTTGGTAATCTTACAGCACGGGTGCTTCTTCCCTTTCGACTACGCGTTCCAATGCGATTTCACCATCCAGGTTTACGTTCACCAAAACGGAATCACCATCGGTGAATTCACCGGATAACACACGGTCTGATAGCGGATCCTCCACTTTCTGCTGAATGACACGTCGTAACGGACGAGCACCGAAGTCTGAGTCGTAACCCAGTTCGGCAAGCAAGACGAGTGCTTCCTCGGTCGCGGTCAGCGCGAGATTATGTTCTTTAAGACGTTCAGCTACCTTGTCCAGTTCGAGCGAGACGATCTGCTGAATGTCGTCTTTTGTGAGCGAGCGGAAGATCACAACTGAATCCAAACGATTGATGAACTCAGGTCTAAACGCGCGCTTGAGCGATTCATTCAGCTTCTTGCGCATGTCCTCATACGAAAGCCTCTCTGCATCAGCCTCATTGCGTTTCAACTGGAAGCCCAAGCCGGTTTGCTTCTTGATCATGTCTGCTCCGATGTTGGAGGTCATGACGATGATCGCGTTGCGGAAATCCACCTTGCGGCCCTTGGCATCGGAAAGGTGGCCTTCTTCCATGATCTGCAACAGCATATTGTGGACTTCGGGATGCGCCTTTTCTATCTCATCAAAGACTACGATAGAGTATGGTCTGCGGCGCAGGGCTTCGGTGAGCTGGCCTGCATCCTCGTAACCGATATATCCAGGAGGCGCGCCCACAAGACGGGCCGCGGTGTGCCGTTCCATGAATTCAGACATATCGAGTTGAATGGCGGCATCTTCACTGCCAAACATGAATTTGGCAAGGGCTTTTGTAAGCTGGGTCTTGCCCACGCCTGTTGGCCCAAGGAACATGAACGAGCCGATCGGGCGTTTCGGGTCTTTCAAGCCTGCACGCGCGCGGCGTACTGCGCGCGAGATGGCAATGATCGCATCTTCCTGGCCGATGATGTCCCTGCGTAATTCATCTTCCATCTTGAGCAAACGCTGCGACTCTGCTTCGGCAAGCTGCATCAACGGCACCCCCGTCCACATGGAGACGACTTCGGCAATATCCTCCGAGGAAACCACGGGGCTGTTGGCACGGTCCCAGCCTGTGCGCAGGCGTTCAATCTGTTCGCCGAAATCGAGTTCCTTATCTGCCCATTGCTTCACATCTTCAGGATTGCCTTCCTCCTGCGCAAGGGAACGGTTCTGGCGCGCATTCCGCAACTGACCAAACAGGTCCTTGGCTTGTTTCGCGGCGGGACTCTTATACATGCGCACACGCGAGGATGACTCGTCAATCAGGTCAATGGCTTTATCGGGGAGGAAACGCCCGGTCACATACCTTGACGATAAGTGGGTCGCCGCTTCGAGGGCTTCATCTGAAATGACGAGATGATGGTGTTCTTCATATGCGCCGCGAATGCCTTTAAGAATTTGAATGGTTTCTTCTTCAGACGGTTCATCCACCTGAACAGGCTGGAAGCGGCGTTCCAGGGCCGCATCAGATTCGATGTGTTTGCGATATTCATCCAGAGTGGTGGCGCCGATGACTTGTAACTCGCCGCGCGATAGGGCGGGCTTGAGGATGTTGGCCGCATCAACGGATGAACCGGCGGCTCCCGCGCCGACCAGCATGTGGACTTCATCAATGAACAGGATCGAGCCTGATTGCTTTAACTCATCGATCACGCGTTTGAGTCTTTCCTCAAACTGACCGCGATACATTGTGCCAGCCACGAGTGAGCCGACGTCAAGTTGCAGAACGCGCTTGTTCATCAACGGTGCAGGGACGTCACCATCTACGATGCGTTGTGCGAGTCCTTCGACGATGGCGGTCTTGCCGACGCCGGGTTCACCGATGAGAGCGGGATTGTTCTTGGTGCGGCGCGCTAATATTTGAATGACGCGTTCGATCTCCTTCTGACGGCCAATAACCGGATCGAGCTTCTTCTCTTCGGCCTTGGAGGTCAGATCGGATGCGAGTTGATCTACGAGCGGGGTTTTGGAGGAGTTCTGACTCGCAGGGCCAGAGCGGCCCGGTTGTGCGCCAGCAGGCGTAGCAGCGGGAGAAGAAGCGGATTCGTTTAACACGCGGCGAGTCTGGCGGCGGATCTGATCCGCAGTAATGCCGAGTCGGCGCAGGACTTCCATCGCTGTGCCTTCCACGCGCACGAGTCCGAGCAGGATGTGTTCGGTGCCGATGTAGTGGTGCCCGAGGCGGCGCGCCTCGTCCACAGCAAATTCAAGGACTTGTTGTGTATCGGGAGCAAGTTCGATCTTCCCGTCAATATGACGGCTTTCGACGCTGACGCGCGTGATGATCTCACGCACGCGGTTTGATTCGAGGCCAAGTTCGCGCAGCACGCGGCTTGCAACGCCGCCTTCCTCTTCCATCAGGCCAAGGAACAGATGCTCCGTGCCGATGCTGTTCTGATGGGCGCGCTCAGCTTCCTGGTGTGCGAGGCTGAGAACCCGCCGTGCCCGCTGGGTAAAACGTTCCATACCAGCCATAAAATTTATTCTCCTTGCTCATTCCAATCTGGATGAGTCTGAGAGTATTCTACCAAAAAGGGAAGGGAGTCCGTGTAGGAAAAAGGTTAGAGTTTTTTGACGATTGTGCGATTTGGGTAAAACACGGAAAACAATAACCGGCGGAGCTTTGTTATTTGACCGTCACCTGGATCACCGCGCTATCCGCCCTTTGATCAGACCTCACCACCTGCAACTGCACCGCGTACAATCCGCTTAGCTTGCTTGTATCCCATTCCGCCAACAGGCCATCCACTACCGCGGTTTGGCCTTCTCCAACCTGTATCCATTTCTGCGGATTAAGTCCCTGTCCCACCAAAATTCGATAGGATAAAAAGTCTGCGCCGGAGGCTGTGCCAGCGATTCTGACAGTTCCATTCACTTCGTCAAACATCGCGGGCGCGGAAATATTCACATTCGGATTACGCTGTGATGGCTGGATCGCGTCATACGCATCAGGTGGAACTTGTAATCTGGCAGATTTGGCCCACTCACGCGCTTCAGGCGGTACGATCAAATACACATGGTCTTCCATAAGTTGTGGCGGTGTAAAGACCGTCGCCAAAAACCCGGTCTCGCGATTGATCGAAAACTTACGATACAAATTATCTGTCTGCACCGGCTCGTTGCCATTTGCAAACACTTCGCTGACCACATTCGGGCAATCAGGTGTAGGCAGCATCCCTGAAGGATCGCACACATTGATCACAGTCACGCCCGCAGGCACAGCCCAGCCATCCGGCGTAAAATTCTGTGTGCTTAGTTGCATCAACGCGCTCCACAAAACGGCGGATACGCGCGGCGTTACGCCCAGGCTTTGATCGCGCGTCCCCGTCCATACTGCAACCGCGCGCGCGGGTGTGTAACCCACAGTCCACGCGTCGAGTCCATTTTGAGTACCTCCCAATTTTACAGCGGCGGGCCTGCCGATCTCGGTTACATTTGGGTTGCCCAAACCCGGCCAGCGCGCGCTTTCATCGCTTAGCGCATTCGTCATCAAATAAGCCAGCGCGGACGACACAACCGGGCGCGCCTGCGGCGAAGTCCAATCAAGCCACACGCTTCCGTCCGCGGCTTCTACTTTCAACATACTCACAGGCTCAAAGGCATCGCCCACTTCCTGGCCAAAATAAACGCCCTGCGTTCCAAAGACACCGTACGCACCCGCCATATCCACCAGCGAGGCGGTTTCATCAAACGCCAGCCCAAACGAACCGGCGATCTTCGTCACGTTATCCGCGCCCATCTGCTTCATGACCTGCGCGGCAGGCGCTTGATAATCGTTCGCCAGCGCCGTCCGTAAACGCATCGGCCCGTGATATTCATTATCAAAGTTTTGGATTTCCACCTGACCGGGAATATCCCATATCAACGAGGCTGGACTCAACCCGCGTGTGAATCCCGTTAAATAGACAAACGCATCCAGCATGGACCCGGGCCTGTGTGCCGTTATCAAAGGCGTTTCCTGCGCCTGAAAGGTTTCACCGACAACTGCAAGAATTTGTCCTGCGGTCAGGTCAAGGATCAATGCGCTGGTGGACGAATCCGAGAGTGTGATTCCTGGTGGCAATGATGGCAGGAAGCGCGCCGCATCACATGGCGTCTCAGGCTCAAGCAAACCTGACAAACGCGCGGCGTAGATTTCAGTGACACAGGAGGCTTGACCCTGTAAGTCATAATCCAGCGTGGTGGTAATTGTCAGGCCGCCGCGTTCGATTCGGGCGCGCGGAAAACGGGAGTCCAATTGAGACAGGACAAGATTCGTGAACGCCTCAGCAGGCCTGGGCGTAGAAAGAGGCGCTGGTTGAATCGTCGGAGTTTGCACTAGCGCGGCTTGAATATCCGTATCCGATTCTGTTCCCAAAGATTTCAAAATATAAATGGCTTCACGTCCGCGTTGAACCGCGACTTGCGGCGCATCCAGCGGATTCAGACTTGGCGATTGACTCACTGCCGCCAGCATCGCGGACTCGGCTAAAGTTAGTTCAGTTGCAGATTTCCCGAAGTAAAGCCGCGCCGCAGAATCGACTCCATAAGCATGGCGGCCAAAGTGAGTGGAATTAAGATACCACTCAAGGACTTGCGAACGGCCATAACGCGCCGTGATTTGCGCGGCCAGGATGCGTTCGCGAATGGCGCGTTGGATTGTGGGCGGCTCGTTGTAAAGCAAAAGATCGTAAACAAGTTTTTGTGCGATGGTGGGATGCAGGTCGGGATTGTCCCAGCCGTTGATGGCGTAACCTGAATGACGCCAAAAATTCGCATCGGCCATGGCAACGACCGCCTGCGATAATGGGTCGGGAATGTGCTGTGGGTTTTGTTCGCCGAGAGGGATATAACGCCGCGGCAGGTCGCTGGGCGCGAACGTGTAAAGAATGTGTGTGCCTGTACGATCAAAAATGCGCGTGGGCTCAAGCAACGCGCCATCAGGCGGATTTAATAAAAGAGGCAGAATTTCAACCGATGGAAGCACGCGCGTGAGATCAGCGTAAGCAAACGCTGTGGTGAAGATCAACACCGCGAGAAAGATCGAAACAACAAATCCCACGCTCCAGCCAGTGACACTAAGGCGCGCCTCGCTTTTTTGGCGACGCGCCTGTCTGCGCTCGCGGCGTGCGCGGAGAATTGGGGTGATGTTGTGCATAAGGGGAATTGTAAATCAAAACGCAGGTCGGATTGGCAATCCGACCCACAATCAATCGTCCAATAAATCGGAAAGCCAATCCATCAGTCCGAAACCGGAAGCGGACTTATTCGGCAGATCACTGACCACGTCGCCGGATTGACCGTTAATAAGCACATGCGTCACTCCATCCTGCAACTGGATTTCCGTCATCCACACGGGCACCAAAACAAACTTGTACGATTCGACCAGCATGGAAGCTGACGATGTGTGAACGATATTTACTGAATCAAGAAAATTAGGCAGGGAACGCTTGATGGTCCCGTATGCCTGACTGCGCGCATCAAGCGATGCTTGTCCCATTGGCACATCATAGACTTCAGCAGGCCATGTCGAAAGATAGCGCGCGTCGTAAGGCTGGGTGGTCTTTAAATTAAAGCCGCTCATGATCTGGGCCAATTGCCGCGCGCGTTTGCGTGAAGCGGGGATCGGCAGATCATCCACTAAAACAGGATATTTGTCATTGATACGGATCACGGTCGGTTGTTGGCGCCCGAAACCGTCATCTTTGTTCTCAACAATCTCGCCTGTATAATCAACAAACCCGCCGATGTCAAATGTCCAGATCGGCAGATACAGGCCGCGCGGCAATTCCACCTTCCTGACTGGCTTAAGCTTGTTCGTTTCCACCCATTGTACGAGGTGATGGGCGGCGCGCTTTTGATTGAACGCATGCGGAATGATGCCTTCGGGCGCGATCAACTCGCGCACGGCTTCAAGTTTCACAACATGCGGCGAACCGCAATACGCGCAGATGGTTGACATCTGATCAGGCGGAAGGATAAATTCTGCATCACAACCCTGGCAATGAAATACCTGCTCCTGCAATGGCTTGCCATGTCCGCGGACGGTGGCCATGGACACGATAAAATCCTGTTCCTGCGCCGCATCCTTTGCGGGACCCAGAGCCTGATTCCGCGCGCAATATTCACATACCAGCGAGGAGCCGTCCGGCGCAAAGACCATGCGCCCGCCGCACTTGGGGCACATGAAGCGGTCTGCGTCGGCCTGCCTGCTTCCAGTTGGCGCGAGGGGCAAATTATCGGGGTTGACGATCTCATCGGGTTTGAGTTTGCCGTCCATGATCGCAAGCGCGCGGCGCGCACGCGCGTGGTACATGTCATGCGAAAGCGCGTTCTCCAGGGCATTGCGCTTTTCCACGGGATCATCCGTCACCTGAGCCATCCAGAACCAGGCTTCAGACATGACGTCATGGTTGTTATTATTAGATGTATAAATGGCGCGCTCAATGTAACGGCGCGCAGAATCCTTTTGCCCGGCTTTGGCATCTATGATTCCACTGCGTAAAAGGCTTTCAGCATATTCTTGCATTATGACTTACTCCGCACTATCGCGTCTGTCATTTTGGCGATGCGTCGCATGTGCTCCACATCGTGCACGCGGACAATATCCGCGCCGCGCGCGATGCCCACAGCAATGGCCGCGGCTGTGCCTTCAACGCGCTGGTCAGCGGGCAGGTCAAGTATGAAGCCGATGAAGGATTTACGCGAGGGGCCGAGTAAAACGGGAAAACCCAAGGCGCGGATCTCGTCCAGATGGTTGATAAGCTCCAGGTTATGAGCAACTGTCTTGCCGAATCCAATCCCGGGGTCCAGAATGATGCGTTCCTCTGAGATGCCTGCTGTGCGCGCCAAAGTCACGCTATCCATCAATTCACGCTTTACGTCCTTGATCAGGTCTTGATATTCAGAGCCGATATAGGCGTTGCCAAGCTGGGCACGGACTTCGACGCTGGCAGGGTTACTGCGATTGTGCATGAGGATGACGGGCGTTTTATATTTCGCGGCGATATTTGCCAGGGAAGGATCAGCGCGCAAGCCCCAAACATCGTTTATGATGTGCGCGCCAGCATTGACCGCTTCTTCAGCGACGCGAGCCTTGTATGTATCAATTGAGATCAATGTGTTGGGAAAATTTTCCTTGAGCGCGCGGATGATGGGAATCACGCGCTGTAACTCTTCATCCACTGCGACAGGTGCAGAGCCGGGCCGCGTGGACTCGCCTCCCACATCAAGTACATCTACATTGGAAGCAACGAAGCTATGCGCTTGTTCAATGGAAACCTGGACTACGTCGCCTTTGGCGATAATTCCATCGCCGCTAAAGCTATCGGGCGTGACATTGAGGATGCCCATCACATAAGTGCGGGCGCCCCAATCGAAGGTGTGGTTAGCAACTGTAAGAGGATTCATAAAAATACTGTCACTGCGAGCCCCGAGGCGAGCCCCGAACCCTAAACGGCGAGTGGGCGAAGCAGTCTCCTGTTGCGAGGGGGAGTCCCCATCTTTTTGGGATTGCTTCTCGCAGATCGCAATGACATGCTATGGAATCTGATCCAGCGGACGCGCCAACCAGGCTTCGGCCTCGTTGATGTCAGTGAAAAGTTTGAGGGCGGATGCAGATTCGGTCTGCGCGCGGGCGGCTACGTCACGAATGGCATTCGCTACTTTTTCATTTGCCACCACCACCGCAACGCGGATGTTGCGCGCGGAGGGGTCGCTGTTGACTTCGACCGCGAAGCGGATGGCCTTTTCAGGAATCTCCGATACGGCGCGCAGGTCATACAGGTTACGCGTGCGGCGGTCTGCGCCAAGCAGATGCTCGAGCGCAAAATCATGCCAATGTTTGAGCGTGGCGTCTGAAAGATCAGTAAATGTAAGCGTCATGCCTCCATCACCGCGGCGGATCACGCTGTATCCGACTCCAGGTGTGGGAGCAAAGTTGAGGGGTTTTGGATCTGTCATGGGTACACCTCCGAATGGTTGACGAAATTATAACCGAGACAAGACTCAAAGGTTTATCCAGATATGCTGATGGTCAAGTTGAAGAAATACGAGCTTTTACCATACATGGAAAACCTTTAGGGTTTATAGAATCAGGCAACGCGTCGAACTCCTTCAGTTGTAACGGCATGGAGAAGTTCATGTACAGGCTTATGCAAAACTGGATGAACGAGATCAGGTGCAATGTCCGCGAGAGGGACGAGCACGAAGGCGCGTTCATGCAAGCGCGGGTGTGGGATCACAAGCGGAGCGGTATCCAGCACGAGGTCATCGTAGAACAGAATGTCAATATCTATCAGGCGCGGCCCGTTTTGAAAATTAGGAACACGTCCGAGCGCGGCCTCAAGCCGTTTGAGATGCCTAAGCAAACGTTCGGGTCCTTCGTAGGTCTCAACCTTTACAACTTGATTCAAGAAGGCGGGCTGGTCTGCAAACCCCCATGGCGGCGTTTCATAAATAGGCGATTTCCTTTTTACCTTCATTTGCGGCGTGAGATTGCCGATGGCAGTATTAAGATTGAGGAGACGATTGCCAAGATTGGTGCCTAACGCAAGATAAACAATATGATCCATATTCAACCTTATAGGGCGTGATCGTCAAAATGTCTCACCGCATCTGCGGCCAGCCAGCTTTCGATATCTTGATTCCTGAAAGCATCGTCAGGTAGTTCTTCCACCAACTCCATCAATGATCTGCGTACGTTCTCATAGTGCAGGGACAGATCTCTCTCGCTCCATGCGCTAAACTTCTTAACCAGTTCCACATTGAACGCATCCACGTCGCGGCCTTCCCACACATATCCGGGATTTTCCACGATTCTGTTAACAACATACAATGTTTCCTCCCACCAACCGATCACGTGTGCAACAATATCGCGGAAGTTTTCAAAGCCCTGCTTCGACAAAAATTCCTTTTGTTCCCCGGCACCAAGCTGACCGAATCTTTCCATATACCCAGCCCACTCGTTTTCCAGCGTATCCATTACCAGCGCGCGACTCAATGTGACGATGTGTTCGCGCGCATGTTCGATGATAATCCCATACAGCCAGCGCGTAATACGACGGTTCTCAAACGCCGCATCTGGCATGGACTTGAGGCTGGATTCCATTTTCTGGCGTGTGGACTCAAAGTGGGCGAAGAACTCCGCCTCGCTCCACGGCTTATATCGACTCACCGCTTCGGCATTGAAGGCGTCATCATCATAAGTCTTGCGCTGTGTCTCGCGATTTTCTGCCAACGCAAGCACTACTTCCAGGCTCTCTTCCCACCACGCCAGGACGTGCGCCAGCAGATCGCGCAAGGATTCAAATCCCTGCTCTTTTACGCGCGTGATTTTTTCGTCCGCAGGTAGACGATCAAAACGCTCAATATATGTACCCCATTCTTCCTTTAAAAGTTTCAAAGTGCGTTGCTTGAAATTGGACATGCTCTTCTCCATCCCGGTGGTTATGCTTTTCAAAAGAATTTCAAAACACTCCCAAGTTCTATGGTCTTATTAACGCGGCAAAAGCGAAAGGCCAATGCCGACCAGCACAAGCGAACCAATGATCGCAAACAGCGAATATTGAAAGCGTGGTTTATCTGGCATGGACTTGAGCCGCGAGGGGATGTGTCCGAGCGCGGCAGCAAGGATCATCACGATCATGTGTAGAATACGATAGGTTGGGAAACCCACCCCCGCGAACCCAGTCCAGATGAAATAGATCAAGCCGACCGTAACCTGCAAATCCATCAGGCCGCTGTAGACGGATGAAAGGCCGCGGTCCATGCCTTTGAAGGATGCGTTGGTGACCAGCGCCAGCGTAAACTTGATGATGGCTATCACGGCGATGAGGATAATCGCCCAACGGACCGCCGAGTGAATCATGAGCAGAATACCCATTTTTTCTCCTGGTTGAATTTTTTCTGTACAATGGTAGCACAAAACCACATAGAGTCGCGAGATCGTTTGACGGCGATTTATCGTGTAGAATCATGGATATGTCATTGCGAGGAGGGAGCTCGCCTGCCCTCATGATTTTACGGGGTCCCGACGACGTGTGCCACGAAGTAGTAAGCAATCTCCCACTCACAAGGAGATTGCTTCTGGCAAAGCCTGTCCTGAGCCTGTCGAAGGGAACGCTCGCAATGACGGGAGAATATCATGCCTTACGACACCATCCTGACTGAAACACGCGGACGTGTGGGCTTGATCACCCTCAACCGTCCGCAAGCGATGAACGCCCTCAACAACCAACTCTTGCGCGAGGTAATGGACGCACTCGATGTTTATGACAAGGATGACAACATCGGTACGTTGGTCATCACCGGCAGTGAAAAAGCCTTCGCCGCAGGCGCGGACATCAAGGAGATGGCCGACAAGTCCGCGCAGGATATGACGAGTCGCGATCCGATCGCCATCTTCGGAAACATCCGCACGATCCGCAAGCCGGTCATCGCGGCGGTATCGGGATATGCGTTAGGCGGCGGATGTGAACTAGCAATGTCCTGTGACATGATCGTCGCTTCAGAGACGGCCAAATTTGGTCAGCCTGAGATCACGATTGGCGTCATCCCCGGCGCCGGTGGGACTCAACGTCTCACGCGCGCAGTCGGCAAGGCCATCGCCATGGAAATGGTTTTGAATAACCGCACGATCACCGCGCAGGAAGCTTATCAGTTTGGATTGGTCAATCGCGTATTGCCTGTCCCACAATATCTAAATGAAGCCTTGAAACTCGCCGAGGAGATCGCCGGGCGCGCGCCGCTGGCCGTTTACACTGCCAAGAAGATGATCAATCAATCTTATGAGCGCTTCTTGAAAGACGCCATCGAAGAAGAACGCCATGAGTTTTATTCGCTGTTCGCAACGGAAGATCAAAAAGAGGGGATGCAGGCTTTTATGGGAAAGAGAAAGCCGGAATGGAAAGGAAAGTAGGGGCAGATCATCATCCGCCCCTATTGAAACGTAATCTCTTCCACGCGCCAGCTTTCTTCGCCCATCAACTTTTTCACACGTTCGAGCAGTTCGGGGCAGACGCGCGTGGTGTCACTGGGGAAATCGATCAAGTGGCCCTTGCCGTTTTCAAAGATCTGAAAGCTGAATTTATCGCGGCCGTGATATGAGATCAGCGTGCCGTAGACCGTCTTGATGCGGCGCTTATCGCGCTCCTTATCGCCCGTTGAGCGCAGTTGGATCGTGATTTGTTTCGGCGGATGGTCTTTATCCTCCTCTTTCGCCAGCGGAATATACAAGGACGGCAAGGCAACTGCCTGGAGAGGTAAACCCGCTTCGTGCGATGCCTCAACCTGCTCCCATTCATCAGGCTCTGATTCGGCTGGCAGGGATTCCGTTACCGCGCGCGGCGGTGTGTAGGTCGGACTGGCAGTCCGGCTTACTTTTTTGGGCTCGGGCCGCGCCGCGATCTGCGCGTTATCAAACGACGGTTGCCATTCATTCTCCCAGCCTGCGGGGAAGTTATCAGGCGGGGGCGGCATGTCATCGAAGTCAGCGTCAGCCGCGTAGGTTGGTGCTGACTCAGCAATATTGTAAGTCGGATTGGCAAGCCGACTTACGGGCGCGGAATTGGGTGGAGTCGGCTTGGAAGCAGGAGCAACTGTCGACTTGTAAAGAAGCGGTTTAAGCGGCGGCTTGGGCGAGTCGAAATCCACAACTGGGACTTCATCCGCCGCGACCGTCACCTTGATATCCGTCTTGATCACGTCTACAAGGATCTTCGGCGGCGTATTGCCGGTATCGACTTTGCCTTCGACAATAATGATCTGCCCGACGGTTAGCATCTCGCGCATCTTCGTCCACGTTTTGGGGAAGAGCACGAGTTCGATGTTGCCTTGAATATCTTCAATGGTTACAAAGCCCATCGGCTTGCCGGCCTTGGTCGTGTACGGACGGACCAGGGTCACAAGACCTGCCACACGCACTTTCTCTTCGTGCTGCGCCTCGCCAAGCTGGCCGGAGAAATAGCTGACGATCTGCGCCAGTGTCTGCTGGTATGGGTTGAGCGGATGATCCGAAATATACAAGCCGATCAACTCGCGTTCCCAATTGAGCATTTCGCGCTTGTCCACATTATCCACATCGGGTAAATGGATTTCTTCCACCACGCCCGTTGCCGCGCCGAACAGACTCATCTGTCCTGCATCGGCGGCGCGGAAGTGATTATTGCTAAGAGCCACAATACGATCCAGCGAAGACAGCAACGCGGCGCGGTTGCCAAAAGCATCCAGCGCCCCGACCTTGATCAGACATTCGAGTGAGCGTTTGCCGACGGCGCGCAAATCCGCGCGGCGCGAGAAGTCGTTCAAGTCATTGAACTTGCCTTCGATACGGGCTTCCATGATGGCTTCAACCGCGTTCTGGCTGACGTTCTTTACCGCGCCCAACCCAAAGTGGATCTGCGGCTTATCATCTGAATCTTCGATCTCAAAGTCCCAGCCTGAGGTGTTGATATCCGGCGCGAGTACAGGCACACCCATGCTGCGCGCGTCCGCCACATACAAAGCGACCTTTTCCGTCTGGCTTGCAGAAGCCGAGAGCAATGCCGTCATATATTCAGCCGTGTAATTGACTTTGAGATAGGCGGTCTGCACCGCGATCACACCGTAATCAGCAGCATGACTTTTATTGAATCCATACCTCGCGAACTCTTCCCAGTCTGTGTAAATGGACTCGGCGATATCCTTTGCCATGCCATTCTTCACCGCGCCGTTCACGAACTTCACGCGGTGTTTATCAATATCTGCTTTCTTTTTCTTCGAGATGGCTTTGCGTAATTCGTCTGATTCAGATGGCGTATAACCCGCCAATTCCACCGCGGCGCGCATCAGTTGTTCCTGATAGACAGGAATTCCAAAGGTATCTTCAAAGATGGGCTGGAGCGCGGGGTGACGATATTCCACTTCCGCTTCGCCGTGCATGCGCGCTACATAATCAGGAATAAACGCCATCGGGCCGGGACGATATAACGCCACCATCGCGATGATGTTATCCAGCGTCTTGGGCTTCATCTGTACCAGCCAGCGCGTCATTCCCCCACCCTCTACTTGGAACACGCCAGCAGTTTGTCCCTTACCCATCAGCTCAAACGACTTTGGGTCATCCAACGGAATGTTATCCAGATCGAGTTTCACGCCATGGCGTTTCTCGATCATGTCACAGGCGCGCGCCATCACGCTTAGCGTGATCAAACCGAGAAAGTCCACTTTGAGCATGCCTAATGAATCGAGAACGCCCATTTCAAACTGCGTCACGGTCTTGATCGGCGTTTCTTCCGAGCCGGATGTCGGGCGATGCAGTGGCAGATATTCAATAATGGGTTTATCCGAGATCACCACGCCGGCGGCATGTGTGCCTGCGTTACGGACCGTACCCTCCATCATCGCGGCGATGTCAATCACTTCGTGCAGATGCGGCTGCGTATCATAAGCTTCCTTGAACTCCGCCACTTCCATCGCGTCGCTCATGGTTGTAGGCCTGCCTGAAACGAAAGGCACGAGCTTGGCAATGCGGTCCACTTCGGGCAGGGGAATTTCCATCACGCGCGCCACATCGCGCAGTGCGGCTTTGGTGCCCATCGTGCCGAAGGTGATGATCTGCGCCACCTTGTCGCTTCCATATTTACGCGAGCAATACTCGAGCATTTCCGAGCGGCGGTCATCGCGGAAGTCAAGGTCAATATCGGGCATGGAAATACGGCCGGGATTCAAGAAACGCTCAAACAACAACTTATGCTGGATCGGGTCAACGAGGGTGATGTTTAAAACATATGCAACGATGGAGCCTGCGGCTGAACCGCGCGCGTTGTACCAGATCCCGTTTTCGCGTGCATGACGACACAAGTCCCACACGATCAGGAAGTAGGCGTTGAATCCCATCCGGTTGACCACACCCAACTCGTAATCGAGTCTCTCGCGGACCTCGGGGCTGGTACCACGTTCTCCATAACGTCTGTGTGCCCCATCTTCGCACAGCGCGCGCAGATAGGTCTCGGTCGTATGTCCCTCAGGCACGGGAAAATCAGGCAGATGATAGCCCTTGAACGACAGATCCACGTTACAGCGTTCGGCGATGAGCAGGGTATTGCTCAAGGCTTCGGGCACTTCCGCGAACAGTTGACTCATCTCCGTGGGCGTACGCAGATAATAGGAATCATCCGTCATACGCATACGGTCCGGGTCGCTGAGTGCCGAGTTGGTTTGAATGGCTAGCAGAATATCCTGCAGGCGCGAATCGGTTTGATTGATGTAATGCACGTCGTTCGTGGCAATGTACTTCGCCTCGTAGCGTGCGCCCATCTCAAGCAGCTTTTTATTCAGGTCTGTGATCTCTTTAATATTGTGCTGCTGCAGTTCAACGAAGAAACGATCCTGGCCAAAGACATCGAAATACCAGTTCATGCGTCTGACAGCTTCCTCGGGTTGTTCCTCCAACAAGGTGCGTGGAATTTCCGCAGACATACAACCTGTTGTGCAGATCAACCCTTCGGAGTGACGCGCCAAAAAATCGTGGTCAATGCGCGGATAATAATAGAAGCCTTCGAGTTGCGCCGCGGACGCGATCTTAAGCAGGTTCTTGTATCCCGTTTCGTTCTCAGCCAGCAGAAGCGTATGGGAGGATGTCCTATCCAGTTTGGCATCGCGGTCGTTCATGGTGCGCGCCGCCATGTAGGTTTCCAGCCCGATGATCGGTTTGACGCCCGCATTCGTCGCAGCCTTGTAAAAGTCAATCACCCCGAACATTGTGCCATGATCCGTGATCGCCACGGCCGGCATATCCAAATCCTTTACGCGTTGAATCAGCTTCTTGATATTCGAGAAGCCATCCAGCAGGGAATATTCCGTGTGAACGTGAAGATGGGCGAAGGACATGGGCAAATGCGATTATAGCACGCATGTTCAAAGATGAAATGGGCGGGATGCTTAAAAAATCAACCGGCATAATCCTCAGGGTTGTTCAGTTTTGTCACCCTCCCGAAGGACATCGGGACGATGTGAGCGCAAGCGAAGGGTCTCTACTTCGCCAGACAGAGATGCTTCGCTCACTTGCACCACACTGCGTTTGGTGCAGTGCAGGTGTCGCTCAGCATGACACATGATCAGGGAACTGAATAGCCCTGGCATGACCTTTTTGTTTCTTTCACTTTCCCCAATGGGGATGCTATGAACAGCGGTTCTTTTTCCGTTGTGGCTTTATTTGATAACATCCAACCAGATAGTCTCCCTCCCCAGTGCAGTTTGCGTGAACGCTACAAAGACGGGTAGTGGATCAAAGCACATGATTATGGGCAATCGCCAAGTTGTATTCAACGATAAACCAACGAGTTACAAGATGATGCATATACTCAGCTTTAGAAAAGGATAATGTTTTGCGGACATATCTGGCTAACTTTTGGCGTAGCGTACAGTTCCAGCGTTCCATGTGGCAGGTCTCGCCCGTTTCCTTGCCAACGCTTCGATGAGTTTCTTTCGGAAAAACTTTCTCGTATGCATCCCAAAAATCACTGAAGGTATGACACGCACGATATTGTTCTGGGATCTTATGCCATAAACGTTTGCATGTTTCAGCGCTCCGGTCACCAATCACAAACGCCACAATTTGGCGAGTACGCCGACAAATGGCTGTCCATAACCAGTATTTGGCTGTCTTTATGAAGACAAATGACCAAACCTCGTCCAATTCCAGCACATCTTCGCTTTCAGCAGGCAATAAACTTTCCTTGACCGTGGGTTGTTCACCTACTTTTTTTTGAGCACCTTTTTCAAAGTGTTGCGCGAAACATGAAACCTACGAGCAATTCCACGCATACTCGGTCGTTCATGATAGGCAGATAAAATCTGATCTTTCTCCGCCTGGCTACGCTGGTTTTGTGGATACATGACTGCCGACTTACGACAATCCTTGCACAAAAACTGTTGACTACCTGCGCTATTCTTGCCATTCTTGACAACATTTGTGCTGTCACACTCAGGACAGTGAAAAACTACCACTTTGATTATCATGTCACTTTTATATCATCATTTAGAATAACCCACTACCCCAAAAAGGTCTTGAAACCAACCATGTCAAGCACATCCTGTATCCTTTCATTGGGATTGAGTAGTTTTATATGTTCCTGGAAGCCGTTGTTGCGATCCCTGCCCATGACATGGATCGCCGACCAACCTTCCTCCATGGTTGTGCGGTCTTCGCCGCGGAATACTCGCGCAATGCGATGTAAAGCCGCAATCCCGGCGCTACTTAAAAAGGTCAGTCCGGTCATATCCACTATGAGGTTGCGTGTTCCAGCATCATATAGATTCTGTGCTTCAGTAATGAATTGTTCGTAGGTTTTGCCGTCCAATGAGCCTTTCAATTGCATGATGATGACGGGGGAAGTATCTTGGTTTTGTGAAATAATAATTTCCATTTTATTCTCCTTTCAGGATAATTATGTGATAAAAATGGTCTAATTACATTAAATATTTATAAGAATTATACCTTGCGTAAAAACTCCCCATATCTGCTGGCTATTCAATTGGTGGTCCACCATATTTGGTGGTTCAACGCCTATTTTGCGTAAGTTCCATTGGATATAAATGAGACCCTATTGGGAGCAAAATTGAAATTTTTCCGCGATATTCCAATGGTATTCACACTTGGAAAGTATCTTGTCAGGCTCGCAATCCCGATTGCATAATGTAAGTTAATTGCAAGCCCAAGGAAGCAGCAGGAGGGATACAATAGAGCAATTTCCCTGTCAAATTCTTATTTTATAAAATATTATGCAAATTCAATTTCATCCATATATTTTGCCGCTGGCTCTCTCCGCGATCGTTTCGGGGACTGTTGCAATTATCGCGTATCACAGGCGTAATGTTCAAGGCGCTGCGGCATTGGCAGTGAACATGCTGGCATTGACGATTTGGTCGGGCGCATACGCGCTGATGTGGGCAGGCGCGACGGAACACGCTCAAATTTTCTGGTTAAGGATTTTGTATTTTGGGGTGGTAATTGCTCCGTTAAGTTTTTTTGTATTCGTTGCGCGAACAACAGACTCGAACTGGCTAAAACCTCACCATATCATTGGTCTTTCCTTTATATCTGTCATCGTATTATTACTGGTTTGGACAAACGGCCTGCATCATTTCTTTTTTTCGTCAGAACATACTTCCATATTGAAGGGCTTTTTGGTCATTGAGCGGGCGCGCGGGCAGGGGTTTTGGATATATGTTGCGTATTCCTATGGCTTATTGCTTTGGGGAACAATTGTCCTTCTGCGTGAAATGGCACGCGCCAGTGTCCTCTTACGCGCGCAATTGATAACGATATTGATCGGCTGCTCCATTCCGTGGCTTGTCAGCATATACACACAATTCTGGTTCGTTCATTACAGCCCGCTTGATCTCACCCCAATCGCCTTCAGTATCTCAGGTTTATTATTTGCTTACGCTATTTTCATGCAGGGCTTTCTTGATCTTGTGCCCGTCGCGCGTAATTTCCTTGTGGAAAAAATGGTGGATGGCTTGCTGGTGGTTGACGCCAACCTGCGAATTTTGGATATTAACCCATCAGCGGAAAAGGCGCTTGGCATACTGGCAAAAGATGTTCTGGGAAAGGATGGGACGAAAATTTTTCCTCAATGGGCCAGGGTGATCCAGGATGTCCAAGGATCGGGCAAGGAGTTCCGCGCCGACGTGTACGGAGGCATTAGTTCCGAACGCTGTTTCGACCTGACCATTACTCCCTTCAGCCTCAATCAGTTGCATGTGGTTGGCTACCTTATTATCTTTCGTGATATTACACATCACTGGGACGCAAGAGAGGGTTTGCAAGACTTAAACAAGGAATTGGAAACCAAGCTCGGAGAGATCAATGCCCTGCAAGATGAACTGCGCGAACAAGCCATTCGCGACCCGTTGACAGGCGTGTATAACCGCCGCTTTCTTGAAGAGGCACTTAACCGCGAAATCCCTCGCGCGATTGAAAAAAACTATCCTCTATGCCTCATTATGATGGACCTGGATAACTTCAAAGGAGTGAATGACGTCTATGGACATAAAGCGGGTGACCTTATACTTCGGGAGTTGGCAGATAATATCAAACACGCCATACGCGATGGCGATCTTGCCTGTCGTTATGGGGGCGATGAATTCATCATTATCCTGCCCAATGTTGCTCCTGAAATTGCTTATCAACGCGCGGAGCAGATCCGCCAAAATATTGAAGCAATGACGATTAAATATAAGATGGTGACATTGAAAGTGACCGCTTCGCTGGGTATTTCTGTTTTCCCCGAACACGGCTCCAGCGCGGACCTGCTGATGCGCGCGGCGGATAAAGCCTTATACTACTCCAAGCAGGAGGGACGCAACCGCGTCACCAGGTTCAGCCCCGATGCGAATATGGACACACTCCACTTGAAAATGCCGCCTCGCTAGTTGGCTTAATGAACACCATTCAATTACGGCACTTCCCAGAGAGCCTGCAATTTTTCTACTTACCAGTCTGGGGCTGCTTTAAACAAGAGTAAAAACCAGACAGTTGTTTTTCACAAATACACACTGATCAATCCCCAGTTGATAATTAGATCATAGACTCCCACACCCAACAGCAATAATCCGCTGATAAAGTTGATCAAGCGCGTCCGCATTGCGAATTGACGGGTGATCCAACGTTGCGCAGCGCCCGAAAGAAATGACAATATCAACAAAGGGATCCCGAATCCCATCCCAAACCAGAAGAATATATTAAATTTCCCCAGAGCGTCTGCCACAGTGAGCGACAACGCAAAGATGCTTACCACTAGAGGGCCTGAGCAGGGCAATGCGATCGGTCTGTATAATAATCCGTATACAAATGCATTTACGAATGGATGAGACAAAAACGGGATTTGCACCTGCGGCAATTTTTTGAACGGATTAACATTGAGCAGCAGCAAGATCCCAAAAATTATAATGATTGCATCCGCAATGGGAATGATGAATGAAAGCGCCTTCCCAATTGAAATAGACAATAAGGCAATCACTCCGCCCAGCGCGAGCATCATGGTCAGAACACCCGCCAGTACAAAAAAACCAAGAAAATAACGACTGGATTTTCCCTGCAAACCATCCTGTCCGCCGCTGATATAGGCAAGGAAGCCGGGATACAAAGGCAATACGCAGGGGCTGGCCGTCGCCAGCAAGCCGATCGTTAAAGATGTGATGATGGTTTCCATAAATATCCTTTGCTCGTCAAGAGACATAGCCTCTTGACGAGCGCTATTATTTACATCGCTTCGTCGAGGAAGGGTTGAATGAATTTCAATAATTCATCTGCGCTTTTGATGCCAAACGGCAACGGGTGCCCCATACCTTTACGATCAATGATAAGGATTGGCGTGGACGGGGGATTAAGAAATTGGTCGCCATACAGGGCCGCAATCTCACTTGAGACATCGGCAGGTGCAACTGCATAATGCCAATCGAAACCCGTCTTGTTTACGTAAGCATTCAATACGTCCGCGTTTTCGTTGGGATCAATATCAATTGAAAGGCTTACAAAATCGTCACGGTCTGCGAGCAGGCCATGCAGGGCGTTGATCTGTTCCTGTTGACGAAAACAACTGGAACACCAAACGGCGATTGTTTCCACTAAAACAACCTTGCCTTTGAAATCGTTGATTGAAAAAGTCTGAGATGTACGTGAGTCCACCAGAGACACGGCGTACCAGGCTGGGCTTTCCATCATCGCGTCTACGGCTGGTGTTTCTTTGCCCATCATCGCGTCTGCGGTCGGTGTTTCCTTGCCCATCATCGCGTCTGCGGTTGGTGTTTCCTTGCCCATCATCGCGTCTGCGGTTGGTGTTTCCTTTTCCATCATTGCATCTGCGGTCGGCATTGCTTTTTCCATCAGTGCATCTGGCGTAGCTGTCCCTCCGCAGGCTGTCAGTACAATTGCCGTCAAAAGCACCAGACTAAAAAGTGTGGTTCGAGTTTTCATGGTTCTCCTTTTTTGAATATGTCGACGATGGTAACAATACCGCCTTACAGAAGTCCTGCCAAATCCTTACGAAAGTATGAAAGCATAAAGCAAATATGTAAGAAATTATTAATCACTTTCCGGCCACAATCAGGTATCATATTGGTACTATGAACGAAAAACGTATTCTGGTTGTTGAAGATGAGGCAAGCATTGCAGAAGTTGTCAGCTTGTATATGAAACGCGCGGGATATCACGTGCAGATCGCGGCGGATGGCAAACAGGCTATGACAATACTTGAACGCCAAATCCCTGACCTTGTGATCATGGACCTGATGCTCCCTGAAGTTGACGGTCTCTCTTTGACCCGTTGGCTGCGTGACCATTCCGCTGTGCCGATCATTATGGTGACCGCGCGTCGCGAAGAAATAGACCGCATTGCAGGCCTCGAAATGGGCGCGGATGATTATGTGGTCAAGCCGTTCAGTCCGCAGGAGTTGGTAAGCAGGGTTCGGGCCGTGTTGAGGCGTACAGGACGGGAGCAGGCTGAGGTGGAATCTGATCGGTCTTTATCCTTCGATGGATTAACGATTGACCCGCGCAGTCGTGTCGTTACAGTCAAAGAAGCAGAAGTAGAGCTAACGGCCAAGGAGTTTGATATGCTTTATTTGCTGGCGCGTCATCCAAAGCAGGTTTTCACGCGCGAACAATTACTCGAACGTATCTGGGGCGGTGCGGAATATATTGATGCAGGTACCGTGACCGTGCATGTGCGCCGCTTGCGTGAAAAGATCGAAGCCGAACCATCCAAGCCGCAAAGGATATTGACTGTTTGGAGTGTTGGATATAAGTTCGAGCCATAAATAATTATATGAAACCCTTATTCTCCCGCTTTCCCATCCTGGCCCGCTTCGCGCTGGGCGTTGTTTTAATTGTTGCATTATCGCTGGGCATCTTTAAAATGTTGATGGCCCCGCCATTGACCGAATTGGGTCTGATGGCGCTTTTTCTCGGCATCACGGCCTTCATCTCTTCATTGGCTGGATATATCGCATATCGTTTCGGCTGGATCAATCTTTCGCCGACATTGCGCTGGTCACTGCTTGGCGGATATGCTCTTTCAAGCATCCTTACGTTCTTTAACGTTTGGTTCTCAGCACAAATGATGTTCGCCAGCCAGCACGATCTGTTGCTCGCAATTGTATTGCTCGTTTTCGCGGGCGGCATGGCCATGGCTTTGGGATACTTTCTCTCAAGCACCATTACAGACCGAATCCATTTACTGAAAGGCGCCGCGGAAAAACTTGCCGAAGGCGATCTGCAAACACGCGTACCGGTGAATGGACGGGATGAGGTCGCGGCGCTGGCGGGCGCTTTCAACCAAATGGCAAGTCAACTTGAAGCTTCAGATAAAAAGCAACATGAACTCGAACGCATGCGTGCCGACTTGATTGCATGGGTCAGCCACGATCTGCAAACTCCGCTCACATCCATTCGCGCCATTATCGAAGCTCTTGAAGATGGCGTAGTGGATGAACCCGCCATGGTCAAGCGTTATCTGCATACTGCACAACGCGATGTGCGTTTGCTTTCAGTTTTGATCGATGATCTTTTTCAAATGGCCCAGCTTGATACGGGCGGCATTCCTCTCGACCGCGCCAAATCATCCCTGTCCGATCTGATCTCGGATACGCTTGAATCGTTTTCCGAACTGGCCTTGCGACAGGGTGTGAAGTTGGATGGCAGTGTTGATGCAAATGTTGATCCTGTTACGATGGATACACAGCGCATCGGCCGCGTGTTGAACAATCTCATTGGCAATGCCTTGCAGCATACACCAGCCGGGGGCCGTGTGGAAATCCAGGCGCGGCGGACAGCTTCGGGTGTGGAAACGAGCGTTTCGGATACAGGCGAAGGCATCCGCTCTGAAGATATTCCATATGTCTTTGAAAGTTTTTATCGTGGTGATAAATCCCGCAGCCGTGCCACCGGCGGTGCAGGGCTGGGACTCGCCATCTCGCGCGGTATTGTGCAGGCACACGGCGGCGAGATCAAGGTTATAAGCGAAGTGGGGAACGGCAGTCAATTCATCTTTACGCTGCCTTAATAAAACTCTCAGCGTTACGTAAGCTTTTCGTAAGAAAGTTTTCCTAGAATGGGGACATCAAGGAGATTACACATGAAACGACTCTGGCTGCTTGGACTACTTTTAGGGAGTGTCTAAAAGAATGGGCTAAAATGGGAGTATGAAAAAGTGTCCCCATTGCCACTCGACGACCCGCCAGAATAAGGCAGGGAAAACAAATGCAGGCTCGCAACGGTATCGTTGTATGC
>Ga0315273_10001443_pt1 | contig 27067 bp, 22 predicted proteins | sample YL17G02_0_MG_FD_205753 | JGI IMG/M metagenome (GOLD analysis project Ga0315273, IMG submission 205753) | Sediment microbial communities from Yellowstone Lake, YNP, Wyoming, USA - YL17G02_0 | ecosystem: Environmental > Aquatic > Freshwater > Lake > Sediment | place: USA: Wyoming | collected... | reverse complement strand
AGCAAGTCATGATCAACGTCGACCTGCCGGGCCGGACCGTGTATGCCAAACTTTGGCGTATTCAGGTTGGGCGCGTGCTGGTCTACCTGATGGACACCGACGTCGACCGCAACGGACCGGAGGATCGCGAGCTCTCAGCCCGGCTGTATGGCGGCGATCAGCAGATTCGCGTTTCGCAGGAGATCGTCCTGGGCATTGGCGGCGTTCGCGCCCTGCGTGCGCTGGGACTGCAGCCCGCAGTATGGCACATGAACGAAGGGCATGCAGCCTTTCTCCAGCTCGAGCGCATTCGCGAATATGTCCATGAGCAGCACTTGGATTACCCGTCAGCGCTTTGGGCAGTTCGCTCCGATGCCCTCTTCACGACCCACACCCCTGTCCCTGCAGGCAACGACTCATTCCCATTTGAGCTGATGGACCGCTTCTTCAACACCTACTGGGGGCAGATCGGCCTCGACCGCGACGCGTTCCTGGCGCTCGGCCGGTATGACTACGCCTGGGGTCCCCAGTTCAGCATGACCGTGCTGGCGTTGCGCACCGCGGGCTTCGCCAACGGGGTGAGCCGCCTCCACGGGGAGGTCTCACGGCGCATGTGGCGGGGCTTATGGCCCGAAGTGCCGCAGCCGGAGGTCCCCATTGGCTCCATCACGAATGGCGTGCACACCGACACCTGGCTACACCCTACACTTGCGGCCCTGCTCGAACGCTATCTCGCGCCGTCCTGGCGCGAGGCGATCAGCGATCCGGCCACCTGGGCTGCACTTGAGCAGATCCCTGACGCTGAACTGTGGGCCCAGCACAACGCTGCTAAGGCGCAAATGCTCGACCTGGTGCGCGAGCGCGTCGTGGCCCAACGCATGCGCAACGGCGCCACGCCGGCCGACGTGAACGCCGGAATGCAACTCTTCGACCCGAGGGCACTCGTCATCGGCTTCGCCCGGCGTTTCGCAACTTACAAACGAGCCACTCTATTGTTCCGTGACCCGGACCGGCTCAATCGCATATTGAACAACCCCGACGGGCCTGTTCAGATCATCTTCTCCGGCAAGGCCCACCCTGCCGACGAGCCGGGCAAGGCGCTGATCCAAGCGATCTACCAGCTCAGCCGGCAGCCGGGGTTCGCCGGACGGATCGTATTCGTCGAGGACTACGACGCAAACATCGCCCGCTCGCTGGTGGCGGGTGTCGATGTCTGGATGAATACGCCGCGCAAGCCGCTGGAGGCCAGCGGGACAAGCGGGCAGAAGGCTGGGCTTAATGGTGTGCCGAGCTTCAGCGTGCTCGATGGCTGGTGGACCGAAGGCTATAGCGGCAAAAACGGGTGGGCAATCGGCTCAGGGCGAGAGTACCCCACTGAAGCCGGCCAGGACGAAGCCGATGCGCTCTCGATTTACTCCGCACTTGAGAGAGAGATTGTCCCGCTCTATTACACCCGCGACGGCGAGGGTATCCCGCGCGGCTGGGTCGCCGTAGTGCGCGCGACGATCGAGTCCATCGCGCCGTTGTTCAGCCTGGATCGGATGTTGAAAGAGTATGTAAGCAAGTACTACGGGCCAGCGAGCGCGCTCGGGTTGCGGGCAAGGGCCGACGGCTTTGCAGGCGCACGCGCGCTATCCGACTGGCAGGCCCGAGTGTCGGCCGGATGGCCGGGAGTCGGGCTGACGGCCTCCGCACCTGCCGATAGTCAGGTTTCCGTCGGCCAATCGCTGTCCATTCGCGCCCGCTTGCGGCTCGGTCGTCTCAAACTCGACGATCTGGCCGTGGAGCTGGTGTATGGCCATCCGAACGACGGCGATTTGGGCGATGCCCGGCTGCTGCCGCTCAACCGTACGGGCAGCAAGGATGGCGAGGTGCTCTTCCAGGCGGACTTCAGCCTGCCCGACAGCGGCAGCTTCGTATACGGGGTGCGGGTCCGCCCCCGGCACGACGGGCTGCCGAATCCATTCCCGTTACCACTCGTCCGCTGGGCGTAAAGCGACTCTGATTGCGAGCCGGCCATCACCGGCGAGCGGCGTTCGTCCGCCTACCGGCGCCAACCCGGCAGTTGCGGGCCAATGCCTCTTGACGGTTGCCGGCTGAAAGCTGGATCATGCCCGAGGACCCAGGACCGCTGAGCGATCGCGAAATAGAAGTGCTCAAGTTGGTTGCCACCGGCGCTACCAACCAGCAGATCGCGCGCGCCCTGAGCATCAGCCCCAATACGGTCAAGGTTCACCTGCGTAACATCTTCGAGAAACTGGGCGTCCAATCACGCACCGAAGCGACCATGGAGGCCGTGCGCCGCGGTTGGGTGGAAGTCGCCAACGGCGAGGTTGCAGCCGCACAGATGCCTGACGGTGTGACAGCCGATCTGCCCTTGACCGCCGTCAATGCGCCTCGAGCGCTTCGCCCGTCCATTACCCTCTGGCAGCGTATCTATTTGATCGCAGCCGCGCTTCTCGTGCTGGCGGCAGTCCTTCTGCCTGGCTGGTGGAAGGGCCGAGGCCGTGCGGACAGCACCAGTCCGTTGACCGATGCCGGCTCGCCTGCCGCACCGGCGAACTCGCCCCTCGCGATCACCAGGTGGGAGGGGGGCGCGACGCTTCCCGTCCCGCGCAGCCGGCTTGCGCTTGTCAGCGACGGAAGTAAGTTGTATGCCATCGGCGGCGAAACCGCGGAGGGCGTCACCGATGAGGTGACCGTCTATGACCCAGCGAGCAATGGCTGGCTGCCAGGACCGTCGAAGCCGATCTCGGTTTCGAACATCGGTGGGGTCTGGCTTGACGGCCGCATCTACATCCCAGGAGGCACGACCTCTTCCGGCGCCGAAACAGACGTCTTCGAGGCGTTTGATCCGCAGTCCGGAACGTGGGAGTCGCGCGCACGGTTGCCCTCTCCGGTCGCGGCCTATGGTGCGGCAGCCCTCGATGGAAAGCTCTATCTCTTCGGCGGCTGGGACGGTGGGTCCTCTCGTTCGGCGACTCTTATCTACGACCCCGATTCAGATTCCTGGACAGTAGGAACGGCGATGCCCGGGGCGCGCGCCTTCCTGGGCGCCGCCCCTCTGCGGAACCTGGTCTACGTGGTGGGGGGGTATGATGGAGAGAATGAGCTTAGAACCGTGTTGGCCTACGATCCGGCAAGCGAGGGCACGCCGGGCGGACCGTGGTCGGCGCGGGCCGATTTGAGCCAGCCGCGCGGCGGGCTGGGCGCAGCCGCGCTGGGCTCGCGGATCTACGCGGTGGGCGGTGGGTGGAACGCACCAATGGCGTACAACGAACAGTACGACGTGCAAACGGGCGCCTGGTCCAGGATTGGGACGCCTCTGCCAGGCCAATGGCGGAACCTGGGCCTGGCCGCACAGGGCCAGAGGATATACGCAGTGGGCGGCTGGAGCGGCAGCTACCTGGCCGTGAACGAGCAATACCTGGCGCTGCTGCGCCAGCTCCTGCCATTGAGCGGGAGGGGTGGGTAGTCGCGGCGCCTGGGCTCTGGGGGCGAAAGTCCGTCAGAGCGCGGGGCGCGCCAGCTTCTGTATCTTCGGTAGGGTTTCGCGCCAGCTGATCTGCGAGAGCCCCATTTTCTCGCGGAGGTGCGCTGCCGGCATTCCGTTCCGGTAGTCTCTTACGGCACTTGTCCAGCGCAGTTGCTCGAACGAGACCCCTCCGGCAATGCCTGCCAGCTGCGCCATGTCCTGCAACACATACTCCAGGTTGCGCGAAGTGCACTCGAACAGGTGCTCCTTCGGCGCGTACTCGCGCAGGTACTGGCGGTAGACCGGGGTGAAGGCGGGACCCAATGCCAACTTGCGCTCTTTGTGAGTCCGGCGCGGATCGGCATATCGGATATACAGCACCGGCGCCTGCGGATTCGAGAGGTCGATGTGCTCGAGCTTAATCTCCATGCACTCGCTCTTCTTGATGCCTGTCTGGATGACGACCAGGATCAGCAAGTAGGGGCGAGCGTCGGGCTTGCTTGCCCATAGAAGGTCCCGCGTGGCGCGCAGGAGATCGTTCACCTGGCCGTCGTAGAGGATCACCGGCAGAGGCGCGCTGGCGGGCTCGTGGATTAGCGCCGCCGCCGGGTCAGTCTGCAGCACCTCGCTTACGGCGAGCCAGCTGAAGAACACCTTCAAGGTCGTCAGCCGACGTGCGTAGGTCTTGGGGCTGCAGGAGACGCCCCTATCGACGCGCATCCAGGTCATGTAGCGCTCCAGGTCCACCTGGCCGATCTCGCTCAGCGGGCGGCTAGCGCCCATGTATTTCATGAACAGCCGCAGGTCAGCCTGGAACGCCTTGATGGTGTTGTCCGAGAATCCTTGCCGGAGCATGTGTCCGTGAAACCCGCTGATCGCTGCGGCCAGGGACGAGTCGCGCGTAAGGTCAGTCGGCAGCGACGCCACCGGTTGAGTCATTTCACCGGCGCTTCCCCGGCCAGCTCGGCCCTTTGGGAACATCTGAAGTTGTTCGTCGGGCATTGTGGCCTCCCCGAACAGTGGTCGACCAACGGATTCGAACCGGCGACCTTCGCGTAGTCCTGCACTTTGACATAAAATACCAGAAAGATAGGGGTTTGTCAAGCATATTGGCGCTAGGCCAGCTTGAGCGCCTTGAAGTCCCTGACCTGACCGGTGATCGCGCGCTCGACCGGCAGACGCTCGATGCTCGTCGCGCCAAAGAATCCGGCGATGCCGGGCATCCGTTTTAGCGCCTTGCCCACAGCCTCCGGCTCGTCGAAAGGCCCGCCGTGGCAGATTACAATCAGGTCCTCGCGCACCTTCCGGCCTGCTTCGGCCATGGTCATGACGCGGTCGATGGCATCGTCCAGGGTTAGGGCATCGGTGGCGCCGATCATGCCGCCGGTGGTCGTGCCGACGTGCGCCACCAGCAGATCGGCGCCGGCGCGCGCCATCGCCGCCGCCTCGTCGGCGGTGAAGGCATAAGGCGTGGTGAGTAGATCCAGCCTGCGTGCCTCTGCGATCATCTCAACTTCCTTGTCGTACCCCATGCCTGTGGCTTCCAGATTGACCCGCAGCCTGCCCTCATACAAGCCGACGGTGGGGAAATTCTGGACCCCCGAGAAGCCCATTTCCTTAAGCTGCTTCAAAAAGACCGGCATCAACCGGAATGGGTCTGTGCCGCACACGCCGGCGAGTACAGGCGTTCTCTTGACGACCGGCAACACCTCGGAGGCCATTTCGACGACGATGGCGTTGGCATCCCCGTAGGGCAAGAGCCCGGCCAGCGATCCGCGCCCTGCCATACGATAACGCCCGGAGTTGTAGATGATGATCAAGTCCGCGCCGCCGGCTTCTGCGCACTTGGCCGAAATCCCGGTGCCGGCGCCGCAACCGACGATCGGACGTCCCGCCGCCACTTGACCGCGCAGGTTCTTCAGCGCTTCGACGCGAGCAATCAATGCCATGACGAGTCCCTCCTGGTCTGTCCTAGTAGTTGCATCAGCGTATCGACCGCCGCTTCGGCAAATGCCGGGTCGTTGATGTTGGCGGATACTTCGATCAAGGATATCCCGGTCCTGACCTCGGCCTTGATCGTCTCGAAGCAGGCCGTATCGGCAGCGGGGTCCCAGAAGGGGTTGCCGGGGCTGTCGAGCATCGAAACGCCCTGCAGTGGGAGCAGAATCGCCACCGGCCCTTGCGCCCCGTTCGCCGCGTGCGCAATCATCCTACCGATCGCTCGATTCTCCTCGGCATCCGTCCGCATCAGCGTGACGTTGGGGTTCCACTTGTAGAGGTCGCGATTCCGGAATTTCGTTGGGACCGTATCCGCTCCCCAGAAATTGCACATATCCACACAGCCCGGGGCCAGGACGGTGGGGATGCCCGCCCGGGCGGCAGCCAGCATACGATCGGGGCCTGCCGACAACACGCCGCTGCAAACGTAGTCGGCAAGCTCGGTCGTCGTGAGATCGAGGTTGGCCGTGATGAATCCACTGGCAATTAGGGATTCCATCGCTCTGCCGCCGCTGCCGGTCGCGTGAAACACGAGGACCTCATAACCCGCGGCCTCCAGTAGGGTTCTGGCATGGCTCACGCAGGCGGTGGAGTTGCCGAACATGCTTGCCGTAACGAGCGGCCGCCCTTCGGCGACCGCTGGTATCTGCTGCGTCACCATCCCAGCTATGGCGCCTGCAGCGTTGGCGTACACTCTCCGGCTGATGGAGTTCAATCCGGCCACGTCCACGACGGTCGGCAACATGACGATATCCTTGGCGCCTACATATGCCGAAACGTCACCCGCGGCAACGGTTGAGGCCATCACCTTTGGCACGCCTACGGGCAGCTCGCGCATGGCCGCCGTCGCAATAGAAGTTCCGCCCCCTCCGGCCATTCCCAGGATGCCTCCGAGTCGACCTGCCGCATACAACTCCCTGACGACCTTCGCAAGGCCGTCGGCCATCACTTGCATCGCGTGTGCCTTATCCCTGCGCTCGCGCAACTCGAACAGCGAGCTTCCCCCTGCGCGAGCGACGACATCGCTCGCAATATCCGGCTCGAAGAGCGGGTCGTCCACCACGCCAAAGTCGATGGTGATGGTCTCTAACCCGCGCGCAAGCAGCAGGTCTCGCACGAAGCGGAAGTCCTCGCCCTTCGTGTCCAGGGCGCCAACAATTACCACCGGTTTCGGCACGAGCACCTCTCTGGTAGGCTGAGCGCCAAGGCGAATCGGCTCAACTGCGCGCTCAGAATCTGCGGGTAATATGTGTCGATCAGTCTGGTCCGATCGCATCAGCGCCTCAAGTGCGGTGCGTGATGCTGGGAGGCTACCCGCGAGGCAAAGCCTCTGGACACACTGACAGCAGCTCGGCCAGGCGCTGCAGGTCACCCTTTCCAAGGGTGCCGCTCAACTGGCCATCATCGATGATGACAGCGACCGCGGAGGGGTCATCATCAAAGCGGTTAGCCAGCTCGGACAGCAGTTCCTCGGGCCCTAGCCTCCACGGGTTCCGGCGCATCCGATCGGCAACCCTGGCTGACGCTCCCGCCTTGCGCAACCCGCGGAGCAGGTCGCCGCGCGTCACGACCCCCATCATCCGGCCCCCTTCCTCGACGACGAAGACCGATTGCGAGGTAGTGGCAGCCTGGGCAAGGGCGCTGCCCAGCGTCTGCACGGGGTGCAGGCGGACGCTGAGAGGCTGCATGGCCTGCCGGACGCGCAGCCCGCGCAGATTGACCTTGAGTTGAACCTGCTGGCGCTCCTGCCAGGCAGCGGCGAACACGAGCAGGCTGACGAGGAGGAGAACCCAGTCGGTCGACAGAATGCCGAAGATGCCCATCAGGATGGCGAGGACCTGCCCAACGCTGGTCGCCACCCTGGTGGCGGTGCGGAAGGGCATGACGGCTGCCAGTATCGAGCGTAGGAGTCTGCCTCCGTCCATGGGAAATGCAGGAATCAGGTTGAACAATGCCAGGATGACGTTGTTGAGCACGAGCAGCAGGAGAAGCGCGTGACCGTCCCTGGCGAAGACAACGCGGCCCAACAATCTTGGGGTGGTCGCCAGCTCGATGAAGGGACCGAGGCCCAGCCACGCCAGGGCTGCAAAGCCGAGGACAATGGCCACAAGAAGGTTCGTGGCTGGGCCTGCGGCCGAAATCAAGAACTCCTCGTGAGGTTTCTCCGGCATGGTTCCCAACCGCGCGACGCCGCCGATCGGCCACAAGGTGATGTCTCGGACTTCCACCCCGAACAACTGCGCCACCAGCCCGTGTCCCAGCTCGTGGAGCGCGATGCATGCGAACAGCAAAACGACGAATGCCACCATGAACGCCATGCCGTGCCACCCGCGAGCCGCGTCCCCAACCAGGCCCAGGTAACCCGCCCACAACAGCACGAGCAGGAAGCTGATATGAACGCGTATGGGGATCCCGCGCACGGTGAGGAGCCTAAGCGACCATGCCATTCGATTCCTCTTCGTCCCATCTGAACTGCATGGCGTACATCCGCCTGTACAGACCCGTCTCGCGCGCCAGTAGCTCCGCGTGGGTGCCTTGCTCGGCGATCTTGCCCGCCGACAGCACCGCGATCCAGTCGGCATTGGTGATTGTGCTCAGACGATGTGCGATGACGAAGGTAGTTCGGTCACGCATGAGCCGGTCGAGCGCCTCCTGCACAGCCTGCTCTGACTCGGTATCCAGTGACGAAGTGGCCTCGTCGAGGATCAGGATGCGGGGGTTCTTCAAAAGCGCTCGCGCGATGGCAATGCGTTGGCGCTGCCCTCCGCTCAGCTTCACGCCGCGTTCGCCCACGAGGGTGCCGTACCCTTCTCCGAGCTCCAGGATGAACTCATGGGCGTTTGCAGCCCGCGCCGCCGTCTCGATCTCGTTTTGGGTGGCGTCCAGCTTGCCATACGCGATATTGTCGCTCACTGTGCCGCTGAACAAGGTGGTCTCCTGGGGCACGATGCCGATCTGCTCGCGAAGCGACCTCATCAGCACTTTGCGAACGTCATAGCCATCGATGAGGAGGCGCCCCTGGGTAGGGTCATAGAAACGCGGGATCAAGTTCAAGAGGGTCGTCTTGCCCGCTCCGCTGGGACCAACGAGCGCGATGACCTGCCCCGGCTCACCCGCCAGGCTCACATCCCGCAGGACCTCGCGGGCGCGCTCGCTCTCAGCGTAGTCGAAGCTCACCCTTTCGAAGCGCACGGAGCCGTGGATCGGCGGCAGCGGGATTGCGTCGGGTTCATCCTGCATCTCCGGCGGCGTGTCCATGAGGTCGAATACGCGCTCGCTGGCGCCTACAGCTTGTTGCAGTTGGCTGTAGAGTCCGGTGAAGGTGCCGATTGGGCTTGCTATCATGACGGTGTACAGCAGGAAGGAAACCAGTTGCCCGGGCGTCAGCCGGCCAGCGATGACCTCACGACTCCCTAGCCACAGTACGATGGCGATAGAGGTGAAAGCCAGCAGGCCGATGAGCGGTCCGATGACGGCCCGGATTTTCACGCGCTTGACGGCGAGGCCGAACAGTCCTTCGACGCCAATGCTGTAGCGCCCGGACTCGTACGGCTCGCGCGCGAAGGATTTGACGATTCTTACCCCGGCAAGCGACTCATCAGCCAGGCCGCTGACGTCGGCCAACGCATCCTGTACCTGCGTGCTGATCCTGCGCACGAGCCGGCCCAGCACGATGATTCCCAGGACGGCCAGCGGTACCACCGCCAGCATTGCCAGGGTCAGCCGCCATGCCATCACGGAGATGATGATGATGCCGCCTGCGAACAGGATGAACTGCGACAGCAGGTTGAGCAGGGTTGATGTGGCAGCTTCCTGGATCGTCATTACATCGTTACCCAGCCGGGAAATCAGCTCACCGACTCGTATCGACGAGAAGAAGCGCAGGGGCATACTTAGCAAGTGCCCATACAAGGCCTTACGCAGATCTGCCACGACCCGTTCACCTACCCACCCAATCAAGTACGTTTCGCCAAACCCAAGGAATGCCTGCGCTGTGAAGATGGCGATCAGTAACAATGTTGCCTGGTTCAAGAGCACCATGTTGGCCTGGGTAAAAACAATATCGACGATGCGGCTGATTACGAGAGGCAAAGCCAGTCCCAGTAAGCTGTTGATCGTCAATATCACGCCTGCCGCGGCCAGCTTCCGCCAGTAGGGCCGGACGTAGACCAACAACCTCCGGTAACTCGCGAACATCTCCTGCACGAATTTGCGGTTCGGCAAAGCCACCCCCAGCAGAACGTCGGAGGGCGTTTTCGCGGCTGATTCGGGTGTTTGCGGCGGCGGGGCCTCGCCGTCGGGACCGGCAGCAGGTTCCGGCCGATTGCGGATTTGGGATCCGGACATCGACATTTCCATGGTCTGTGGTCAATTCGAAGGGGCGCATCGCGCCCGTTGCGCTTCTCGGACGCCCCAACTGCCGCAGTATACCCCACAGGAGGCGAAAACAATAGTTCCGGATATCGCAAAGCACTTGCATACACTTGTGTTTTGCGGTATAATGTGCTAGCTCTTGTGGTCGGAGGACCTCATCACAAGGGAGGGTCCGTTTGGCGCGGCCTACTGAGGTCCTCAGGTCCGAACTCAAGTACAGTAAAGGGGAGGGTACGTATGGACACCGTCATGACGATCTCGAGCTTCAACACAATGCTCAAAACTGAGCAGGATGAGAATCCATTGCTCAAGCTGCTTCGCCAGTTGGCGATCATTCCAGAGCCGAAGGATGTCCTCGACCTGACGATGGGCGGCGCTGGCGGTTGGCGCTAATCAGTTGAGTGTGGTGTCGGCTATGGGTGGCAGACGCCAACTTGACTGGCCATAGCATCATAGCGCATGACCGCGCCCATGCGCTATGATGCCCGGCCAGTTCAGTTTTCGGCTGGTACGGGCGGGAGGCCCCTTGAATACTGAAGTCACCGAAGCATACGTCGGATCAGCCGTATTGGCCCTGCCCGAACTGGCAGCATGGCCGGAAGTCGCCAGCCTGTTTGTTGGTGACGGTAATGAGAATCACGTAGACTGGGAAATGCCGCTCGTTGTGTGTCGAGCGGTCGGCGGCGACGAAGAATGTGTCCTGCCGGCGGTCGCCGGGATCGCTTGCGTCAGAGCCAGTTGTATCCTCGTAGACGACATCCTCGACGAGGACCCTGACGGCGCCTACGTAGAGATGGGTTCCGGCCGAGCGGCGAATCTGGCCTTGGCCCTGTTGGCGGCCGGATTTGCGCTCACCGAGCGTTGTCCCGTCGATCCGCTGCGCCAGGCGGCTCTCAGCGCCAGTCTCGCACATATGGCCCTGGTCGGCGCATCGGGGCAGGAACTGGATTCGCAGAACCTTCCTGGCGAGGAGCACTACTGGCGCGTCGTGCAGGCGAAGAGCCGGCCCTTCTATGCCGGTGCTTTCGAAATGGGCGCTCTCGCCGGCGGCGCCGCGCCCGACCTGGCCAGAAGCCTCTACGATCTCGGCGGCCTTGTCGGCGAGATCGTGCAAATCCTTGACGACCTCGAAGACACGTTCCAGGTTCCCGCCAGCCCCGACTGGCAGCAGAGCTACAAGAGCCTGCCGATTCTGTTCGCAGAGACGGCTGACCACCCGCAGAGGGAGCGATTCGCCGCGCTTATGTCCCGCATCTCGGATCCTGAGGCGTTGCGGGAGGCGCAGGAAATCTTGATCCGCTGCGGCGCTGTCAGCTACTGCGTATACCACCTGATGCAGCGCCAGCTGTCGGCCCAGGAACTCTTGGCGCGGCTGTCCCTGGCGAACCCGGCGCTCCTTTCCGAGCTTCTCGACTACCAGATCAAGCCCTTGGTAGAGTGGCTCCACCGCATGGGTATCGCGATACCGCCGGGCATGGAGGAGAGATTGCTGTGAGCGCGGAGCAAACGCTCGCCCTCAGCCGACGCTTTTTCAATCCCCTGGCGCTCCTTTCCATCGCAGTTCTCCTCGTATGTGCTCTCTACGCCTACGCGTTTCTGGTATTGGTGCCCTACACGGGTTTTGATTATGACGGCTCGTGGGTTATCCTGGATATCGACAAGGTTTGTAATATCCGGCCGGAGTGGTGCGCTGAAGTGGCCGGGTCACTGCGCGTCGGCGACCAGATGCTGGTCATCGGCAACCTTACCTTTCAGCAATATCGCGATAGCCGCGCGATTGTTCCGTTCGCGGGCTTCAGGCCGGGTGACGCCGTCCCCGTCACTTTCTTGCGGGACGGAGAGGTCCAGCACACTGTCTGGCACTTGTTAGGTCCGATCGGCTCGCGACCGTTCCTGCGAGTTCTGATGCTTCTGCCATTCTTGCCGCTGTGGATAGCGGGCACAGTCGTCCTTCTCTTCATTCGCCCCCGCGACAACCGGTGGCGTCTCCTCACCCTCTTCTACTACGGTTTTGCCATCTGGTGGGCGGCCGGGGCTTCCTCGTCAGCGGGGGTGCTCGGTTCAAGTGTGCTCATGCACTGCATGACGTGGCTGCTGCTCCCGATCAGCATTCACCTGCACCTGGCTATGCCGACCACGTTTTCGCCCCGTCTGCAGCGCTACGTGTTACCGCCACTGTACGTGTTTGGCGGGACCATGGCTGTGCTCGAGCTGCGCGATCTGCTGCCGCGCAACGCCTACGGCATGGCACTGTTGTTCACAGTGGTGGTCAGCCTCTCGCTGTTGATCGTGCGCTTGCTGCGGCGTGATACGCCGCCGGCCGCTCGCCTGGTGGACCGCCTGATGCTATTTGGTGCAGCCCTGGCGATAGGGCCGGGCCTCGTGCTGTGGGTCATCCCCAGCATCTCCGGTGGGCAGCTCACCAGCGTTTTCGATATCTACGTGCCGACATTGGCTGCGTTTTCCCTTCCCTTTTCTTACATCTACGCGTTATACAAACACCGCCTCGGCACGCTGGAATTCCGGGCGAATCGCCTGCTGAGTATGTATGCGTTTATTACGGTGTACGTCGGCGCCTTCGCCATGGTTTTTGCCTTCGGCACTCGTTGGATTGAATTCGGAAATGCAGCCTTGTGGTTTACCATCGTCACCACAACCTTCTTCGTAGCCTGCGGACTCGTCGTGCGCGGACCCTTCCAGCGCATGGTAGACCGTCTCGCTTACGGCACGGAACATAATCCGGAAGACATCATTGGTGCGTTCGCCAACCAGATTCCTCGCGCGCTGAACCGGGGTTCCCTGGTTCATTTGCTCACGGCTGAGGTCGCGCCCAGCCTGCTCATCCGCCAATCAGCGCTGTACCTGATCGCCCAGGGTGCAGCGTCGCTTGTCTATTCTGACGGCATTCCGGGAGACGATGGCGTCGAAGTCGTCCATCAAGTCGACATGCTCGCGGTTGTGCCGCCCCGATATCGCCCGGCGGAGGCCGGTTCGCAGGGACCCCTCGATTGGGTCCGCCTTGCGATCCCGATCGAGGTCAGCGGCCAGCTCGTCGCCATCTGGTTGCTGGGCGGACGCGACCCGGACGACTACTACCCAAAGTCGGACATCGATCTGTTGCTGACGCTGAGCAACCAGATCGGCGTCGCGTTGGAGACAACGCGACTGTTTGAGAACCTGCAGCAGCACACAGCCGAGCTGGAGCGTGCCTATGGCGAGCTGCAGCAGCTTGACGAGCTCAAAGACGAGTTCGTGCAGAACGTCTCGCATGAGCTGCGAACGCCGCTTACCTTCGTGCGCGGGTACACGGAATTGATGCTCGACGGGGCTTTAGGTCCCCTTACCTCCGAACAACGACCTGCGCTGGAGACAATCGTGGACCGGACAGACGGGATCATCAGGCTGGTCAACGACATCATCAGCATCCAACAGGCCGCCTTGGAGCCGATCGAGCCGGAGCCGGTCGATGTGCTCGAGCTTGTCCGATCCTCCGTGGCGACCGCTCGCGTACTGGCGCAGAAGGCTGCGCGCGAGGGACACGACTACCGGATCGAGCTGGATCTTCCCGATGAGGCGCCGGAAATCTGGGGTGACCGAGGCCGTCTGGGCCAGGTGCTCGACAACCTTCTCAACAATGCGATGAAGTTCAGCCCGTACGGGGGGCTCATCACAGTGCGGGTGCGGTGCGGGCGCTCGGGTCCCGGCGGCAATGGCGCGAGCGATGTGCCCCCCTCAATGGTCGAAATCTCGGTGGGCGATAGGGGGATCGGCATCCCGGCTGACCAGCTCGATCGCATCTGGGAGCGCTTCTATCAGGTTGATGGTTCGAGCACCAGGCGCTTTGGCGGGGTTGGCCTGGGGCTGGCGATCGTGCGCAACATCCTGAAAGCTCACGGGGGAAGGATCTGGGTCGAGTCCCAACAGGGCGTGGGGTCGACCTTCCACTTCCTGCTGCCGCTCCAAAGAGCCCATCCTCAAGCTTCGGCGCTCGCGCTGGCGCAGGCCACCGTAAACAGCTGATCGGCCCGGGAGAACGAGTTCCAGCGACAGGCCTTGATCCACTCCCATCGGCGATCGGTCCTCATTTCGCCGCCTTGTTTGACAACGCGCGTCTCATTGTGCTAGACTCCTAACATACAGCGGTGATGGAAACGAGTAGGCAGGGCTATCGGTGCCTAGCGAATCCGGGATGGTGGAAGCCGGATGCGCCGTTCCTGTCGAAGATCATTCCGGAGCTGCGGCCCGAACGGCCTTCGGAGGCTAAGTAGACGTCGCCGGCGTTGCGTCCCGTTATCGCGCGCAGAGGCGTACTGGCGCCTCACGAGAGGACTGTTGCCGGTTCCGGTGGCACGGTGGCATGCCGGTGCTTGGGCGGGGGGCGTCGCCTTCGAGCCCATGCATCGCAAACACATCCGGACGGTCAGCAGTCAAGCGGGGTGGTACCGCGAGAGCACGGCTCTCGTCCCCTTTTGGGATGAGGGCCTTTTTGTTGTGGAGGACACGTGACAGAACTGCTGTACCAACTCGATAGCTACCGGCGCGAATTCGATGCCACCGTCACCGCGGTAGACCTGGCGGGTTCCCGGGTGGCGCTTGACCGCACGGCATTCTACCCTGCAGGCGGGGGCCAGCCGTACGACATGGGCGTACTCGTGTTCGCAGGGTCGACGGCGCACGTGACGCAAGCGAAGAAGGACGGCGATCAAGTATGGCACTGGCTTGAGGGCCCTATGCCAGCCGAAGCACAGGCTGTTACGGGTGCGGTCGACTGGGAGCGGCGATACCTGCTCATGCGCACGCACACGGCAATGCACATCCTGTGCGGGGTGGTCTGGCGCGACTATGGAGCGCAGGTGACGGGAGGAAACATGGATCCGGGCGCCGGCCGCATGGACTTCGAATTCGCAACAATGCACGGCGACCTCGTAGCCGGCATCGAGGCATTGTGCAACCATGAGATCGCGGCGTCGCGCGATGTGGTCGTGCGCATTCTGCCGCGAGACGAGGCCTTCCAGATCCCCGACCTGATCCGCACCAAGATCAACCTGCTGCCCGAAGGGATTCCAGCCGTGCGGACGGTCGAGATCGTCGGGCTGGACCTCCAGGCTGACGGCGGCACACACGTCGCCAACACCGGTGAGGTCGGCCGCATTCGCGTCACTGACTACAAGTCAAAGGGCGCGATCAACAAGCGAATCTACATCGAAGTGGGTTGAGGGGGCCGAACATGTCTCGCTTCAAGGATGTCTCGCCACAAGTGGACTTGCCCCGGATGGAGCAGGAGGTCCTGCAATTCTGGAAGTCCGCCGGAGTGTTCCAGAAAACGATTGAGCAGACTCGGGACGCACCATGCTACGTCTTCTACGAAGGGCCCCCCACGGCCAACGGCCGTCCGGGTATCCATCATGTGCTGGCCCGAGCGTTCAAGGACATCTTCCCGCGCTACAAGACAATGCGCGGCTACTTCGTCTCGCGCAAGGGCGGGTGGGATACCCACGGTCTTCCGGTTGAGCTCGAAGTCGAGAGGAAGCTCGGTTTCACCGCCAAGAAGTCCATCGAGGATTTCGGCATCGCAGCTTTCAACCAAAAATGTCGCCAAAGCGTCTTCGAATACGTCGAAGAATGGGAACGGATGACCGAACGGATCGGCTACTGGGTGGACCTTCCCGCGGCATACTGGACGCTGACGAACGACTACGTGGAGTCCCTCTGGTGGATTCTCAAGCAGTTCTGGGATCGCGGGCTGATCTATCGCGGCCACAAGGTCGTGCCCTACTGCCCGCGCTGTGGCACGCCGCTCAGCAGCGCCGAGCTCGCGCTCGGCTACCGTGAAGGCACCCAGGACCCCAGTGTCTACGTCAAGTTTCCGCTGCGTGACCATAGCGGTGAGTACTTCCTGGTGTGGACCACCACGCCCTGGACTCTGCCGGGCAACGTGGCGCTCGCCGTGGGCGAGGACATCGAGTATGTGCTGGTCCAGGACGGCGATGACAAGCTGTGGCTGGCCGAAGCGCGGTTGAAGGCGGTCTCCGGCGACCATGAAGCGCACGTGACCGTCCTGCGCCGGGCAAAAGGGCGCGAGTTGTTGGGCTGGCACTACAAGCCATTGTACAACTTTGTGCCTGTCGAATCGGACTATTGTTACGTAATTCCCGGTGACTTCGTCAGCACGGAAGACGGAACAGGGATCGTTCACATCGCGCCCGCTTTCGGCGCCGATGACCTGGCTGCTGGACAGAAGCACAGTCTGCCAACTCTAATGACTGTCGATGCCCAGGGACGTTTCATCGATGCAGTCTCGCCGTGGCGGGGCATTTTCGTCAAGGAGGCCGACCCGCTGATCCAGCGCGAGCTGACCGATCGCGGCCTGATGTTCCGGCAAGGTATCTACGAACACACCTATCCATTCTGCTGGCGCTGCGATACACCGCTGCTCTATTACGCCCGCACGACGTGGTACATCAAGACAACTGCCTTTCGTGACCAGTTGTTGCGAAACAACAACGCCGTCAACTGGGTGCCCGACCATATCAGGGACGGCCGGTTCGGCAACTGGTTGGAGAACAACATCGATTGGGGCGTCGCACGCGAGCGGTACTGGGGAACACCCTTGCCGTTCTGGGTGTGCGACAACCCCGACTGCGGCCATCAGGAATGCATCAGCTCGGTCGCGGAACTCGGCGCGAAGGTTGGTCGCAAGTTCATGAATCCGCGCTACCTGGCCCAGCAGCTGGGTCAATGGCCTGATCCAGGCCAGCCGGACGCCGAACCGCTGGACCTGCACCGGCCGGCGGTCGATGCGCTGAGCTGGCCGTGCCCCAAATGCGCCGGGGCATCAGGCAAGGGCGGAACAATGCACCGGGTACCCGAGGTGGCCGACGCGTGGTTCGATTCGGGAGCAATGCCAGTCGCCCAATGGCACTATCCATTCGAGAACCGGGAGCTCTTCAACCAGCAATTCCCGGCCGATTACATTTGCGAGGCCGTCGACCAGACGCGCGGCTGGTTTTACACCCTGCATGCGGTCAGCACCCTGCTGTTCGACCAGACATGCTTCAAGAATGTCATTTGCCTGGGGCACATCATGGCCGAAGACGGCAGCAAGATGTCCAAGACCCGCGGCAACGTCGTGAACCCCTGGTCGGTACTCGACGTCCATGGCGCGGACGCTGTGCGTTGGTACATGTACACAGCCAGCCCGCCAGGCAATACCCGCAGGTTCAGCGCGAACCTGGTCAAGGAAGTCGTCGGTAAATTTCTGTTGACGCTCTGGAACGGCTACAGCTTCTTCGTGACCTATGCCAACCTGAACGACTTCGATCCGGAGGGCCCGCCCGTGCCGCTCGTCGAGCGCTCGCTGCTGGACCGTTGGGTGCTGGCACGCCTGGATGAGTTGGTGGCCGCCGTCACTACAGCTCTCGAAGAGTATGACGTCACCGGTGCCACCCGGCCCATCGCCGACTTTGTGGACGAGCTGAGCAACTGGTACGTCCGCCTGAGCCGGCGCCGCTTCTGGAACGTGGACGCGGACGCCGAGAGCCAACGGCTCAGCCTGGCCGCGCACCAAACCATGCGCGAGGTGCTCGTCACTGTGAGCCAGTTGATGGCGCCCTTTACGCCCTTCATCGCCGACGAAATCTACCGCAACCTGACCCTTGGCGGCAAATCGGCGGTCGAGAGAGGCGCGGCAATCGGGGCGGCGCCCGGCGCGCACCCGCAATCGGTTCATTTGAGCACCTGGCCTGAATCACGCCCCGAATGGGCAGGCGCGCAGCTGGTGGCCGATATGGCCCTGGCGCAGCGTGTAGTGCGGTTGGGCCGCGCCGCTCGAGAGGGCGCAGCCCTCAAGCTGCGCCAGCCGTTGGCAGAGGCTGTCGTCGGCTTGCCAAGCACGCGTGAGGCCGATGCGCTGGCCCGTCTTTCCGCCGAGGTCATGGAGGAACTGAACGTCAAGTCGCTCAAGACTGTCACGTCCAGCAGCGACCTGGTTGATGTCCTGATCCATCCTCTCCCGATGCAGCTCGGCCGCAAATATGGGAAGCGGTTTCCCTCCATCAAGGCGGCGCTGGCGGCCTTGGATCCAATGAAAGTGGCTGCCCGGGTGGAGGCGAGCCTGCCTGTGTCGGTGCTCGTAGATGGCGAAGAGATTCGCGTACTTCCGGAGGAAATCGAAGTGCGGAAGAGCCCCAAGCCGGGCCTGGCAGTCGCCGAGGACGCGGGCTACCTGGTAGCGGTCAGGACGGATTTGACCGACGAGCTGCGCTGGGAGGGCTACGCGCGCGAGATCAGCCGCAACATCCAAGAGCTGCGCAAGAAATCGGGGCTGGAGATCAGCGACCGCATTCGCACGACGGTGCAAGCGCCAGCGGTGCTGAATCCGGTCTGGCGGCACTACGGCGCGTCGATCGCTGCGGATACCCTATCGATTAGCCTCGACGAGATCGCACCTGCCGACCACGCGTTCACGACCTCCATCAAACTGGATGGCCAGGACCTGGTCATCGGCATCCGCAAGGCGTAAGTGCGCCTTTGTCGGGGGATGCACGATCGCATTGCAAGGTGATGCGCGGAGGCGTGGCGGACGGTGCTCCCAACGGCAGCTTTGGCCATAACGACATACTGCAGTAGAATGGCGCATTACGGTTAGGATACTGCCCTAACCCCGAACCCCACGAGAAGGAATCGAAGGGGGTACGGCCCTGAGGCATGAGCATGTTATCGCAAGCACGACTCGATCGCCTGCCCGGACACTTGCTGGAAGAACACACCAGTCTGCAGCAGCAGCTCGCAAACCTGGGCATCGACGCGCCGGACGTGAACGTAGGTCTGGGCAATCACATGGCCGAGGATGCCACGGCAGCGTTCGACCAGGCAGCCGCGATTTCGTTCCGTCGGCGTCAGCAGCGTGTGCTCGAACAGCTGGAGCAAGCGCTGGCGCGGATGGAAGAAGGCCGCTACGGGTACTGCGAGCGCTGCCACGAGGAGATTGACTTCGCGCGCCTGAAGGCAATCCCCCATGCGAACCTGTGCATGTCCTGCCAGAGGCGGGTCGAGCTCTAGTCCGACTGCGCACTGAGTGCAACTGGCCGGGTGGGCCAACTCCGGAGCTGTCTGAACTTGAAACGCATTCTTATGGGCTGGGCTTTGACGCCCCTGATCGCGATCGTCGTCGTCGTGCTTGACCAATGGTCCAAGTCCCTCATCCGCCTGAATCTGCCGGTTGGCGCAACCTACGCGCCCGTGTCCGCGCTGGAGCGATGGTTCTCCTTTACGCATACTACGAACACTGGGGCAGCCTTCGGGCTTTTTCAGGGACAGGGCGGCATCTTCGTGATGATCGCCCTGATGGTGATCATCGCCGTGCTCTACTACTCGCACCAATTGCCGGCCGACAGCTGGGCGATCCGGGTCTGTCTTGGGTTGCAGATCGGCGGCGCGGCCGGCAACTTGATCGACCGGTTGCGTCTCGGCGAAGTAACCGACTTCGCGCTCTTCACCCTCCCGCTAGGCGATAAAATCTATGCCTGGCCGGCGTTCAACGTGGCAGACAGTGCGATTGTCGTTGGAGTTCTGGGGATGGGCTACCTGCTCATCGTGCGCCCCGAGGGGCAGAAAGCCGCAGGTTGAGCGAGGAACTCACCCTGAGTCCCGGGGTGGAGGACGCCGGCGACCGGCTGGACAAGTGGCTTGCCGGCCAGATCCCGGAGCGCTCCCGGGCCGAGATTCAGCGCTGGATCGACGGCGGACTGGTCGCATTGGCGGGCAAACGCCTCAAGCGCAGCTACCGCGTTTCGCCTGGCGATCGGGTGACCGTCATTGTGCCGCCTGTCCAGGACTATGCCGTAGCACCCGAACCGATCCCCCTGGACATCCTCTACGAAGACGGCGATCTGCTGGTGGTCAACAAGCCCAGCGGGATAGTCGTCCATCCCGCGGCCGGCAACTGGACGGGCACCCTGGTCAACGCCGTGCTGTATCACTGTCCGAATCTGGAAGGGGTTGGCGGAGTTCACCGGCCCGGCATCGTCCACCGTCTCGACAAAGACACCTCAGGTGTCATTCTGATCGCGAAGAACGATGCGGCGCATCGCGCTCTGCAGGCGCAGTTTAAGGAACGCAGCGTTGAGAAGACCTACGAGGCGCTGGTTCACGGCCGGATGGACCCGGCCGAGGGCGAAGTTGACGCCCCGATCGGCCGGGACCCGGACCGCCGCCACCAGATGGCAGTCGTCGCCTCCGCATCGGGCCGCCCCGCGCTGACACGCTACACGGCTATTGGCTACTATCGGTCGCGCAGTCCTGGCGCCGGTACGCGGGAGCGCTACACTTTGCTGGCATGCCATCCGCGCACCGGCCGCACGCACCAGATTCGCGTCCACATGGCCTACATCCGGCATCCGCTGGTGGGCGACAGGGTCTACAGCCGCGAGCGCGGCCACCTGCAGGCAGAATGTCCCCGACAATTCCTTCACGCTGCTCGCATCAGGTTTCGGCTGCCATCCACTGGGCAGGAAGTAGAGTTCAGTGCGACTTTGCCGGCCGATCTGCGGACCGTGCTGGACGCGCTCGAACGGGAAGATTGAGGCGGGTCGCCGCTTACCCCGCTGAGGATGTGGATGCGGGCCTTCCTGGAACCCTGTGGCAATCGCGGCAGCGCGCCTCGTACACTTCGCTGGCGCCCACCAGGATGACCGCGTCATCGTATTGGGCCGGTTCGCCGTCGATGAGGCGTTGGGTACGGCTGGCAGGCGCGCCGCATACAACGCAGATCGCGTGGAGCTTATCGACCAGCTCCGCCTCAGCCAGCAGCAGGGGCATTGGACCGAACGGCTCGGCACGGAAGTCCAGGTCCAGCCCGGTGACGATGACGCGGATGCCGCGATCGGCCAGGATGCGGGCGACGTCGGCGATTGCCCGATCGAGGAACTGTGCTTCATCTATCGCGACGACATTCGTATCGGGGCGCAGCTTCTCCAACACCTCGCCCGCTCTTTCGATAATCTCGGCCTCGAAGTGCAGACCGTCATGTGAGGCAACTTCCGTCACCGCATAACGGTTGTCGATCCTGGGCTTGAAGACCTGGACACGCTGGCGGGCGATCTCAGCGCGACGGACCCGGCGAATCAACTCCTCGGTTTTGCCGCTGAACATGCTGCCGCAGATCAGCTCAATCCAACCGCCCCTGGGCTGTAGGTATGGCATGGTACCTGCGCGCTCCGATCGCTTCGCTCGCTTTTCTGAACTGAACTTCCCAGGCGGACGGGGCCGCCGGAAGGAGAGAAAGAAAAAGCTGGATACTGGAGCACGTCCCCAGTATCCAGCTTCCGATTGCTAGCTCTGCGCGGCGGATCAGGCGTCGCCGCGGCGCTTCGCGCGGATCGCTTCCTTCTGAGAGCGCTTGTATGTTTCCTGCTGCAGTTTGACCTGCTCTACCGTGCCCTGGGTACGCTCCAGGCGCTTCATGAAGCGATCGACCTGACCAGCGGTATCGACGATGCGCTGTTGGCCGGTGTAGAACGGATGGCACGCCGAGCACACGTCGACCTTGATCTCGGCGACCGTCGCTCCGGTGGTCCAGTTGTTGCCGCATGCGCAAATGATCCGCGCGTCGGTGAAGTACTTGGGATGGATCTTGGGTTTCATTATCGTGTTCCTTACGTCACGCTTCGGCGTAGACGCTTACAACTTTGCGGCCGTGCTTGGACTCGAACTTGACGAATCCTTCGCTGGTTGCGAAGAGCGTATAGTCGCTGCCCACGCCGACGTTCTCGCCGGGATGGAACTTGGTGCCATGTTGCCGGACAATGATGCTGCCGGAAGTAACCTTCTCGCCACCAAACCGTTTGATGCCCAGGCGTTGGCTCTGACTATCTCGACCATTGCGGCTTGAGCCGCCACCTTTTTTGTGCGCCATTACGAACTCCTTATCTCACGCCTGGATCTCGTCAATCCGCAAGCGGGTGTAGCATTGCCGGTGCCCGCGCTTCTTGCGCTCGCGATGCTTGTGAAGGTAGTGGAAGAATATGACTTTCTTCTGCCGGCGCTGGGCGACCACGGTCGCTGCGACCTGTGCCCCTTCCACCACGGGCCGGCCTACGGTAATGGTGTCGCCGGCGGCGATCAACAACACCTGGTCCAGCGTCACCTGTTCGCCGACTTCCGCCGCCAGCTTCTCGACGTCCACGAACTCGCCCGGGGTCGCCCGATACTGCTTGCCCCCGGTCACCACAACTGCGTACATCAACCCTTTCCTCCCGCGTGCCGCGCCCACCAGTAAGTGAGACTTCGACTTGGCGGCTCGCCTATGCACATTCGTCCGATAACGCGCCAGCACGGCCCTTGCGGACCGTACCGCACGGCATTATACTCGGGTGACGGCGGGCTGTCAAATAGACGCGCCGCTACGTGCCGCTCCGCCCTGATCTAGGCGGCGGGCGCACTGCACCAGGCGAACACCGGAGAGGCGAGAATGAGTAGACTCATTGTCTGGAACGTGGTCACTCTCGATGGCTTCTTCGGGGGGCCAAAGAGCTGGGATTTGGACTGGCATGGATACGTCTGGGGCCAGGATTTGGAGGAGCTTTCGATAGAGCAGTTGAAATCGGCCGACATGCTCTTGTTCGGCCGCGTGGCGTATCAGGGATTGGCCAGCTATTGGCCTTCCGCGACAGGCGAGGTCGCTAACCTCATGAACAACATCCCCAAAGTCGTCTTCTCGAGGACCCTGGACTGAGCCGGATGGAACAAAACGCGGCTCGTCAACGCAGGTGCCCAGGAGGAAGTCGCGAAGCTGAAGCAGCAAGCCGGAAAGGGCATCTTCATCTTCGGCAGCGCCGATCTCTCTTCAACGCTCATCCGGTAGAGCCTGATTGACGAATACCGCCTCGGCCTCACACCCGTAGTCCTTGGCGCCGGCAATCCTCTGTTCAAACCCGGCCCGGATAGGCTGAGGATGAGGCTCTTGGAGACACTGCCGTTGAAGTCGGGCTGCGTGATCCTTCGCTACGAACCGCTCAGAGAGAAGTAGAGGCGCGCAACGCGTCCACTTGCATCTGCGCCCGGCGCATGCTAGAATCACAGGAATGGACTTCCCCAGAGTGTACCTCGCTGTTTGACAGACTCCTGTCTCGCCGGTATACTGTGCCGTGGCGTGCACACGTGTGCATTCCCGTTTCTCCTGGTCGCACCGTTGGCGACGGAGTGCCTGGGCCGCCTGGCCCCTCGCGAGTGACATGAGCGTTTCGATCAAAGATATCGCCCGGCTGGCGGGTGTATCCCATTCCACCGTTTCGAGGGCTCTCAGCGATAGCCCGCTCATTCGCGCCGAGACCAAATCGCGCATCCGGCGACTGGCGCGAGAGATGTGCTACTCTCCCGACGCCCGCGCGCGCAGCCTGGTCATGGGCAGAACCCAGACGGTTGGCGTGGTCGTCACGACAGTGGCGGATCCCTGGGTGGCCGAGGTAGTGCAAGGGATCGAGACAACCGCTTCCGCGCACAGCTACACCGTCATCCTCGCAAGCTCGGACGACGAGCCTGAGCACGAGCTGGCGGCAGTCGAGATGCTGCGATCCATGCGCGTGGACAGCGTGATCGTCACATCGTCGCGCATCGGGGCTCTCTATGGCGAGTACCTGGGGCGGAGCCACGTGCCGGTCGTCCTGCTGAACAACCACAGCGAGCAGGGCGGGGCGCACAGCTTCTCGGTGCGTGTCGATGACAGGCACGGCGGGTGCCTGGCGACGGAACACCTCATCACGATCGGGCACCGTCGTATCGCCCACGTCGGCGGGCCAAGCGCGCATCTCCCGAGCCTGGAACGACTGGCCGGATACCGGCTGGCCTTAGCCGGTGCGGGCATTGCGTTCGATCCCGCCGTCGTGTGGGATGGCACCGGCCTCCCCGATGCGGGCGAGCGGGCGTTGAATCTGTTGCTGGCGGCCGATCCGAGGCCAACGGCGATCTTCTGCTATAACGACATGACTGCAGTGGGTCTGCTGAGGGCTGCGCATGACGCTGGCTTGGCTCTGCCGGGCGACCTCGCGGTGGTTGGGTTTGATGACATCCCATTTGCTGCGCTGGCGTGTCCGGCGCTCACGACCGTCGCCCAACCCAAATTTGCCATGGGCCAGCAGGCGATGGATATGGCGCTGACCCTGATGTGCCGGAGGCCGCATGAGTGTGATGGCGCAGGTGCCCCGCAAGTAACTGGCGTCACCGACAACGTAGTGCAAGGACGCCTGGTCGTACGGGAGTCCTCGGGCACGCGGCGACGATGATCGGCGAGCCGCTATCTGAAGGATGCCAAATGCCCGCAGTCGAGATGAAAAGCATATGCAAGAGCTTCGGCCCCGTAAGGGCCCTGGACCATGTGAGCCTCTCATTGGATCCGGGCGAGGTGCTGGGCCTGGTGGGCGACAACGCGGCGGGGAAGTCCACGCTGATGAAGGTGCTCACCGGCGCCTACTTTCCCGACGCCGGTACGGTCCGCTTCGAGGGGCGTGAGGTCCGCTGGCGCGATCCCCACGAGTCGCGCCAGGCCGGGGTCGAGATGGTGTACCAGGATTTCGCTCTGGCCGGAAATCTGGACATCACCGCGAATATTTTCATGGGGCGGGAACATACGCAGCCTGTGCTGGGCAGTTCTCTGAGGCTGCTCGACGAGCGCACCATGGAGGCAAGCGCTCGCGAGCTGCTCGACCGGCTGAAGATCCAGGTAAAGTCAGTGCGGTTGAAGGTCGAGAACCTGTCGGGCGGACAGCGACAGGCGGTGGCGATCGCCCGAGCGACCGCATTCCAGGCCAAGGTCGTTATCATGGACGAGCCGACCGCGGCCCTGGCCGTCAAGGAGGTCGGCAAGGTCCTGGAGATTATCCGGGGCTTGAAGGAGCACGGAATTGCCGTGATCATCATCAGCCACCGCATGCAGGACGTCTTCCAGGTGTCGGACCGCATCGCCGTCTTGCGACAGGGGCGCAATGCGGGCGAGCGGCTGACCAAACAGACGACAATGGACGAGATCGTGGCGATGATCGTCGGTGCTGCCGATAGCGTGCCAGTGCCGGTGGCGTAGGAGAGATCTCTTTGCGGGAAACTCTCCGAGGCTTGCTCGACCGCTATGGCATCGTACTGGCCCTATTGTTGATGATCGCCGTCCTGACGATCCTGCAGCCGGAGTACTTCCCTTCGGTCGGCAACATCACGAATATCGCGCGCCAGATATCGGTCAACGCGCTGCTGGCGCTTGGGGAATTCCTGGTGATTCTCACGGCCGGCATCGACCTATCCGTCGGGTCGGTGATGGCACTAAGCATGGTGACGTTGGCGTTGCTCTCGCACAACGGCCTCCCGGACATTCTCGCCCTGGGCGCCGCGCTGGGCGTTGGACTGATCTTTGGTTTGCTGAACGGCTGGGGGCTCACCAAGCTCCGCCTGCCCCACCCCTTCATCGTCACGCTTGCCACCCTCAACATCGCCCGCGGCATCACCTACCTTATCTCGCAGGGCGTACCGATCAGCGGGCTGCCACCGGCGCTGCGCTTCTTCGGCTCGTACGACATCTACCTGTCGGGCACGGGTGACAGGCGCATCGTCGTCCCAGTTTCGCTCCTCGTGGTGTTGGTGGCTTACGTGCTGGTTGGACTCCTGCTGGTCCGGTCACGAACAGGCAGGCACATCTATGCAGTGGGCGGCAACGCCCAGGCGGCGCGCTTCGCTGGCATCAACGTCGATCGCATACTGAACATCGTGTACATTCTGTGCGGGCTTCTGGCGGCCATGGCCGGTGTCCTGATGGCCGGGCGAACCAACTCGGGATATCCCAATGCCGGCTTACAGGCCGAGCTGGACGCGATCGCAGCCGTCATCATCGGCGGCGCGAGCTTTTTTGGGGGCCGGGGAACCGTCATCGGGACTTTTGTGGGAGTGCTCATCATGGGGCTGCTCCGCAATGGCCTCAATCTGATGAACGTCTCGGCGTTCTGGCAGATGGTCGTCATCGGGGTTGTTATTCTCCTGGCCGTATACGTGGATGTGCTGCGGCAGCGCGTGCCGCAACAACAGCGCTCTTAGATCGCTGAACCCAACAAGGGAAAGGATAAGGAGGAGTTATGAAGAACCGTAACCTGTGGATTTCCATCGTCGTGTTGCTGGCTCTCGTCATGGTCGCTGCGTGCGGGCCTATGCCCGTGGCGCCATCGCAGCCCGCGCCCGCCCAGCAGCCGCCGGCGGACTCGAACAAGTCGCCTGCCGCCGCCAAGGCGTACACCCTGCTGTTGAGCATGAAGGGACCTGGCGGGGGCAATCCGTTCTGGGCCGAGGTGGAGAAGGGCGCCCGCGAGACGGCCCAGGCGCTGGGCGTGAAGATCGTAGTGCTGGCGCCGCCGGCGGAGACAGACGTGGCGACACAGATCAGCCAGCTCGAGGACCAGATCACGAAGAAGGTCAGCGCCATCGTGGTGGCTCCGACGGACAAAGTGGGGCTAAACCCGACGTTCGAGAAGGCGAAGGCGGCAGGGATCCCGGTGCTGTTCGTGGACACCAATGGGGATTGGCCGGCGCTGACGTTCATCGGGACCGACAACCGGAACGGGGGCAAGCTGGCCGGGGAGTATCTGTGCCAGCAGCTTGGGGGCAAGGGTAAGGTAGTGCTGATCACGGGTGTGATGAGCCAGCAGACGCACATCGACCGGATTGGTGGGGCGCGGGATGCGTTGCAGGCCTGTGGGGTGACGGTGGCGGGAGAGCAGCCGGCGAACTCGGACCGGGCGCAGGGTCAAACGGTCATGGAGAACTTTCTGACGGCGAACCCGGACGTGAACGGAGTGTTTGCTTCGAACGATCTGATGGCGTTGGGGGCTGAGGAAGCGATCAAGGCGGCGGGCAAGAAGGGGATCGTGGTCGTGGGCTTCGATGCCAATCCCGATGCTGTGAAGTCAATCGAGACGGGCGAGATGTCGGCTTCGATCGCGCAGAGCCCATACAACATGGGCAAGCTAGGCGTGGAGGCGGCGCTCAAGGCCCTCGAAGGTGAGAAGCTTGACGCGGTGATCGACACCGGCACGAAGCTGGTCAGCAAGACGGGCGCCGAGAGCGCGCCTGCCAAGCCCGCGAAACCGTCCACCATCCTGCTGAGCATGAAGGGACCTGGCGGGGGCAATCCGTTCTGGGCCGAGGTGGAGAAGGGCGCCCGCGAGACGGCCCAGGCGCTGGGCGTGAAGATCGTAGTGCTGGCGCCGCCGG
>Ga0315273_10001442_pt1 | contig 27068 bp, 37 predicted proteins | sample YL17G02_0_MG_FD_205753 | JGI IMG/M metagenome (GOLD analysis project Ga0315273, IMG submission 205753) | Sediment microbial communities from Yellowstone Lake, YNP, Wyoming, USA - YL17G02_0 | ecosystem: Environmental > Aquatic > Freshwater > Lake > Sediment | place: USA: Wyoming | collected... | reverse complement strand
GATTCATAGAAAGGATTCAGCTGGCTGCAAAAAACGGCTGGGTGGGCGAGATACGCAGGATTATCGAAGATGGCGCCATCCCGAAAAATATGCGGGATAGCGCAGAGATGGTTTTGCCGCAAGCGCTGGGCAATGCGGCAAAGGAAGGATGGGTACGGGGCATATTAGAAATCGCAGAAAGCCAGATTGTGCAGGACCCGCACAGGGCTATGGCCGTGGCTGCGCTTCCCGAAGCCATAACGAATTGCAGGAAACGGACGGACTACCCTCAGAGGGTCATTGATTTCGAGCTTCTCCAGCTGGTTGGCAATCGGAGAGTCCCCAAGGGAACGCAACGGATGGCATTTGATGTGAACCATGACGACTACCTGGTCGAGATGTCACTCCGCAAAATATTAGCCAGGATGGCAGGGGATGAAAATGACAGGCGTGTGGACATAGACTCTGTCTGCGTACACAACCAGGATAGAATTGTCGGGGTTATCAAGGAGAAGAATTATTTGGATAAACTGCCGTACAATGAAACCATTGACCCGGACATATTCGCCCTGCTGATGGTGGATGTGATGGCCAACTGGCGGCACAGTACCACGTATCATAGAATTATGGATTCTTTTTCTTTTGAGGGCCTGCCGCAAAACGTCAAAACCAGCATCATTGGCAGGTGTGTTGCGGACGGCGATATCGAATTACTTTATTCCTTGACAAAAGAGCCGGACGTATCCGCCAAGACACGAAACCGGGCATTCAGGGCGCTGCCGAAAGCAGTTGAGGCGAAATTGGAGCTCGGTTGTGATCCGGAACGAATAAGGCTGGCTTTGGGGAATGATGTCCCGTCCAGGGAACGGATGCGCGTCATCTCAGCCATAAGCAACGCAGGGCGCACGGACATTCTAGCGCAGTTCATCAAAGACAAGGCTGCCCCCACGGATGCGAAGGAGCATGCGCGGAAAGCCCTGCCACGGGCAATCAAAACGGCTGCCAAGAACAGGTCTTTGCATCAGCTGGTTGCCATAGCCAGGGATGACAGCCTTCCTTCCCGCTTCAGGCGGAATGCCGCGTGCGCGATTCCGGCAACGTTCCTTGCAGAGGTGCAGGATGGCGCCTGGTATGGATGCGTCTCCTTGATCGGAAGCCAGTATGTCCCGGAATCGGCCCAAATTGCCCTGCTTTCCAAAGCCGTGGAGAAAGGGCGGGGCATGGACATCCGTTATTCCGTTTTTGCAAATGGAATGGGGGACGCGGTGCGGATGAAGTATCTCGAGATCTGCGGGAATGACATGGACATCGACCATCTCGTCGGCATGTTCCGGGACGGGAATGCCCAGAAAACCGTCCGGGACAGGGCCGTGGAGCTCCTTCTTGGAAAAGCGGAGGATGCGATAAGAAAAGGGCGGTGGGCCAGGGTAATAGCGCTCATCGAGGACAAGCACCTTCCGGCGGACGTAAGAAAGAAAATCAAGGCCAGCATGTTCAGCATGCTCGAGACTGTGCGCGGGGATGCGCTGAGCGAATTGACCGTGGATGACTTCCTGAAGCTGAGTGGCATTGCCAATCCGCTTGAGAAGGACGGCGTCGCGCTGGCGTCGAGTATTCCGGGCCCTGCAAAGGCGGATGCTTCAGCCCGTCGCCGGAAAAAGAACCGGCTGGGCACGGGGCGATAGCGGCGGTCCGCACTCACGCACAATAATAAAAAGCTACCCTTATACAAAGACAGAACTACTCAGTGGAGATAGTAAAAACAACAGTTTACGCCCTCGTAGCGCAGTGGTAGCGCGCGTCCTTGGTAAGGCTTTTTGACTTACGCCCTTATACGGGCAAAAACCCTGGAAACAATCATGTTCGTCGAAACGAACATGGTGCCCATTGTTCGAATTCTCGAACAATAGGGAAGCCAGCTGGTTTGCCCTAAGGCAAGCAAGTCAAACGCCGTAAAAAGGACGAGGTCACGAGTTCAAATCTCGTCGAGGGCTGATATATTCAAGGTCAACTCCCGCCGTACATAAATATTTGGTGCGGAGTTGTATCGGGTATGGGAATAGAAATTTATGGAATGGACATGCAGAAGATAGCCGAAAAGCGGCTTGAAGAGATTGAAGAGCGGGACAGGACGCAGATAAAAGCCTACTGTGAGTTCAAGCGGGCGAATAAAACGAGCGAGATACGCATTGCTAAGATTCTCTACCACCTGAAGCACTGGCGCAAATACCTCCCTGACAAGCCTTTTCAGGAAATGACGAAAAAGGACATCGTTGCCGCAGTACTTGCTCTGGAGAACGCCAAGACTCCAAGAAAGAAAGGCAAGGAAGTAGTGTTTTTACCGCTATCCGAAAATACCAAGCGAGACTTCAAGAAGGTTCTCAGGTGCTTTTTCAAATTTATCAAGAACACGGATTACCCACCTCCCGAAGTCAGTTGGATAGAGTGCAAGGTGAAGAAGAACAAGGAAGAAGTCCCACCTGAAACGCTTGATGAGAAAGACCTTCAGAAGATGCTAGCCGTATGTGACGACCCTAAGGAACGTGCTTTTCTCGCTTTGCTTTGGGAGACAGGCGCACGGATAGGCGAATTGCTTCCCATTAAGCTCAAGAATGTCGTAAGGGAGACGAAGGGATACCGCCTGAAGATGGTCGGTAAGACTGGCGCTCGTGAACCGCTCGTGTCGTTGTCTGTACCTTACCTTACCTTGTGGTTGTCCCATCACATCAGAAAAGACGACACTGAAGCATGGCTGTTCTATACTACTAAACGAGGAGACTTCCGCCTATGGAAATACAATGCAGCACGGAAAAGGGTCAATGATATTGTAAAGACGGCAGGGATAACGAAGAAGCACAATCTTCACTTCTTCCGTGCAAGCTCGGCCACGTTCAAGAAACGGCACGGCTGGGATATGACCGATGTTTACGCATATCACGGCTGGGCTCATGGTAGCAAAGAAGCGGGAAAATATTTCAAGAACACTGCCCGTGACGCTGATGGTGCAGTAAACCGAACATTCGGAGGAGTTGCTGAGGAGGAGAAGCTCGAACCCATCCACTCGAAGGTCTGCTATCACTGCAAGACTGAGAACGGATACGCTGCTCAGGACTGCATTAGGTGCGGAGCACCACTTCTCGGAATGCAACAGCAGGAGCGCCAGATGATAACGGAGGAGATAAGGGTTGCTTTGAGAAGAATACTGAAGGAAGACCCGAAGCTCATTGAGATGCTAAGGTGATGTAACCGATAGGTTTGAGCAGCTCAGCTATCTTTTCTTTTTTGTATTTTTCATTATTCTTTTTTATCAGGTGCTTCATTCCATGTTGTTGGTAGAATGCATCAAGTAGTTCCTTGGTCTCTTTATCTATGAACAGTTCCTCATCACTCGCGAACTTTCGGCATGTTTCACAGAACTCGCGCCAGTGAGTTTGAATCCTTGGTTTGGGTAATTGAATGCTCTTGGAAAACAGGTACTTTTTCGTACATGAGGGACAGGTTGAGGTATCTTCAGAATATTGCCTTGATTCTGGTCTAAAGTCATCGGCAAAATTAATACCTGCATTGAAAGTGTACGAGTTCATATATATCGGTTTGTTCGATAGCATCTTTCCAAGAATTAGAAGATAAGGCCATGTTTCACCGGAGATGCTAGGGACTAAATCCTTATGGAGATGACGAGCCGAATAATACCCAAGTATGCTCTTCGAGGCATTTAGCGTCTGAGCATCAAAATCTTTCGCATCATTAAGCTTTGCCAATGCGGATTTGAATGTGTCTCTCTGTTCCGCGCTTCTAAAGCCCTTGATGTCAACTACATGATAGCAATGGTAGGACACTTCGCCATAGAGAAAAATAGCCTGGGCGATTATGGTTTCTATAATCTCATCGACCCTTGCCACTGGCTGGATTGATACGTTCATGGAAAAATAATCTTCAAAACGGCTTCTTGTGTTAAAAGGAAAGATGAAATATCTCGCACTGAAAGGCATGGAGAAAAATTTTTGTACCGCAGTGCGAACCTCTTCTTTGTACATCCTGCCTTGTTCAAAGTTATCAAAATAATAGTCAGGAGATAGGCGTATCCTGCGTTCTTTCTTATTATGGCAGATAGCTCCATCAAGACTATAATCCTTCGTGTTCGAGATTTCTATAAGATGCTTAACTGCTCTTATCTGGTCTCTCACTCTGCCTGCCGGTCTCTGGATACTTAATTCCTTTTCTAATCTCCTAGCCTTTCTGTAAGCTTTATTGTCTGATGCATAACGATAGTATGCTAGCAGCAACTCCTCATACTCTTCCCGCTTATCAAGATTCTCATGCATAAAAAGCAGTATCTTGGCCATCTTCAGGGCTGTTTCGATAGGGAGTGGGTACAGGAGAAGAAGGCTGAGAGTGATGTCGATTTGCTTCAGATTATGAGGCCGCATGAACTTCTTCCTCACCATAACGCAGCATACTCAATGTACTATTATAAGATGGTATGCTAGTCTTCCTTATTCCTTATTCTACGACGTTAATCACAAACTATAACGCATAGAAAAAATATGGCCTCATTTTGTACGAAAGAAATAGATTGAACCATCGATGAAGACTAGTCCATGAGAGAATGCAAACTTGAAACATTCCGGCGCGGTTTTCAGCTAGCCGAGCGTCCGACCAACACGCGAGAGCTGGCACGGATGCTGGGATTGTCTGAGGTTACGACAGCGAAATACATCGCTGTCCTAGAAGCTCGAGGCGAGCTAAGGACGAAAATTCTTGGCGGGATGAGGCTGATTTTGTGAGCGGAATTTTTCAACTTCTTGAACTTGCCTACAAAGCAGGTGCGGCAGGCGTTCCGCTCGATGAGATTTTCAATTTCATAAAAAAAGAAGCAGGGGTGGCAACCCCTGAGAAAACTGTTGTTGGTGTTACTGATGGGAAATAACGCAATATTAAAGCATGCTGTTGACCCGCCCCACAAGGCCAAACTGAAGCTCCGCGGTCATGCGGTAATTCCAAAGCATGACTGCGGGTGCGAAATGTCTCTCATCAAAGTTGCCAAAGGTATATACGCCCTCGAATGCTCAACCTGCTCTATTGTGATGCCCCTAGTGGAGAAAATCCCTGAGTATGCTGATGCACGCGCTGCACTTGTGGGGGGGAGGGCATGACGTTCTATTGTGGAAGCTGCGATTTCACGGCCGAGACCTCTGACGCACAGTGTCCCGCACATCCAGAACAAGAGCTTATTGAAAAGGATGAGAAAGACAAGCTCACTGGAGCAATTGCTGAAGCGGAAAAGGCGGCCAGTGAAGGTCTCCGTTGCACCTGTACGAATAGGCCGGATAGCTACAAGACATGCAGTGTCCATAAAAACCTCTGCTCCTCTAAACGTGAGCTTTCCGGTTACCAAACAAAGTGCCTGACCAATAAAGCACCGCAGAAGGAGCGCATTGGCACAGGAGTTCATGCGGAACAGTTCTATTTTGGTACTAAGGTTTACGACCCATACATTCACCGACATTTCGATGCAGTTGTAACGGCGAATGGTCAGTTTTACATCAACAATCTGCGAAAGGTAGGCAACAAAGAATGGGAAGGAAAAAATGAAATCACGGATGATTTTGGTTTGTTTTACGAGAATGCCTTTGCGCTTGACGCATTAAAGTATCACTGGAGCACTAATGAAACTGAGTTCTCGATTACAAATTTCTTAGAAGGTAAATGCTCAGTTGTAGATGGGCATTCCCTTTATGCCGAGCTTCTGCAAATCAACAAAGAATTCGTGTATCATACCAGCGAAAACATCCACATCCTCATCACTACTTATGTCATTGCAACTTATTTTATCGCTCTGTTCAACGAATTTGGGAGATTGCATAATACAGGAGCACCTGACAGTGGAAAAACAACACAGGGACGCGCAATTTCGCTTTACGCCTTCAATACGATGGCAATTGGTGATTTCACAGAGGCTTACTTCTTTCGGTGTGTCGACTGTACATGCGGGAGTGTAATCGTTGATGATGTCGACGACTTGCCTGAAGATATGAAACGGGCAATACGGCACATAGACAAAGTCGGCTACAAGCGCGATTTTGCACGGAAAGGATTAATAGCGCAAGACCGCAGTGGGCGTGCCTTGAACTTTGACTACTTTTGTTCATTCGTGAAAAATGGTATTGATGATATTGACCCGACAACCAGTACTCGAAACTTTGTAATTGCCATGGCTAAGAAACCACGCGGAATGAAACTCACGAAAGCCCGTAAAAACACGAAACCATTACAGGAATTGCGAGACAGGCTTTACGTTTTTGCACTACAGAATTGGGAGCAGGTGTTGGAATATTATCAATCTATAGAAGTGCCGAAGACACTCGAAGGGAGACAAGAAGAAATTGTCATCCCACTCCTCGCTGTAGCAAAGGTAATTGGGGATGATATCTATGATGCGCTCCTGTCGTACTTGCCAGAACGAGCAAAGAAACAAAAGATTGCACAAGAAGCCGACTGTGTCTTCACGCTAGCAATAAAGGCGATCTTAAAATATCGGCATCCGGTCGAGGATGCTGCGGTGATTGAATTCCGTTGTGGTGAACTGGCGGACTGGATGATTTCACAGATGGAACTAGATGACGACATAGAGAAGAAGCGGGAGAAATCACGGTTGATATCCATGCTGGGTAAGGAATTTAAAACTCATCAGGCTGTCTTTGAAAAGGTTCAGCGCAGTGGCAACAGGTCGGTTTACAAAATCAAGCAGGTCGCCTTTCTCGATTTTTTGGACACACGCGGTATTTTGAGCTTAATTCCTACGGATGAGATTCCTGAAGAATGGAAGGGCGAAATCAAAAAACGCGAGGCTCTTACGAGGTACATGGAAGGAACTGAGGAAAAACCCCTACCACCTATACCTACCCCTACTACTACTACTACTACTACTACCTCTACTACCCTTACTACCCCCACTACCCCTAACTCTGAATCGGTAGGGGTGTTAGGGGTGGTAGGGGTCGGTAGGGGTATTGGGGGTAGATGTATCATTGTACCGAGCCAGCCCAGCCCAGAAGGTGACCCAGAGAAAACAGTGGTTTTGACTTTCGAATCAGGCCAAAACGGTCGAAACAGCCCAGAAAAAAAAGAAAATGAGGTGTACCCATGATAACTAAAACCAAATTTGTGTCTGAATTTCGGAGAGCAAGCGGGAAAGGAGTGTCGAACAAAGCAGCAACGGTCTTGATGCAGACATGTGAGGCAGAACTCAGGGCTGTTTTCCAGTTGGCAGGCCAGATGACGGAATTGAAAAAGCACATGATTGTCAGTGAGGATGATGCACTGCTGGCATGGAAAGTCCGAAAGGGTCAGGAGACACAGGTAATCATGCCAGCCCCGACCAGAAAATTTTATGTGTCTCCAAAAAAGAAATCAGAAAAAACACCCGTGGCTCGAACTGTAATCACAAAAGCGAAACCGAAACCCGCAACGAATATTGAATCCGAACCTACTGCTCCGCCGTCTTCTGTTGTTGAACCAGAGCCGGTCATCACTCCAAACCCTGAACCCATCGCCGTGAATCCAACTGCGCCATCCACTCCCGAACCTATCCAAATCCCTGCGCCTTCCGCATCGGATGGCAGAGCCGCGGCCGCTGGGTTGCCGAAGGGAGAGAATCCAAAGGATTCTCTATCCCTTTCAAATTCCGTGGTTTCACAACCGAACCCACAACCGCGGCAGGTAGTGAAACCGTTACAGAAACTGACGAATGCCCTGATTTCGAGCCGGAACATGCTGAGAAAAATGGGCGTTACGGTGAGGTCGAGACCATGACGCATGACCGGTACATGACGACTGTTTCAACCCGTGTGCCAATCGCAGACCGCGCCAGATTGCTGGTTTACGCACAAAACCAAGGCTTCCACAGCGTATCGGAGTATCTAAGGCATGTTATCCTATCCAAGCTCGAACGTGCAAACTCTACCGACTCTACTCAGTCTGTGTATCGCGCTATGGAATCAATCAGGCAGGCTCAGGAGTCCTTACGCACCCTGTTGGAAGACGAAGAGAGAAGGCAGCCACAGGGAGTAGAGAAAGTAGAGAAACCAGCCAACAAGGAGGTCTCGCCATGACTAGTGTTAACATTCACGCTGACTGCTTGCCGAGATACGGACTCAGCAGGCATTCAGGCGGAGTGCACACCGGCTCAATCTCCACCGGACGCCTCCGTTCACACGGGCAGGGTGGCTTTCTCATATCACAAGGCCATCCTGTCCTATTTCCATTCACAAAACAGACTTTGTGGAAGGTGTAAACTATGAATGAAAAAATTGAAAATGTAGTAGAAGAACCGGATGTATGGAAAGAGTTTGACAAAGAAATGGATTCGGGCAGTAAGTACCTGTCGTTTGATGCCGGAAAAGGATATCGAATAACCATATCAGCAGCCGACCCCAAGAAATCAGATAAGTTTTTGGACAAGGACGGGCAGCCGAAGCAACAGATGAACATTGTTGTAGCAACAGTGAACGGCCAACCCTGCGGCAAGCTCTGGATAACTGCATCATGGACTGTTATGAGAGAGGTTCGGCAGGCAGTGAAAGACGGTACACTTACCCATTCGGTGTTCTTCCTCAAAAAGAAAATAGAGGGCGACAAGAAGTCTTATGTCTTTGAGAAAATCGAACAACTGAACGCTCCGGTCTACAATAGCACAGAGTTGAAATCTCCAGTCCAGACACAGAAATCTGAGGATACGGAGGCGTTCCTTTGAACAAACAGATGGATGAGTACATCCAGAAATTCAACAAATTCCCGAATGCAGAATCAATGCCACCAGCAGGAGTTTACATCGCTGAGTTCTTCGCTATCAGGCCATCAGGCCAGCGGTGGCACGATCATGAACACACCAAATATTTCTATTTCCGGTTCGAGTATAAAGGCAGGCCGTGTGTAATCGGGTTTCTTTCAATTCTCAATCCGGCACAGAGTCCGTTGCTGCTCAACCTTTACAGGATTCTCTTCAGGCAAGAACCTCCTGCTGGAATGCTCGCAGAGGAAATATTCATCCCGCATTTCGGTAAGGCGGTACAGGTACAAATTCCCAAGGAGCATAAAAAGTCAAAGTCAACGGGAGAGTGGTATCTCCGCGCTGTTGGAATTTACAAGAACGAAAGCAGGACGGTGCTTACATGATGCCATATTCCGAAAGCCGTTGCCCGATTGCGAGGTTGGACATCCGGCCGGAGGGAGAGGAGCGGACACCATCAGATTCACCTCTGTACTTCAGTCCGCTCTCTCCCAAATCATGCTCATGCAGCAATGCAAGAGAAAGAAAAAAAAGAAACCTCGAGGTGAAAGTATGGAACGAAAAATACCGGTTCGGGCGCACCGGCGAACAACGCCCAGCGGAACAACGGGAGTAAGCGCCTGTCAGCGCACGCTCCCAGACAGGGAAGGAGAAGCGCGGGAAAGGATGGCTCGAAGGCAGGCAGAAGCCGAGCAGCACAGGGAGGAAAAGACGGAGGAGTAATCCTCCCTCCCTCTGTGAGGTGAATTTGATGGAAGAACAAAATGAATGTATTGGAAGAAGGCGGCCACCTGTCCGCGTCGCTGCGCATCGCCGGCGAACTAAGACCGGAGAAACACAAGTCAGCGAGCATAACCGGAATTTGAAGATGATTAAGAATGCCCGCGCCATCCATCGCGAGGTGCAGAAGCAGATGAAACGGAAAGCTGAAGAGGAAGAGAAAGAGAATGAATCTCTACTCATGGATTGACAGAGGTGTAACCATGGTCGAAGGCATTTTGAAAAGGATATCGGAGTTTCTGAGTTATCCCTTTCGCTCAGAAGGGCAAGTAGATGCAGAACCGCCAAAGGAGGAAATCAAAAAAGAAGAAGTAACGAGGTGAATTTGATGGATGAAATAAAAGCACAGTTATCAGGAGATAAGGACGTACAGGAGTTGTTTGCGCGCTGGTTGGATGACCCGAAGAAGTATGTTACTGAGCGAAAGATTCTAGGCCGGCTTGCGATTCTGGAGCTGCTGCTAAGGAGAGGAGGTTAGTCCTCCTTCCTATTCCGTATGAATTAGGAAAAATGAGGCAGTGATATGCAGGAAAACGGCTTGAAAATGGCAACACAGGAGGTTCAGATTCCTAAAACGCCCAAGATTAGGAAGCGGAATCCCAACGACCCTTTAACCAGAGAGGAGGTATCAAGGCTCATCAACAACACCACCGAGCTTGAAGATCGCACTCTCTTCATCCTTGGCTTCAATACCGGCATGCGGGTGTCTGAAATCGTGAACATCCCATGGGTCTCAGTTGACTGGAGCGAAGGCCTGATTACCATCTGGGACGAGAAGAAGAACCGCTACCGTCGGGTAATGCTCGACAGCTACACTCTCAATTCTCTCAGGCTATGGCAGAATGCTGAAGGTGGAATGCAGGAGAAGATATTCGAGTTCTCAGCCAAGACCGTGCAGAGCAGGCTTCAGTACTGGAGCCAGAAAACCCTCGGCAAGCGTAAGAGTTGGCACTGCGTAAGACACACCTACATCACTCTTCAGGTCATCGCAGCAACACCTGTAAGCATTGTCTCTGATAACACGGGAGACAGCCCTGCGACCATTTACAAATACTACACTCAGATTCCACCACAACAGAAACGGGAGTTTGTTGAAAAGGGTGCAGTGTATTCGGACGTTCATAAAATCGTCAGCGGGTTTTCAGAAAATAAAACGGAACAACTAGCATCAAAACTTTATAGAAGCGCATAACATCAATCTCCAATTTTCCATTTTACTTCTTCTTTTTTTCCTTCTGGCCGCCTTTGCCTTTAAAGACCGTCATGTAAATTACAATCGCAGCGATTGCCAAAACGAGTATCCCTCCCCCCACAAGTAGGTAAAAATTTCGTTGGGATTCTTCGGTTTTTTTCTTCTCAGCTTCGATTTGATTTACTTCGGCGGTTACGATATTACTGGCAGCGTTAACTTTATCAGAAAGGGTGTTAAGTTTTAGTATCGCTTGGCTGTAATTGTATTTCGTTTCCCATCCGTTCAAAGACCTCAAATCGGATTCCATATCGAATGTATCATAAGTTAAAGAATAATTCACAGTTTCTTTTTTTATTTCATCTACTCTTATTCTCAGGTCATTCAGTGTTGAATTAATTTTGTCGTTAACTAAGGGCCTTAGTTTGTTATATGCGTCTGTCGATTTATTGGTGGCAGTTCCAGTATTGGTCAGCACCGGCGTATAATCCGAATTGCTACACGCAATCACTGCAGCCCCCAAATCGGCATCTGCCGATGAAATCAAGGAATTTACTTCCGCGTCGCTTACATTTATCTTACCTGCGGAACTTTGTAAATTTTTAGCTTTAGCGATTGAATCTTCTGCAGTTGAAAGATGGCTACTAGACTGGTTAGCTTTGTTTATCGCGTCTTGTGCGATGTTTATTGAATTGTTAGCGTCAGACACTGCAGTAGTAGCCAGTTGTTGAGCTGTATTCGCATTAGTTTGAGCAGAATCATAGACTCCGGAGTTATAGGATAAATTCGAATTTTTCATATCTTCAAGTGCGGAATTAAGATTTGTTTTTGCAGAGATTAGTTTTTGATTCGCCTCGCTTGTAGCGATGCATCGTATGTTGGAAGAGAAATTGATTAATGCACCTGCTTGTGAGATTAAATTGTTTGCTTCATTTATTTTACTATTTGCAGAAGTTCTCGCAGTATCCGCGGCATTCCGTGCTTGGCCTTGAGCAACGATGCAGTTCTCTGCTGCTGTTTTTGCATCGTTAAAATAGAGCTTTGCAGCGTCGGCATTACTTTTAGCTGAGGCATAATCTTGATTAGAGTATTCAGTTGTGGCATCATTTAGTTTGGTAATACCGTTATTCCAATTCGTTTGGGCATTAGTACATTGGGTTCCCGCATAAGTCACGTTGGAGCTTGCACTATTTTTGCTATCTGTAGCACTCTGAATGCTGGTTTGAGCATTTTGTTGTTGATTCGCTTGTTGGGAGATACACGATTGAGCATAGGTTTTTGCTGAATTAAATGAATTTGTAGCGTCTGTGGCATATTGCTGAGCCGAAGAAGCATCCGATAGGGCAGATTGGTAATTGCCTGAACTATACGCGCTTTGGGCACTTGAATATTTAGTATTCGCACTGGATAATGAATTTTGACCATTTGAGAAAGAGGTCTGCGCCTGAGAACAAGAAGAACCAGCTTGATTAATATAAGATTGAGCATTGGATTTTGCCGAATTAGCGGAATTGATATTATTGGAAGCTGAAACTATTGCAGTATTCGCATTTGCTTGATTTACTGGCGTTCCAGATACGGTTATCTTACAAGTAGACGTTCCAATGTTAGACGTTGAAGCAGAGCTCCATTGAGAAAGCCAATTTAATTGTTGACCGCTGATGTCAAAAGAATAATAATATACGCCATTGGGCGTGTTTGGATCTATATTAATTGGGAAATAAACTGATGTGCTTGTGGGGTACCCCCTGTTATTCAGGCAACCATTGTCAGTTGCAGCACAAAGATATGCTCCGACGCTTTGTGTAGTTGGTGAAGTACTGGAAAAATACTGACCAGAGGGCAAATGCAATGTTACACTCGATAGGAATACGTCATAATACCCGCTATTTGAGCTTGGATTTCCAACGGTAATTTGCAGACTAACGGAACTACCTTGGCTGACTGTAGGTATGGAACAGGAATCTGTTAAATCATTCCATCCAGCAAATGAAACGAAACTCAGTAATAAACACAGAAAAAACACAAGCATTAGGTTATTTTTCATGGTTCATTCCCCCCCATTAAGTGAATCTAAGTAGACAAACACCTTGTTTATTTAAAAACTTCACTGTAACCAAAGCGTTGCCGTCGCATTGTTCCTTACTGGATTGATAGTGAGAAGGAGCGTAAGGAAAAAGAAGCGAAGGTCAAGGCTGAAGCGGAAAGACTGGGATTGAAAATCGAAAGTAGCTGACTGTTGAGAAAGGAGTAGTGTATTCGGAATGAACAGCAAAAAGGGATTGGAAGCTAGAGAACGGCATAGGAAAGAATACGGGAGGAAGTACCAGAAAGAGTATCGGCAGCGACCAGAAGTCAGACTGCGCATGAAAGAATACGATCAGAAACCACAAGCCCAACAAAAAAAGAGAGAGCGCATGAAAAAATATTCTCAAAGACCGGAAGTTAAACAACGAATGAGAGAATATATGAGAAAACACCGTCAGAAACCGGAAGTCAAACAACGAATGAAAGAATATCTAAAAGAATACTCCCAGAGACCGGAGGTTAGACAGCATAGAAAAGAATATTGGCGAAGACCAGAAGTCAAACGGCGTGAAAACCAGCGCAAGAAAGAGTACCATCAATTCATTATTAAAATCCTAGATGGAAAGGTAAAGCCACCATGAAAGGCTAGCCATAAAAGCGTCGGACTGTTGCATTTTAAAAAGTAAACTGCGGAATAATATATTGTTAAAAAAGGATACAAAATGTGATTGGGTGTGGATGGCATGGAAGAACTAGACGAAGCAAAGAAGAAAAAACTTGAAGAGATAAAGAAGAGCCTAAACGAAGTTATAGGAGAAAAACCTTATATCGCCACGATATCTATTCTCGATGAGTATAGTTCAAAAACTGATGATGACGTTAACGTGAAGGTTTGGAACATTAGGCACATGGGTAATCTAAACATTATCAAAGACCCCTTCCCTAAGGTAAGTGCGTTGATAAGAGGTATATTGCAACAATCAAATGAACTAGCAGGTGTTCTCTTTGGTGAGGGTGAAAAACGATGACCAAGCATCCCGAAAATGGAAACGGTGTCTTAACTTTTGATTATGGAGAAATGGACAGTTCAACTGTGAATCCTTCCATAATGTCACAGCGCGGGCTATTGAAACCACGATTTTTAGCTCAGAGCACTTACATGCATGAATTAGAAGTTCGCACGCTAAGAAGTAAAATTGAAGAACTCAGAGTTGAATTAGAAAGACTGAAGGCACAACAGATACAAGAAGAAAAGGTCATTCTGATAAGAGAGGTTCCTTATGGCAAAGCAAAAAGTGAAATTGAACAGTTTGTCAAGGAACATGAGACAACTGATTTGGAAGCGATTCAAGATGCCCTGCGACTAGATTTGGAACTAATCGTGAAGATCGTGAAGGAATTGGAAATAGAAAAGAAAATAAAAGTTGGGTAAATACATGCAGTCTACTGAATTGGGTGCGACATTATTAGGCAGAATCATTTTGTGCACTGCAATGGATTTTAGTAATGCATGTAGATGCTCTACTACTGGAAGTCACAATGCTCAAAGAATTACTGCCTATGGTTCAAAGGACATGCCTGCTTATGCTGTGATAAATGTTCCAATCATTAACTATAAAAAAATAAAAACACCTCAAAACAACACATTCTATGAGCCTTATGATGAAATAAAGGGAGACGAGATAATCGGCATTTTTGAAAAGCACCATTTTCCTAAAAGAATCGGAGAAAATGTTCGGGCTACGTTCAAAGCAAATCCAGCAAGAGCGATTGTCAATAAGAAGATAAAATGGATTGAAGCTTAGAAGAGACCATCTAATTGTATCCATCGTCCTCCCGCTCACACCAAGCTGTTTGGCGGCTAGGTCACGGGCTGCGCCTGTTTCCTGACCCTGTGGAAGTTTTTCCATAGGGTCGGCCTTACCCTTCAACATCCGTTCCTTCGCCCTCTCGCTTTCGACCTCGATGATTTCATTGGATTTTCTTCGCTTCTTGAAGAAGTCGGTACTTCATGCCATCATCGAGTAACTCGATGATTTCCTTGATTTCCCATACCCGTTGCTCTAGGCGCTCTTGGAGAAGAAAAGTAACTACTTCTACCCTTTCGCTTTCTCCATATCTGGCATGCACAATCTCATTATTTCCTGAAGAACTAAGCACTTTGTCGATAGTTTCACTCATTAAATACACCTCAGAATTATCGCTGTTTCCGCCTTTTATAATTGTTCGGGTTCTCAGTGTTTTACGCCTGTGGAAGTTCAGTCTTCGAGAGTTTATTATGCTTTCGCAACGAGCTTAAGCTACTGATGAGTAATCGTGTCATGCAATATTCTCTGAAAGGAATTGGGACGGTGATATTAGGAATTGCAGTGTTGGCGCTTTTGCTTTCTGCTTACTATACAGTCAACGATAGCATCAAAGGACAGATGAAAAATGGCAGCGTAGAGTATAACGCAACAGTGAGTGCTGAACAAGGAGTAAAGAACGCAACGTCCTTTGATGACACACCAATTTCAATCTTTAAAGTCATGCTCTATGCACTACTTGGTATTTCGGCGGGCATTTCGACGGTTTACTTAGGTTATCATGGTTTTCAGCATTTGTTTCGAGACCGTGAATGAGCCGATTTGCATAGTCCTCTATCTCATGCAGAGCTTGCAGACTGCGGAATTATTTTGAGATTATCACGTGTTATTTCGTATATGTCGCCACGCCTCAGCAGTTCACCGATGATTCTTTTAACAGTTCTTTCTTCGATCTTGATGTTACCTGCCTCTTTCACGACATCCTCCACTTTAGCTGAACCGTCTTTGTCTGCGCGTTCTTTGATTATTGATAGAATCTTTGTTGCCTCATTGAATCGTTCTTTTTCTTCTTTGGATAAAAACATCGAAATTGTATCGATATCAAGTGTTTCCTGTTTAGTAACGTCCTTATCCTTGGTGGATTTTCTTGCAAATCCGAAAGGCAAAGATGCGGATTTCATTCGGTTGCATGTCCTGCAAAGTGCTTGGAGATTCTTAATGTCGTTCACGTTTTCCGCTCCACTGGCGACAGGAATGATATGATCAATTTCCAAAGGTGCATCAGACCAACTGACTCCGCATCTCTTGCACTTGAATGCGTCTCTTTCGAGAACTTCCCGCTTCACATCCGCAGGAATCGGTGTCCGTCCACGTGAAGCTTTCGGATAAGCATCAAACGCATCGATATCTGTAACAACATCTTCGGGCAGGTCGTCAATGAAATTGACCCTCTTATCGATCATTTCGATGGAATTGACATCGAGATACATCTTAAGCCGGTCATTCTTGATGTCTCTACGTGCCCTCAATATTCCGTTGAATATTGCGTATGAATCCTGAAAAACCGAATTTACAAGGTCATCTGCGACCCGAAATGTCAGAGAACATACATTCCCTTCCTGTACATCAGTTAGGACAGCTTTATCGGGCACTTCGCGTATAGCAAGCTTCTTGCAGGAGTCACATCTTGTTGGAGGTTCAAAATTCTTGGTGACCGAACATCTTACAGTACTGTCGCATACTTGACACTGGTATAGCACAATTTTATTAACTGGAAAAGAAGGACTGATTGATGTGACGAAGCCTTTTACAGAAACATATCTGTTTATCATCTCTGCGTTAATTTTTTGAGACGTGACTGGAAATGGCAGGTTAACGAATCTCAAGTGTGGGAAAAATTTCTTTCCCGAAGGCAACGTTAGTTTCATCTCATTTATGGCCTGTTCTGCCGATTCGATTACTATATCGGGTTGTTCCAGAAGTTTTTCTGCAAGATGTGGATCATATCTTTCAAGAACTCCAAACTCTATTAAGAGGCTCTTCTTCTCTGGGTAAACCAAAAGAAGCTGTTCAATCTGACTCTTGCACACTCCTGTAAAGAATTCATGGAATCTGGACTTCATTTCGGTGAGGTCAGTATCAAGGATGTAATCTTGCATAGACGTATATACTGAATAGATGTGTTTTTATTGTGTCGGAATGCACATGTAATAGCCGGCCTTCGCGTCTACTACATCCCCCCAGTCCCGAAAGGGATTGGTGTGCACGCAGAAACCATATCAGGATAACGAATTGTTTCCATACGCTCCAACCAATATGATTAAATAGGTAGGGTGAGTTATCCTTATGCACCAAATCTCGTCGAGGGCTTAGGCGTTTTATGTTTCTATATTAGGTTTCCTGTCCCGGAAGCAAGGCCTTTTTCACGGCTCTTGCAATATCCGAAGGAGTAGCATAAGTAAGGATGGCATGATGCTCCCGGATTGTATCTTCGATAAGATCAGCTATGCCGCTTTCAGCGCTCTCAATTTCAACACCAATAAGATTCCGCTCGACCTCTTTCAACACTTCCGGAGGATGCAATGAGAAATCTCCGCTAATCTCGATTTTCTCTATGAAATCGCGATGTTCGACTTTGACGCGTATGAGCTTACCATTATGGAGCCTTTCTTCTGCCCTGCCTTTCATTCCCAAACCTCCTTTTTGGGAATAGACAGCCCTAAACTCGGGGCTCCGAGTTTGGGGCACCGTGTCCGGGACGCCGGACACGATTGCCGATCTTCGGCTGGCTTCATTTCCATTTCACCTTTAGGAAATGCGTGGCGCACGACATGCACGGGTCGAAGGCCCGGATCAGTGTCTCGACTTCCTTTTGTATCTGCTCCTTGGTTTTGTCCTCAGTAAGCCCCTTTTGTACCAGCATGCCGACAGCTTTTTCCATGAGCACGTTGTTCTGGGCGGTGGGAATGACCAGATTAGCATATGTCAGTTTGCCCGTGTTGTCGATCTTAGTATGGTAAAACAGCGTCCCCCTGGGGGCTTCAAGAACACCGACTCCTTCCGATTCCATGGGTTCAATTTTTCTCAAAGGCTCCTGTTTGAAATCAGACCGCTCCAGCAATTCTATGGAGGAATCTATGCAGTGGACTATCTCGATGGCCTGGGCAAGGTTGTTATGATAGATATTGTACGACGGGAAAAGGTTGTCCTCCGTAAGGTCCTTCCGTGTGTCCCTGTGAAGGCTGGTTAGATTGATGTTCATGCGTGCAAGTGCCCCGACCATGTAGGGCTTTCCCTGGAAGCTGAAACCAGAAGCCTGGGAGTAAGGAACCACCCGCTCCTTGAAAAACTTCTCAAAAGTGCGCTCAGGGATGCAGTATCCGGCAGAATGGGTGCACAGCCCGCCATTCACAAAGCTGTAATCCTTGTTCGAGACCGCGATGAAATCAATGTCCGGAATCTCGAACCTGAAATCTTTCTCTGCAAAAAGATGAACAAACTCCATGGCGCTCTCGCGAACTTTCTTCAGTTCTACCACAAGCAGCTTCGCCTTGTCCTTCGATGGGACGTGCAGGAAATTCCCGACAGCCGGAAATGGGGGGTGGACGGTCCTTCCCCCGATCTCGGTAGAAAGATTGTTTCCTGCGGCCTTGATTTCCAGCGCCTTGTGAATCAGCTCATGCTCGTAGCCTGAGTCCTCGAACTGCAAAATGGAATCCTTGTTGAAAAGGTCAGGAAGCACAAAAAGGAAAAGGTGCATGGCATGGTCACGGATGTTTACACCATATGCGGTCAGGTCACGAAGGACATTGGTCTGGTCGGATGGCTGGACCCCGAGCGCGTTTTCGATGCATTTGATAGAACACAGAAGGTGCGAAGCGGAGCACGTACCGCATATCCTGGACACGAGCTGGGGCACTGCGGCGAAGTTCTTCCCTCTTACCGCAAGCTCGAAAAACCTCCGGTTCTCAAATACCTTGAGTTTTACGTCCTGAACCTCGCCTTTCCTTACCTTTAGCTCGAGCGATGCGTGACCCTCGATCTTGCTCATGTCCTGGATATTAATATCGAAATTTTCCTGGTGCATATCATTTCACCTTGAATTCCATAAGGTACTTCTCAAGCAGGGAGAGGAATTGCGCCGGGACCATGGGACAGCCGGGCAGGGAGTCATCCACCTCCACTATCTCACTCAGAGGGACGATCTTATCACGCAGCTCGTGCGCCTCCAGAAAAGGCCTGATGGTCTCGAGCATTGCTGGGGTAAAGGAATTTCGCTGTCCTGCAGGCAGGCCTGTGCACGCGCAGGCGCCGACTGCCACGAGCTTCTTGGAATTCTTCCTGATTTCCCTGAGTTCGTCCTCTTCCCTCTTAGTGGATACTGCACCCTCAACAAATGCGACATCAAACTTGCCCTTACTATTGTCGGTCTTTAGCTGCCGGCAGTGCCGAAATTCAATAAGCTCCTTCCACTCAAAGTAGTATTGGTTAAGAAGCTCTACAAAAAGGATAGTGTTATCCTCGGAACATGTGAAGGTGAACCAGCCAATGGCGAGCTTTTTCTTGGGCATGGGAGCATTACGACCATGAATTTAAAATAGGTTTCTGCGTATATAGTAAACTATGGTAATTGGAGGGAGCGCAATGGAACCACAGAAACGTACTGTTTTTGAGAGAGCGAAAAAGGCTGTTAAGAAGCAGGGCAATTTTATTGCGGCAGTCGGGATAATGGGAGCGTTGTTCGTCGGACTCAGCGCACCGGTCTTTCTCCAGAAAGACGATACGTGCACGAGAGACGGCAAGCCCGCGGCGTGCAGTTTCGACATGAAATGGGCGAAATCCAGGCTTTCTTGCATTTTAAAGGACGGGAAAACCGTGGTGGCGCGACCATTATGTACTCACGGCGGTTCTGATTGCGTCCCTGGCTATCATGGCAGCGGATCTTCCGTAGGAAAGGTCAAAGTTGAGATCAGACCTTTAATATCAAAAGGCAGATGGGCAGTACTATTGGACGAAAATGGCATGCGATCAGATATTGAACTGCCCTCGTGCAAATAAATTGCGAAAGCATCTGGTTATATTTATTTTCACGAAACTCTTGATCCGATGAGAATACTGGTTTTTGGGAATGCACTGGTGGAAGATGACTCCACGCCCATTCTGATGCTTCCCCAGCTGAAAAATACCTTCCCCGAAATCGAGTTCAGGGAATTCGACACTTCGGAGGATCTTGAGAAGGAAACCGGGGATTTGGTCATCCTTGACACAGTGAAGGGAATCAAAAAGGTAAAGATTTTCACAGACATCGATTCCTTCACGGATAGCCCGCGGTATTCATTGCATGATTTTGACCTTTTGTTCAGCCTCAAGCTTTTAAAAAAAATGAAGCTTGTAAAGAAAGTTACAATAATCGGTGTCCCTTCAAACAAAGTTAGAAAAAAAACAATAGAAGATGTCTCAAACGCGATAAAGAAACTAATTCTCAGCAATCAATGACTGAAACCGGAACATACATTTCGTCTTCGCTAAGGCCGCCATGATGGGCTCTAGTGTGATTAGGGTTCAGGTGAATGAGCTCCTCAACAGCGAAGTTTCCTTTCATGATCAGGGTGTAGTTGCCAACAGAATAGAAAAGCTCCTTGCTTGGCTTAAACAATCCGAAGTATCCTTTTTTTATCAGGTCTTCGCTCCGGTGAAGCGAACCATATTTGGCAAGCTTGATCTTAACATATTCTTCGAACCGAGCCGACTCTGAAGGTTTCACATTGAAGAAAACCACCCTGGAATCTCCAAGCGGAGGTATCTCCAGCATGTCAAGAAGCGCAGGGTGATCATTAATCCGGATCAGTTCGGACGCGCTCGTGTCAATCTGGCCATGGTCTGCAGTGATGATCATCGTGGTGTTGCTCCCGGATATCGCATCTGAAAGGGATTTTAATGCATTGTCGACCTTAGAAAACACATCGCGCCCCTCTTTACTCCGCGTACCGTAAGTATGGAACGTATCGTCGAACTCATACCAATAAACCGCCACACATTTTTTCTCTTTATCTTTTAGGATGATTTTTTTCACCTTATCAACAACATCCGGAAGGGTGTCGCATGCTACAATGTAAGGATTGCCAATTGAAAAAAGATTGTACCATCTCCTGAAAAAAAATGATGGCCCGACAACATGCATCTGCGCTGTCCTGATTCTTAGAATAGACCCGCTACTCGTTGCTTTCCAAACCGTTCTCAGCCGTGTCAGAAACCAGTTCAATTGAGGAAAGAAATTCAGTATGCCAGTAAGGAATTTGTTCCGGGGTAAAAACCATCCAGTGACTGCATGCTGCTGAGGTGGATGAACAGAAAGTAAGCTCGTCATGCAAGCAGAGGTGTCAGAGGGAAAAACAGAAGTTACCTTTACAGCGAGGTTCTTGTAGAGGAAGCTGTTTTTTCCGAATCTCCTGAGTGAATTGTACCCAAGGCCGTCAAGAATAACGAAAACAATGTTTTTTCCCTTCAATCTTTTTGAATCAAGTGCTTTCAAGGGCTTGTAGGTAGAAGGGCTGCCTAAGGCTGCAGAGATTGAACTCATGAGATTGACTATGCTACCGTCTTCATAGTTTGGCAAGGGCATATAACTAAATTTACGAATTGAGAATATTTAATACCTTTTGTTTGAGATAAAGGAAGGTTATTAAACCTGGTAAAGTATAATTATGAATGTGGCGAAGCCAGATTACGAAAAGGGCAGTATAGTGAATTTAATGAGTTCCATAGCTGCCGCTTTAGGTGGAAAATCACGTTATGAGCACCTTGGCATTCTGAGTCCTGAGGAACTTTCCAGATCAACGAACGTAGTTCTTTTTGTGATCGATGGAATGGGTTACAACTATCTGGCCAGAAACGGTAGAGGCAGTGTTCTTCGCAAAAATTTAAGAGGAAAGATAACTTCAGTATTCCCTACAAACACCGCTGTTTGCGGAACAACATTCCTAACCGGAGCAGCACCCCAGCAACACGCAGTTAGCGGATGGTTTGTCCTGGATGGCAAGTTCGCGGATTTATCAGCTGCGATCAAAACGAATTCAAAGAATGCCAGCCCGATTTCTGATGGGCTATTAGCACGATCCTACCTGCTGTTCCAGAAGGAAACTGCAGCAAAGGCCTACGTAAAGCTTGCTGTTGGGAAGGGCAAGTTAATCAGCTATGAAACATTTGATGAGCTTTGCAAAAGGATAAAGGGGATAATCAGAGCCGGCACAGAGCGGAAATTCATATTCGCGCACTGGCCTGGTTTCGATGACCTCTCGCATATCCATGGCCCGAAAAGCAAGTATCTTCAATCCCATTTCAAAGAGCTTGATCGAAAACTCGGTGCGTTCCTGAAATCGATTGAAGGGAGCAACACGACCTTAATCGTAACTGCAGACCACGGGCAGGTGGAAACAAACGCGCAAAGAATCGAGCCTGGAAAACATCCAGAACTTATGGGCACCTTAGTAATTCCTCCGTTTGGGGATCCGCGCGTCGCTTTTTGCAAGGTCAAACCTTCAAAGAAAAAAGAGTTCGAGAGATATGTTACTAGCAAGCTTGGAAAATATTGCACATTGCATAAATGCAAGGATCTTGTTGAACAAGGTTATTTTGGACAATTCAAGCCAAGCAGAGTTCTGCCAGAAAGGATAGGGAATTACGCATTAATCACTAAAGGCAAATACACAGTATGGGCAGAAACTAATAAGACCGGGAAACCCAATAAAGGGGAGCATGGTGGGACAAGCGATGATGAGATGTTCGTTCCGCTTTGCGTGATAAAAAAATAGGGTTAGGATGGAAGACTCGGTAACCATTTCTGGAAAAATCTATCCAATAGACTGGGTGCGATCTCACAATAAGCACGCGTCAGCAAGGCTCAGGTGTAACCGTATAACAATAAGCATCCCTTCTCGCTGGCCGAATAAGGAAAGCGAAAGGGTTGGGAAAAAACTCCTCGATCGCGCGATAAGCAACATAGCGAAAGGAAGATGGGGGACCAGGGACATAAGAAAAGTTGAGTTTACACCTGGCCAGGAATTCGAAATACTTGGGAAGAAATTCAGGATCACTGATGCTTCCAATCATAAAAAAATCGTCAGGGGGATATCGAGAAAGGTTCTTCCTAAGCTCGAACAAAGGATTCGTGGGTTGAATGAGCTTCATTTCCGCTCTCAAGTAAAGAACGTATCGATTCGCGATAACACAGCAAGGTGGGGAAGCTTTTCTCCGAAGGGCAATGTCAGCCTGAACTTCAAGCTCCTTTTCGCCCCGTCGGAGATTCTGGACTACGTGATTGTGCACGAGCTTGCGCACAGCAAGTACAAAAGCCATGGCCCGAGGTTCTGGGGCGTGGTGGAAGCTATAATGCCGGACCATAAAGTGAAAAGGAAATGGCTGAGGGAGAACGGGCATAGGCTTGGGCCGAAATGTTAGAATTTATCTATCGATCCCAAGAGCCTTATAACATCGATAGTCATCTAGCATTAATTCACAATATCCTGATTTTCCAGTTTTTAATGCTATTGCTATAATACAATTTTCCTGTTCAACAGAACCAAAAAGTTCATTACAGATAGTAGGACTTGTATACTCTAAAGCTAAAGAACTAAGACAAGCATTATTTTCATAAAATATACCTTTTTTGCAATACTCAATTTTTTCTTGGAGGGTTTGAGGTGTTAGAATTATCGAACATTTAGAAGGATCATCAACAACTGATCCACTATCACATACGTAATTAGTTTTATTTTGAACAAGAAGATTAGAGCTTGTGGTGTTTGGACAGACAGGACATGAGAGAGATTCATTTTTTTTATTCGAAGACAAACCTTTAATATCTGAAATAAGACATCCAGAAAATGTAATCAAAAATAATAATATAATTAAAATTATGTAATTAATTTGCATAATACCCCCCACTAAAAGATCTATACCAAACATTTTAAATTTATTTATACTTCGTCTATTGCCGTAATCAATTTTGGATATTAAATGAAAAATATCAATCCTATTCATTTGTTCACCCCGAATCTCCGAACGCGTTCGGCAGGTTTATATAGTCCGAATGAGCAGTTAATTTGGGGTGGAAGTGATGGCAGAGCCGAGAAAGCTGGCGCGGAGAGAATTCATTCAAGCGGCCAGTATTGGTGCTGTCGGACTAATCACTTTTGCAAATAGGTCTATTTCGAGTTTACTTAGTGGCAGAACAATTGGAGAGGCTCATGCACAGGATAGCGTGAAGAACTTGGCGCCAATGTCTTTGAGCAGATTGAAGAAAGCAGATGCACAGATGGATTCTAAATATCTCAGGGATTTCTGGGAAACAAAAGATGGCTATTTCGTTTCAGCAAAAATAGATGGAAGGAATAATAGTAATGGAATTTACTTGGAAGTAACGGCCGGGATCTATTCTTCGACTTTAGAAAAGAAATTGACAATAGAATTTCCAGAAGACAGAACAAAACCCAATGGAAAACGGGTTTATCTTAGAGTAGACCTCCAGAAACTGCATGACTACCACGTAACCGTTTGTGAAGGTAAAGGTTGCGAGAAGGCAGATAAGATTTGGATTAAGGTAATGTTCGAGGTCCTTGATAAAGGTGTGAATATGTTTGCGACTTTCGCAGATGATAAACCGAAACCTAATGATAGTTCTGATCTAAAGGTTGGATACCCAATTGTTGGACTAGTTTATGACAAAATTCAAAATGGTGCCAGCCCAGAAGGAGTATATTTCAGAATTGAAAATGGCGAAAAAATCGCTCGCAAATAGCCGGTAATTTAATAAATTCTCTATTTCTTATTTTCTTTATGGGTGACGCTGAACTTCTTGGTATTTCAATTCAAAAGGGAAGGGCACAAAATTCAACACCGGAAAGTTTAGAAAGATCACAAAGAGTCGCAAAACTAGGCCTCGCTCATTTCCAACCCCAAGTCCAACAGAAGATAGATGGCCTGTCTCCTGCTGCAAGGCAGCACTGGCAAAAAAACGAGCCTGGCTTAAAGGCAATGGCGACTGATGGCAAGGATTACCGTAAACACATAACTTCTCATCCGTTTTATCCAGAATCAGTGAGAAAAGAATTGATCGCAGTCTGCGAAATGTTAGAGCTTAGCGCGAGATTCGGAAGGGCAACTGCAGCTTTTGTGGAAGGAAAAAAAGAGGATATTGGCACATTTAGTGAGCAGCACCAGACGAATATTGTGCGGATGGCAAGCATGGCAAGAGCCTTTGCAACCGAATATGCGAAAAAGAAAGGGATTGAATTTGGTTCTGCATGGCATACACTGATTAAGGACGATAATTTCGTGAGATTCCTTGCCTCAGATAAGCCAGACTTAGAAAGCGAAGCGCGAATTAGACGGAATTATGGATTATCAACTGATTCAGGAGAACGGCTTGCACATCTTGAAACTGCTCATTCCTTTGTTGCCGATCAGGCAAGACAAGCAGGCTTCAGCGAAAACTCGATTTCTGTTGCTTCAAAAAGTCTTGGAGTCCGATATAAACAGCCAAAATCAGCTACGGTGCCGTCATCAATTGCCAGGGCCGTCGACTTAGCTATTAGAGATCAGGAGAGACAAAGAAAGGAACGCGAAAAGCAGTTAAGAGAAATTGCTTCAAAAAGGGCAAGAGAAGGAAGGAGAAAAGGTGCTTAATTTACTCTTCTTTTATTTTTTCAATACTAGGAGAACACCAAATCTCGCAAGTTTCATCATACCCTGTGATTAATGAGAAAAAGAACGCCCTGAGACTATTAAGCCATCGGACCATGATTGTCTTAGGCCGCTTGATGCTTATAATGCCCTATTTTTACGTCGAAGAGATTTTAAAACCCACAAACAGTGGTTTTGAACATAAAAAGAACCAAACAAAGGGCAATGGAAACAATAAAAAAGGCTATGGATGGTATCTCAACGCTTATTGATGAAAAAACCTGCAAAACAGGGTTCGCGAAGATAACGTGTGACAAAATTAATAAATGGGAATACGCCTGGTAGAAACCAGTTTCGAAGTCTTGTTAACATAAGATACCCAGAACGGATCTAAGAGCAGAGGCAAGGCCAAGCCGCCGTCAGATCTGAGGGGCAGAAGATTTAAAGCGAGTTCAGACCTTCAGATTCATCTTTTTCGATATCCGAATAGATTATTATAAGTCGGATGATCGATTAAGTATAAAACGAAAGCTACTATCTCGATTTCGTTACCTTCAAGAGTATAGAGCATTCTCCAATAGCCGGTTAATTCAATGCGAAATAAGTTCGGGACGTTGAGAGTTTTTGGAATCAATTTATGAGGAATTTTATCTCCATAAGTTGGATTTATCTTTAGAAGTTCCGATTTTTGCTTAATTGATTTAAAAAGTTGAATCTCTTCTGAGTTTGTTATTCCTTTGGCCTGTTGCCCACCAACAATTCGATTAAGCTCTTCAAATTCCGTTTTAGCTTGGTTTAACAGAATAACTTTAACAGGCCGCTTGTCCGTCATATCTCCAACCCGCCTTGTTTAAGTTTTTCCAGCTCTGCAGGTGGCCGGAAAATCCATACAATACCTTTTGTGGTGATGAGGATTTTGCCGCTCTCTTGAAGATAATCCAAGACCTGCATAAGGGTCGAGTGCATGACTTTTTTCGGGAGCGTTCGCTTCAACTCTGAAACTTTGAGGATCTCTCCAGCCTTTTGCAGTACTTCCTCCACCATTAAGACCGTATTAAGGGTTGGCGAATGCATTATTTGAACTTGTATCCCTCTCATGATTATATTTATTCAATAAAGGTATATAAATATACCTATTTTACATGAACTTATATTTGTGGAAGGTTACTCGGGTTGTAAAGAAAATAAAACACTACGTGTGATGTGAATCTTGGCGCTCGCTATCCGCGGGCTGAAGCCCGCGGTATTTACCGCTCGCGCCCTTAAGAAACAAAGGCAGTTAGTTGCATCTGAGCTGCATCCGGATTTATTAGCTGTTCATGGTGTATATCCTGTGCGCCGATGTATCGCTTGATTACCGCATCCGTCATAGGGCCAACAGTCCCGTAATATTTGAACCTGCTCCAAAAACTCCCTCTGGGATATCTCTTACAAAGCCCAGAGGAAGCATTGAATATTCGTCTTGCTGATATCCCTTTCAGCAACTGTATGACATAGGAAAGAGAAAATTTAGCAGGTATGTGCACCATCAGGTGCACATGATTCAACTGGAATTCGAGTTCCTCAATTTTTATACCATAATTCTTCTCAACTTCACGGAATGCACCTTCACAGATTCTCATCGTATGCTCATTCCTGAAAATTTTATATCTGCATTTCGGGGTAAAAACCAAATGATACAAATTCCTTCTTAAATAACCCACGCCTAAAGGCGTGGGATTTACCGGCGTAATTAGAAGAATGATGACAAACGCATCTGCCTCGCCTCGTCTTTCGCCGCAGTGATTGAATCGTTCAGCTCCCTGAACTGGTGCTT
>Ga0315273_10001441_pt1 | contig 27074 bp, 19 predicted proteins | sample YL17G02_0_MG_FD_205753 | JGI IMG/M metagenome (GOLD analysis project Ga0315273, IMG submission 205753) | Sediment microbial communities from Yellowstone Lake, YNP, Wyoming, USA - YL17G02_0 | ecosystem: Environmental > Aquatic > Freshwater > Lake > Sediment | place: USA: Wyoming | collected... | reverse complement strand
CTCAGGCGTGGAAGGCTTCCGCCGAAGCGACGCGCCCATCAATGCCGCCAGCACCGCGTAGACACCCACGCGGTTGACCATCCAGTGGTGCCATGGATGCTCGGATAGGCCCTCGTCGAGGCGAAAGTGCGAGTTCCGAAGGTTTCTCTTGACCGACGAGACCTCGATGGTGGGGATGTAGGGGCTTAAGGCATCGGCGGCGAGCATGAGGCAGATGCCCAAGGCCGCCAGGGCGGCGGGGCGCTGGGCTCGCCACCGCCGCAGCAGATCGGCGCCGCCCGCCCACGCTCTTCGTCCCGTGGCCGCCCCCCAGAGGGCGCCGAAGCCCGTCCCCGTCGCGTTCATCAGCCAATCCTGTGCGCTGGTGATTCGCTCCCAGGACAACAGTTGGCCCGCCTCTACAGCAGCGCTGATGAGCGAACCGATGGCCGTCGCCCCCAGCGCCGCCGCCAAGGACGCCCAAACCCGACCGGACGCCCACCGCGTCGCCAGCATCGCCCCCAACGGAACATACAGCAGGAGGTTGCTCAGCACGTCCGAACCGCTGGCGTGGTAGCCTCGGCTGAATGGCCAGCACATCCACGCCCGCTCGAAATGCTCACCTACGGCGGCACGGTTGGCGGAGAGGTCAAAGGGCATCAGGCTGGCATAGAAGATCAGCAGGATATACGCCACGCACAGGAAACTGAGGGGGCGGAGGTTCATTGCCGGGGATTATAACCCCCGGAGCAGCCACCAGCTATCAGCCTATAACGGAAAGCTGATTGCTCTCTTGCTGATGGCTTTCCTGAATCCTACGTTTCCCTTGTCGGGCGCCAAGCGCGCGCCCGGGCGTACCGGGCTGCCTCAGAGGTGGCTGGATTGTCTTTTGAGCCGCAATGAGGTGGTCTATGCGTTCGAGTGTCAGAAGCATTCCTGGGCTAGAGCCGTTCGAGCCTCGTCTGCTGTTGAGCGGTGCACCGGCCTTTGCCGACCTCCTTGCCTCCGTCGCGGCGGTCGACGTGGACCCGCTGACGACGCTCTGCATTCGCGACGAGATCGCCCAGCCGGGGGAAGCATGCTGGTATCAATTCACCGCCTCCTCTGGCGGACGGATGGGGCTGGAGATGCAGGCCGACGACAGCGGCCTGGACACGTGCCTGTCCATCTACAGCGACAGTGGCAGGAGAATCAGGCGCAACGACAACATGGGTAGCGGCGTTACCGACAGCAGCCTGGCCGTTGGCGTCAGGGAAGGCCACACCTACTACGTTCGGGCCACCGGGTCCAGGAAGACCACCGGCGCCTTCAACCTGCGCGTGACCAGCACGCCGACGGACGACTATGGAAACTCCCTGGAGACGGCCAAGGCCTGGCAGCTAAGCATCGCCGGTTCCGGGGGCATCTATGGGAACATCAACTACGCCGACGACGTGGACGTGTTCCGCGTGGTTGCCGCTAAGACGGGCACGCTGACGGCGGACATGAAGAGGTCGGTCGCCAAGGGTCCGCTGGACAGCGAGCTGTTTGCCTACAACGCCGCAGGCGAACTGCTGGCGTACAACGACGATACCGTGGGGACCGACGCGAGAGTGACTTTTGACGTCGTTGCCGGCCAGACCTATTACCTCAAGGCCGGAAGCTTCGATAACAGCACGGGCAAGTACCGCCTGAGCATGGTGACAGCCGATCCGCCTCCCGCGCCGGATCCGCCGCCTCCTCCGGCGCCCGACCCGCCACCGGACCCCGATCCTTCGCCTGATCCCGGTCCGACGCCTGGTGACAGCATTGTGGCGCAGATATTGTCCCTGGCCGGCGGCCATCAGTTGCGGGTGTTGGGAACCAACGCCGCCGATGTCATCACCATCTCCCTAACCGCCGACGCAGCGGTGCTGACCACCCTGGCCGGAAGCACCAGCTATGCGGGAACCTTCACCAGCCTCCTGGTCTACGGTTTCGGCGGGGCGGACACCATTCGCCTGGACAATACCGTCACCGTCGCCGGCGAAATCTACGGCGGCGATGGTGCTGATATGATCTTCGACGCCGGGACCGGCGCCGAGAAACTCTACGGTGGAGCCGGCAACGACTTGCTGGTCTCAGTCGGCGGCGGAGCGAATATCCTGTACGGTCAAGACGGGCTGGACAGTTTCTGGTTTGACGCAAGCGATTCCGCTTCCGACGCCGACTCCACCGAGTCGGCCGCCAAGGCGGTCCACCGCATCAGCCAGTTCTATCAGCCGTATTCGACCGATCCGTCCTCGCCCAATTACGTCTCGCTGGAAATCGCCGGGCAGAACTTCACCGATCCGACGGCCTCGTATGGCTACCGCAACTTCGCGACCACGCCGCTGTTTGTGGACGGGCCTCAGTATGACGACGTGGCTCAGGGCGCGGTGGGCGACTGCTACTACCTGGCCACCCTGGCCAGCATCGCCGACACGGATCCCAATGTCATCCAGCAGATGGTCGCGCCGCTGGGCGACGGGACCTTCGCCGTGCGGTTCTACAGCGGCGGAAGCGAGGTCTACCTGCGGCTTGACGCCGACCTGCCGGTCTCCGGGGCGAACCCGGCGTATGCAAAACTGGGCATGGACGGCGAGTTGTGGGTTCCCATCGTGGAGAAGGCCTACGCCTACTTCCGCTATGGTCAGAACTCCTACGCCTCCATCAGCGGCGGCTGGATGAGCACCGTCTATAACCAGATTGCCAACTGTTCCTCGCCGTGGCGGTATACTACCGGCACGGCTACGGACCTCTATGCCTACCTGGCATCCAACCTGTCCGCGGGGCATCCAATCACGATGGGCAGCTACTCCAATGCCTCCGGGCCAATCGTTGGCAGCCACGCGTACATGGTCAAGTCGGTGGAAACGGTCAACGGGACGTCCTACGTCACTGTCTACAACCCCTGGGGCTACGACGGGCGCACGTGGGATTCCAGCCCCTCCGACGGGCTTGTAACCCTGTCTATCGCGCAAGTTCAGCAATATTTCCAGGCGGTGGTCGTGGGCCTGGTCTAGCCGGCACTGCGCCGGCCCGCCAAGAGGCGGAATCATAAAGAGCGACGCTTAGCCCCGGCGCCCCGCACACGGCGGAGGCACGGGGCTGTCGCTTTGGTGGAGCTATCAGCAAGAGATCTGTCAGCTTTCAGCTTCAGGCCGATAGCTGATGGCTACTCCCGCTGGGGCGGGCTTAGAGTCCCTATCAGGATGACCCGTGGCCGCGACGCCGCGGATTGCGGCGCAGGCCAAAGCGCGAGGGCGAGGACGGCCCAGAATGGCGGGCCGTCGAGCCTGAGCAACGCCGGCATGCGACGCAGGACGCGGCGTCCCTTCGAGTTGCGACCACAATGGGCGTCTGCTACGTCATGGCTCCTCGCCGCACCTCCGTTCCGGTGCGGCTTCGACCGTGAGCCGTTCGGCTGAGCTCACGGTCGAAGCCTCAGCCGAACGGCTTCGTCGCCCTTCCTTGCATTCAACCCATTCTGGCCGCAACGCGGCTCACGCGGCATCCTGATAGGGACTCTTACTCGGCCTTCCACATCAGCATGATCTGGGGCGATTGGAGCCGCTCGATGAGCCTGGCATCCAGCAGCGGGGTCTGCGAAGACCTGACTTCCAGCAGCCGGCCAAGGAGGGACTTGTAGGCCCTGTAGACGACGACCCTGGCCTCCGGCACGCCGGCCAGTTCCTTGGCCTTTGCGACGGCCTTGTCCTGATAGCCGATCTCGTCGATGAGTCCCAGTTCCAGGGCCTCGCGGCTCATGTAGATCTTTCCGTTGAAAGGCTCCAGTTCGCTGCGGTGTTCCTGGCGGACGGTCTGGCCGTCGGGAACCTCCACGTTGTACGAGCGCCTTCGGAGTTTAAGCTTGTCGCCGCGGCCCTGACGGACCACTTCTTCGAACCGCTTCTGCATCTTGTTGAGTTGCTCTTTCAGGTGCGCCCGCTGGAGGTCGTCGGGCTGGCGGAAGGGGCTGACCTCGTCCTTCCAACTATCGGCGTTCTGAGACTTTATGACGACCGACTCGACGCCGATCTTTTCCAGCGTTCCCTTCAGGACCGCCCAGGCCATGATCACGCCGATGCTGCCGGTGATGGTGGTCTCCTCGGCGACGATGCAGTCGGCCGGCGCGGAGACGTAGTAGCCGCCGCTGGCGGCGACTGCGCCCATGGAGACGACGATTTTCTTTCCCCCCTTGGTCCTGAGCTTGCCGACGAGTTCATGGATCCGGTCGGAAGGTTCTATCGCCCCGCCGGGGCTGTCGACACGCAGCACTACGGCCTTGACCTTGGAATTGCCGACGATTTCCCGATAGAAATCCTCGAACCGCTCGGCCGCCTCGCTGTCGATGACATCGTGCAGTTTGTAGAGGGCCACCACCTTGTCCTCGGCGCCGCTCTGGACGGTCGTCTTGACCAGGCCCATCTCGACACCCCGCGACACGGCGATCATCAGGCAGACATTCAACACCACGGAAAGGCAGAAGATCAGGAGGCAGAAACCGATGAGGATTCCGCGCCACGCGCTGCGGCGGGGCTGGCAGACCCACATGGGCGTCGCAGTCGGCGGCGGCATCGGGGGCGGCGGAGGCGGGGGGGAGGACGCTGTCGAATCGCTCTGCTCGTTCATTGGCATCTCCTCAGTTACCGCGGGGCCGGGCTGTCGGAAGACTCACCGCCAGGTTCCCTGCGGTGACCTCCCTTGCAGTATAGCCCCAGGCCCCCCGCCAGGTCCATCCCTGGCGACGGCGGGGAATCCCCCAGCCGGTTCAGAGGTTCGGCGACCCGGCCAACCGTGGGCGGAATCGCAGGTACAAGGCGATGTCCACGGCCACCAGGACGGCGTTGAGGGCGTACAGAAGCGTCACCCACTCCAGTGGCTTCCCACCGAATGCCGCCAGGGCCACTTTGGCGGCGATCCCGCTGAGATAGCCGGCCAGGATCAGGGACATGAACCCCAGGCTCTTGCCTTCCGTCCGGCGGGTCCGAAGGGCCTTGAAAATGTCCACCGGCCAGGAGGCCCCGAAGCAGATCAGCATTCCGGCTTCCAGGAATTGCGCGGCGGTCGTCGCCTCGTTAGTCATGAGTGGCTTCCTTAGGGTAATAGACCCCCATCGGGCTGGTGGCCCGGGTCGGGCGAAAAAGGCTTTTCTCAGAGCTGGGAAAGCCGCCGGCCAGCGAGAACTGGAACGAATACAGCGTCTGTTGATGTTGTTTGACAGAACGATGTCTTGCGTGGTTGGCGTTGTTGGCGGCAAGAAAGCAGAATGGTTGTCCATGCGTTAGGACGTTATTGGCCCCGAAACAAAGGTCTCGCGGGCGAACTTTAGATTCGCCCGCGCGCCTGCCAGCGGGTCGGCGCCCGGCGGGGTTTCCAGGATGCCCCATCCGTCGAATCGCACGGCAGCCAGTGCCTGGGCCACCGCGCGGAAATCGACGTCACCTTGCCCCAGGGCCACGTTGAAGTCCGGCGGGGCGCCTTCGGCGATCCGAACGTCCTTGAGGTGCACCTGCACGATCCGCTCGCCGCCCAGGTCGCGGATTCCGGTGGCTACGTCGAACTTGTGCGCCAGCGAGTCGCCGGTGTCGAAGTAGATCCTCACATTGCCCGTGTGTCCCAGGTGGTCCAGCAGGAAGAGTTGCTGGTTGGAGTTGAGCGTGCTTTCGACGCCGAGGATGACCCCGGCTTCTTCGGCCAGCTCGGCGAGCCGGGCCAGCGCGTCGGCGGCCTTGCCCAGTTCCCGTTCCACTTCGATGGCGTTTTTCCCGAAAAACGGCACGACGACTACCCTCGCGCCGATGGCGCGGGCGGCGGAGATCGCCGAGCGGACCAGCCCCAAACTGCTTTCGACCACATCCGAGGAACCGATCAGCGAAGGAGCGCCGCACAGGCAGGCCAAGTTCAGGCTGGGGACCGCCAGGCCCGTGTCTCCCGCCATGGCCGAGACCGCCTGGGCGTGCTCCTCCCATCGCCTCAGTTGCCGGGCCTCCTGGGTAGTCGAATAGGCGATCTCGACCCCCTCTGCCCCGGCCTGACGGGCCAGATCAAATGCCGCTTGCAGACTATCGCCCGACAAACTCTTATTGAGAATTCCCAGTCGCATATCGCATCGGAGGCAGAGATATGGGGGTTTCGCACCCCGGCTGTCATGAGTACCTGAAAATCCTTATCGTCCAGAGGCTCCGCGAACAACCAGGCAAATAAGCCGCTGCTCGCCGGAATTGGCCAGCACATGGCTCTCATCATTGTCCACGACGGCCAACTGGCCCGCCGGAAGGTCCCCCTGGGCCTTGTCACCGGCGGTGAACCGGGCGGCGCCCGTAATCACGTAGTAGGCCCGCTCCTGGTTGGGGCCTGTGAACTCCTGGCCAGGCTCCATGCAGAGAAGCTCCAAGGCCAGTTCCCTTCCCTTGTGAAGCCGCACCACTTGCGGTTTGACCGACCCGAACCGGACCTTTCCGATGGCATTGACCAGGTCCATAGTTGCCTCCCTCCGGCCTGAGGATAGCCCGGCCGGGGATAGAAGACTTTGCAGGGACGTGGGGTTAGCCCTAATATTACAGCATGTTGAGCTTTAATGCAACGGGCGTCTTTGCCGCCCCGCCCCACCGATGCCCGGTGGGGGACGCCGCAACCGTCCTGCGGAGTCATGGTACCAGCCCATGAAGATCGCCTTGGGCCAGTTCAATCCGATCGTCGGCGATATTTCGGGCAACGCCGCCAGGATGTCGCAGTGGGCGGACCGCGCAGCCGAGGCCGGCGCGGACCTTGTGGTGTTCCCGGAACTCTCCGTCACCGGGTACCCTCCGCGCGACCTGCTGAGGAAGGAGCGGTTCGTTGCCGAGAACGTGGCGGCGGTGGAGGCCCTGGCCCGGCGGTGCACTCGTATCGCGGTGCTGGCGGGCTTTGTCCGCCCCACGCCCCGGGGCACGGGCAGGCCCCTTGAGAACTGTGCGGCCTTGCTGGCCGGGGGCGAAATCCGGCACGTCCACGTCAAGCGCCTGCTGCCCACCTACGACGTCTTTGACGAGACCCGCTACTTTCAGGGCGGGGAGATTTGCCGGTGCGTGGACCTTGGCGGGCGGAAAATCGGCCTGACCATCTGTGAGGACCTATGGGACGCCGAGGCGCTGGAGCGGCGGCTTTACGACGCCGATCCCCTCGCCGAGCTGCTGGCCGGCGGGGCCGAGATCATCATCAACATGGCCGCCAGCCCTTATCACATGGGCAAGGCGACCGTTCGCGAGTCCCTGCTGGCCCGCCAGTCCGCTCGCGTGGCCCGGCCGATCGTCTTCGTCAACCAGGTCGGCGGAAACGACGAGCTGATCTTCGACGGGGCAAGCTGCGCGATCCATCCCCGCGGGGAGTTGCTGGGGCGTGCGGCGGACTTCCGCGAGGACCTGCTGATCGTGGACACCGAAGGCCCGCCGGGCCGTTGCGAACCGATGGGGCAGGAGTTGGCCCGTTTGTCGGCGGCGCTGAAGCTGGGGATTGCGGATTACGTGCGGAAGTGCGGTTTCCGACGCGTGGTGCTGGGGCTTTCCGGGGGGATCGACTCGGCCGTGGTGGCGACGCTGGCGGCCGACGCATTGGGGCCTGACAACGTCCTGGTCCTGGCCATGCCCAGCCGCTACAGCAGCGAGCACAGCCTAGCCGACGCCCGCGCTCTGGCGGCCAACCTGGGCACGGAGATATGGACGTTGCCTATCGAACCGGTCCACGTGGCCTACGGGGGGGTGCTGGCAGAGACGCTGGCCGTCGGCAGCGGCGAACCGACGGAGGAAAACATCCAGGCTCGTATTCGCGGCAATCTCATCATGGCCGTCAGCAACAAGCACGGCCACCTGGCCCTGGCCACAGGCAACAAGTCGGAGCTGTCCACCGGTTACTGTACGCTCTACGGCGACATGTCCGGCGGCCTGGCGCCCATCGGCGACGTGCTCAAGACCGTCATCTTCCAACTGGCTGGGCAGCTCAACACCGAGGCCGGTTTCGAGCGCATTCCCCGGCGCGTCATCGACAAGGCCCCCAGCGCGGAATTGAAGCCCAACCAGTTCGACCAGGACAAGCTGCCGCCCTATGAGTTGCTGGATGAAATCCTGCGGCGCTATGTGGAGGAGGACCGCACCGCTGAGCAGATCGTCGCCGAGGGGTTCGATCCGCCCACCGTAAAGCGGGTGGTGGCGATGGTGGACGCGGCGGAGTACAAGCGAAAGCAGGCCGCCCCCGTGCTGAAGGTCACGCCAAGGGCCTTCGGTACGGGCCGGCGGATGCCCATCGCCCAGCGGTACAATTCTCGGCTGTGAGTTATGGCAGGCGCCGGCGACAGGAAATTCAAGTTCATCGGCTGCGAGATCCTCTACCGCGAGGCCTGCTATCTTGCCGCCACAGGCCCGCACCGCGTGGACGTGCAATTCCTCCGCAAGGGGCTTCACGACCTGGATAGGACCGATATGCTGTCGATGGTCCAGTCGGCCGTGGACGCCGTCGAAGGCGAGATAGGCTACGAAGCGATCCTGTTGGGCTACGCCCGCTGCAACGACGGGCTGGCGGGCCTGACGTCCAGGGACATCCCGCTGGTCATCCCGCGGGCGCACGACTGTATCACGCTCTTTTTCGGGTCGCGCCAGGCGTACAGGGAATACTTCGATCGTCACCCCGGCACGTACTACATGACCACCGGCTGGGTGGAGCGGAACGCCTTCGAGGAAGGCCGCTACAGCCACCCGGCCTACGGAAGGCAGGGCGTGATGGGCAAGCTGGGGCTGGCCGAGTCGTACGAGCAGATGGTGGCCAAGTACGGCCGGGAAAACGCCGAGTTCATCCGACAAAGCCTGGGCGACTGGACGCGAAACTACTCCAGGATGCTCTATCTCAGGATGGATACCTGCGACGAGGAACCCTTCATCAAGACGGCCGAGGACCAGGCCAGGCAGCGCCAATGGGACTTCGAGGTCCGCCGCGGTGATTGGACCCTGCTACGAAAACTCTTCTTCGGCCAATGGGACGGGGACTTTGTTATCGTCCCGCCTGGTGGAAAGCTGGTTGCGCGAAACGACGAAAACGTTCTGGACACGGCAACCTGATAGCCGACACTTTTCGTCGCTGAACAACCGCTGACAACTGTCCAGAACCGGTCTTATGACTGTTTCTTGAATACAAGCTTGCACCCCAGCATAGGACCGCCTACTTGGCCGGGGGATTGCGTCAGGGTTCTTGCCAGGCGGGGGGGTTCTTAAGGCGGTAGAGCGTTTCGCCGGCCTTGGGGACGTAGAGCCTTCCGTCGGCCTCATGGCCTTGCCAGTAGGAGATATCGATGGAGGCCGGGTCGCGGTAGCCCAGGTTGACCTCGCGGCAGGTTTTTTCGGGGATTCCCGTGGCCAGGGTGACCTGGATGCGGCCTTTCTCCACGCCGTTTTCGTACGTGCCTATGCCGCGGACCAGCGTCGTGTGCGCGATGACGCCCCAGGGGTATTTCTTGAACTTTTCCCACTGCGCGAGGTAGTAGTCCCGCACGTGGTAGCCGATCTGGCGGATCACCTTGCCGTGGGTGTGCGAGATCTCCTTGATGTGCGGGGCGTGGATAATCAATTCCCCGCCGTCGGCGACCACCGGTTCGAGCTTGTACATGCACTTTCCGCCCACCCACAGGTCGTCGTACATCTCCGGGGCACGCGACAGGACGGAGCTGAACGCCCTGTCCAGGTAGGTGACGTGGACCTTGGAGGACAGGTCCGCCGCCGCCGACCAGGCCGCGCGAAGCGGGCCGAAATACAGGCCCGCCAGGTCGTGTCCCGCGACGACCATGCACAGACCGTACTTCTCGAACTCCAGCATGTCGGTCGCCGCTTCCAGCGTCGCGCGGACGGGCGTGTCCTTGACGCCGATGATACGCGGGTTGGTGATGACGGCTGCCAGCCAGTGGAAAAAGTTGACCATCTCCTCCCCGCAGATGCCGGGGAAGAAATACTTCGCTCCGCCGGAAAAGCCCGCCACCTCGTGTGGAAACACCGGGCAGGCCACCAGGACGACGTCGTAGTCCGCCACCCGTTTGTTGATCGTCACGGCGACGTCCATGGCGAACTTTCCGCCGGTGATCCGATCGATCTGGGCTGCCGAGAGGGCGCCGACGTGTGCCAGGGCGCTGCGGTCGTCCCAGCGGTGGTTGAAAACCCGGCTGTCACCCAGCACCTCGCCCCGCCGGCCTGGTTCGATGCCCAGCAGCTTGTCGATCTGATCCTCACTGAGCGGCTGATGGGTTCCCAGGGCGATCAGGAAGTCCAGGCACTTGGCGCGCGGGGCGACGGCGGCGCGAAGCTGGCGGACGATCATCGGCAGGGGGCAGGAGCGGGTGTGGTCGGGGATTAGAACCAGTACCTTCTTGCCTTCCAGCGGAATGCTTTGGGCCGCGTCGGCTATGATTTCCCGGGCCTGGGCCTCGCTGAGCCGGGCGCCGGGTTTGCCTTGACCAATGACATTCATAACGAAGCTCCTCTAAACCATTCTATCCATCGTCGGGAAGCGGAAACGTTACGCCGCCCAGGCGGCGGATTCCAGAGGAAACAGCCGCCGGTCGTTTGGGCGACCCCAGGATCGCTCTTATTCCTTGACCCTCCCACGGCCCACAATCATAATCAGCCGCGAAATCCATGGATTCATCCCAGGTAGATTTGACGATTGCGCGCAAGACCCTCTCGGCCGAGGGGCAGGCTATCTCCGCGCTGGCCGGGACGGTGGACGAATCGTTCGCCAGGGCCGTCGCGATGGTCTTCGACTGTGCGGGCAAGGTGATTCTGACGGGCATGGGCAAGGCGGGCCTGGTGGCCCGCAAGATATCGGCAACGCTGGCCTCCACGGGCACGCTGAGCATTTTCCTGCATCCCGGGGAGGCGCTGCACGGGGACTTGGGGCGTGTGCAGCGCGGAGACGTGGTGATCGCGCTTTCCAACAGCGGTCAGACGGAGGAAATCGTCCGCCTGCTGGACCACATCAAGGCCCGCGGGGCGCGGCTGATCGCGTTGACCGGGGCGTGCGATTCTCCGCTGGCGAGCCATGCCGACGTGACGGTCAGCTACGGCCAGGTGGAGGAGGCCTGCCCGATGGGCCTGGCGCCGACCGTTTCGACTTCCTGCATGTTGGCTTTGGGCGACGCCCTGGCGCTGACGGTGATGGAGATGCGGCATTTCAAGCCCGAGGATTTCGCCGTCTTTCACCCGGCCGGTGAAATCGGCAGGCGGCTGCTGAAGGTGGAGCAGGCGATGCTGTTCCGCCGCGGTGAGGGGCTTTCGTTGGCGGAGGATTCACTGACGCTGGGCGCGGCGCTGGCACAGGCCGAAACCACGCAACGCCGCAGCGGCGCGATGCTGCTGGTGGACCGCGATGGGCGGCTTAGCGGCATCCTCACCGACGGCGACATCCGCCGCCTGGTTATCCGCCGGGGCAACACGGATTTTCTCTCTCGGCCCGTCGCCGAGTTCATGACACGGAACCCCAAGTGCGTCCGCCAGGGCGAACTGGCCAGCAGGGCCTTGGCGGTGATGAACGAGCATCGTCTCGATGAGCTGCCGGTGGTGGACCAGCAGGGCCGGCCGGTGGGCATCATCGACGTTCAGGATCTGCTGGGAGTAAAGACGGTCAACGATGTGCGCGATTGATTATGCCGCCATCAAGCTGCTGGTCCTGGACGTCGACGGGGTGCTCACCGACGGGCGGATCATCCTGGCTCCCGACGGAAGTGAGATCAAGGCCTACGACTCCCAGGACGGGGCGGGCATGCGGTACTGGCAGCGCAGCGGCCGCAAGACGGCAATCATCAGCGGGCGAGGCTCGGAGGCGGTGCTTCGCCGGGCGGAGGACCTGGGCGTGGACATTGTCCGCCTGGAGGCCAAGGACAAGCTGCCGGCCTACGAGAGCGTCCTGGGCGAACTGGGCCTGACGGCGCAACAGACGGCCGTGATGGGCGACGACCTGCCGGACATCCCCATGATGATGCGGTGCGCCTTTCCCATCGCCGTGTCCAACGCCGTCGAGGAGGTCAAGCGATTGGCCGCCTACGTGACGCAGCGGGGCGGCGGGTCGGGTGCGGTTCGTGAGGTCATCGAGATGGTCCTCAATGCCTCCGGGGCATGGGGGGCCATCCTGGCCCGGTACATCCCCAAGGCGGAGCGGCCCGGATGAGACGCAGGGTCATACTGCTGGTGGCCAGTTTCCTGTTGCTACTGGCGGCCTTTGGCATCTATCTGGCAGTGGCCGGAGGCGGGCGCAGCGGGCAGGCGGACCGCCGCGCGCTGCGGGAACTCTCGGAACTCTCCCGCCAGGCGCCGGGCAAGGATGGGCAGGTCGCCGAAGGCTGGAAGGGCACGGAGTTCCGCATCTCCGACCGGGACAAGGACGGGCGGCTCAAGGCCAGTTACTTTGCCCCGGAGTGGCGCCGGCAGGACGACGGCGGCTACCTGATGGCCAACCCCAAGGCGGTGCTCTATCAGCCGGGCGGGCAGCAGATACACATCAGCGGGCAGCGGGGCGTTGTCTATGTCAGCAGCGACGAGGCGTACCGACAGGACCAGTTGGCAAGCTCGAAATTCCGCATCCGCAAGGGGAGGCTGGAGGGCAAGGTCACCGTCCTCTACGACCGCGCCACCGCGGCTGACCGGTCGGATATGGACCAGCGCCCGCAGGATGTGGTCAGGATCACCACCGAAGACATCGACGTGGACAATGAAGAGCTGATGTTGTCCACCAACGGGCGGGTAATGGTCGCCTCGACGGAAGCGGACATTTCCGGCCAGGGGCTTTCCATCCGGTGGAACGAAGACCCACAGGAACTGCGGATACTGCGATTGGAACACGGCGACTACATGAAGGTCTACAACGTCTCGGCCGAGGAAGGGCTGCTTCCGCTTCCCGGCGGGGCGGGCGTCGTGGCGCGAGGTGAGGGGCCGCCCGACGCGCGTCGCGCGGCGAGTGAACCGACCTCCGCGCCACCCGTGCGGGCGGCGGTCCGGGCGGCGTCCGCGGCGGTGGGGGGACCCGTTGCCGCCTCCGCTACACGGGCAGTGGGTTCGCCCGCCAGCGCCGCGGCCTCCGATCGCCGGCGAGCACAGAATATTTACCGGGCCACCTTCCGGGATGACGTTACGGTGGACCAGGGCGCCCGCCGGGTCCGCGGGGCGGATGCCTTGTCGCTGGATTTCCAGTGGGAGCGGTCCTCGCAGGACGCCATCGGGCCAAACCGCCAGCGGCCGGTGGCCACTACCGTCAGTTCCCGGCCGGCGCCCGCTGCGCCGGTGGCCCCTTCGTCCCAGCCGACCGGGCTGGCAATCGCCTCCCGGCCCGCTGACGTAGCGGCGACCAAACCCGCCAGTGGCGAACCGATCCTGGTCAAATGGAACGGTCCGCTGGTCATCAGTCCTGTCGGGTATACCGACGCCCCGTCCCGAAAGAACGTGGGGGTTTCCGGCCAGGGGCGCCAGGTCGTCCTGTCGGACTCGCAGGCCACCGCGCATTGTCAGAGCTTCACCTTTCGCCGTCCTGGTAACCAGGGCGAGCTTTTCGGGAGCCGGGACGAACCGGTGGTCCTGACGACCGCCAAGGGCGAAAACGTCGTCTGCCCCGTGGTTCGGTTTGACCTTTTGGCCGGGACGGCGGAACTCGCCGGAGGGGGATACATGACCGCCCCCGCGGCCGGTGGGCCAACCGCCTCCAAGGCCCCGCCGCCACAGACGCCCCCGACCACCCAGCCGGTGGATCGAATCCGGTGGAGCCAGTCCGTGCAGATCAAACTGGCAAGCGGCACGACGGACCGAGGCACCACCTCGCAGTACATTCGGGAAGCCACCTTCCGGGGCGACGTGGAGCTTGTCCAGGCTGCCAACGGCGACAGCTTGCGATGCGATGAACTGACGGCCTGGCTGGGTCAAAGCGGCGCCCGCCAGTCCATCGAGCGGGCCGTCGCCCAGGGCGGCGTGCGGGCCGCCGGAAAGCAGGACGGGCAGGACTGGCTGGCCAAGGCCGATCGCCTCGATGCCGACCCCACCGCCCGGACGGCCATCCTGTACGGAAAGCCCGCCTCGATCGGGAGGGGGCAGGAGTATGTCAGCGGCACTGAGATACACCTGGCCGAACAGGAAGGAACCGCCCAGGTCGTCGGCGGGGGTCGCATGATGCTCTACGCCGACAGCGACCTCAGTGGACAGAAGCTCAAAAGCCCGCGCCCCGTGGACGTCTCCTGGGCCAGGCAGATGTTCTACAGCGACCGCCAGCACCAGGCCACCTTCGACGGCCTGGTCGTGCTGGTCAGCGGCCCGGAGCGGATGGAATGCGACAAGCAGATGCGGGTCCTGTTCCAGACCGCCCCGGCAACCCAACCGTCCAAGGGCGAAGTCCAGGCCGCCGGGAAAGAGGTCGACAGGCCCACCGGCGGGGTCGAGAAACCCAAGGGAATGATGACTCTGGGGGCCAGGAGCTATGGCGGGCGGCTGTCGCGGATCTATGCCGATGACGACGTGATCCTCACCAGCTTTCGCCAGGACGCCGACGGGCGCCTCCTGGGCAAGAGCGAGTTGAAGGGCAAGAGCCTCACCTACGACGCCATCGGCAAGCGGATGGACATCGGCAAGGGAACCCTGTTCGTGCAGGACTTCCGCCCGCCCAAGGCGCCCAAGGCCGATTCCCCGACCGATCAGCCCGCCGGCGGGGAGGTGGAAAGCCCCTCGCAGACGTACTTCGAGTGGGCACGTTCCATGAGGCTGGCGCTGGACCAGCGGATGGTGACGATGGTGGGGGACGTCTGGATGCGGCATTACAGCGGGGACAAGATCGTCAACCGCGCCGCGCTGGAGCGGGACTTGAAGCTGCCGCCCTGGCCGGCGAGGCTGCCGGCCGGCAGGGCCACGGACCTGCTGTGTGACAACCTGGTCGCCCGCTTCGCCGAGCCTGCGGCCAAGCAACCTGCATCCAAGCAGCCCGCGCCCGCCACACTGCCCGCGACCCAGCCGGGCGAGGACATGGACACCGCCCTGAGACTTGCCGGGGCGCTGGATGTCTTCATCGCCACCGGATCGGTATTCCTGGCCGACGGATTGTATGAGGTGACCGGCGAGCGGCTCTCCTATGACCGCTCCACGGACATCGTCCTGGTCCGCGGATACCTGGAAGGCCAGACGCCGGCGCTTGCGACGGTGACCACCAAGGGCCAGGCCGCCGGCAGCAAGGGAGGGCAGGCCACGTTGAGTACCACCGAGAGCGAGTGGATCAAGTGGTACCGCCGGACCAACGCCTGGGAGACGGGGCGGATCAGCGGCACCGGGGCGGTGGTCGGCCCGGCCAAGTAGCCGCCGGGAAAGCTCATGTGGGGGCCTTGCGGGCCTGACTGCCCAGCACCTCATTCAGCGATCCGCTGCGGAGGCCCTGAAGGTCCAGGGACACGTAGGCGTATCCCAGGGCCTTGAACGGTCCGACGATCTTATCCCGCAACTCCAGCGCGCGGGCCAGTTGGCCGGCGGGCAACTCGATGCGGGCGATGGTGTCATGGTCACGCACGCGGCAGTCGGCGAAACCCAGGTCGTGCAGGACGTACTCGGCCCGTTCGATCCTCGCCAGGCGCTGGGGCGTGATCGCCTGGCCATAGGGGATGCGGCTGGCTAGGCAGGCCTTCGAAGGCTTATCCCAGGTGGGAAGCCCCATGGCCGCGGAGGCGTCGCGGATGTCCTGCTTGGTCATGCCCGCCTCCAGTAACGGGCTGGCCACGCCCAGTTCCTTGGCCGCCTCCAGGCCCGGGCGGAAGTCGCCCAGGTCGTCGGCGTTCGTCCCGGCCAGCACGGCCGAGAAACCGCGACTGGCGGCGAGGTCCTTGATCGGCTTCATCACATGGGCCTTGCAGACGTAGCACCGCCGCGGGGGATTGGCCCGGAACTCCGGGTCGTCCATCTCGTCGGTGGCGATGGTTACCAGCTCCGCACCGATCGCGCGGGCGGTTTCCTCGGCCGAGCGGCACTCCCGCGCGGCGTGAATGGGCGAGACGGCCATGACGGCCAGCACGTTGTCGCCTCCCAGCTCCTGCACCGCCAACGCCAGCAGCAGCGTGCTGTCCACCCCGCCGGAAAACGCCACCGTCACCCTGCCCAGACCCCGCAGGATGCCCCGGCAGGCGTCGATCTTGCCACGCAGAACCGGGTCGAGTTTCCGCAACCAGTCATTGCCTATGTTGTCCATCCGTTTGTCCATCCAGGACATTCTACCGCCGAAGCGACGGTCAAGTACGCCCGACCTGCTACTGGGCGCAGAAACGTCTTAGTGGAAGAAGTTACCTATGTACCCAATCTGGTCCCGATAGCAACCCACTGTTCCGTGGGCAAGAGTGCCTACGAAACAGGCGACCTGGCCGTGAGCGGGCAGACGGCGCCCACGTTCGGAACAATCTGCTGCGACCCACCCACTCCTATGGTAGCTAATGCCTGGGGACACCACGCTATGTTCCATTGACGGTATGGTTGCTGAGTTTATGATCATACATTCCCGAGGCCCAGAGAATGGTGTGGCGTCTGGGGTTACCTTGCCGTTCCGGGATACCGCGGATGTTCGGCAGGCATATGGCGAGGCGCCCTGACCTAAGGAGGCTATCACGCATGCGTATACTCATCCTTGGCGGCACAGGTTTGATCAGCACCTCCATCACGCGAGAGCTGCTCCAGCGAGGCGACGATGTAACGCACTACAATCGCGGCCTTAGCGAGGCTAGGTACGGCGGGGGGGACGTTAAGCGGATCGTGGGCGACCGCACCCAGCACGCCGATTTCGAGCGGCAGATCAAGGGTACCGGCCACTGGGACTGCGTCATCGACATGATCGGCTACAGGCCCGCCGACGCCGAAAGCGACGTCCGCGCCTTCGCAGGGCAAACGAGACACCTCATCTTCTGTAGCACGGTAGACGTCTACACCAAACCGGCTACCCGCTTGCCCTACCGGGAAGACGAGCCTCAATCAGGCATCGGCTCCTACGCGATCAACAAGGTTGCGTGCGAGTCCATTCTCATGCAGGCCCACCGTCGCGGCGACATTTCGGTAACGATCATCAGGCCGGCCATGACCTACGGTCAGGGCGGGGGCATCCACAGTTCTTTTGGCGGAGACGTCATGGTCGACCGCCTGCGCAAGGGCAAGGAGGTCATCGTCCATGGCGACGGCATGAGCCTGTGGGTAACATGCCACGCCGATGATGTCGGCCATGCGTTCGTGACGGCCGCCGGCAAGGAGAGGACGTTCGGCCGGGCCTACCACGTCACCGGCGAGGAGTGGATGACGTGGGACCAGTATCACCAGATCGTCGCGCAGGCCATCGGGGCGCCGCCGCCGCGGATCGTGCATATCCCATCAGAAATCCTTGCCAAGATCGCCCCGCGCCACGCGGGCCTGCTCATGGGTAACTTCAGGTTCAACAACATCTTCGACAATTCCGCCGCCAAGGCCGACCTGGACTTCCGCTACCGCATCCCCTGGCTGGAGGGCGTCAAACTCACGCAAGCCTGGATGGATGCTCGCGGCAAGGGGGGAAAGGACGACCAAGACCCCTTCTACGACCGCGTGCTGGAGGCGTGGAAGAGCTTGGGAGAGAACATGGCCAACTGCCTGGCTGGACAGGAATCGTAGGCGGTACGGCGGGCCGCGCCCGTCCTATCGGTTATTGGAAAGGTGGTGTTCCATGCCGGCAGGTAGTGAGATGTTCCTTGTGGCCGGTGGTGCATCCGCAGCGGGGATCAGCCGCCCTGGTTGTCTATAAAAACTAACCTACTCCGTATTTCGGTTGTATCAAGATTCTATTCTCAGATAGAGTACGATCGTGACGCATATAGACTTTTCCTTGGGCATTCATTCATACTCAGTGGGCTTGGACTACAACACGAGGTGAAACCATGAATCTGCTCATCCCTTACGTTCGCTTGAGGGACCACCAGGATCCGATGTTCTCGGAATTCACCTATGGCGACAGGGGTGCCAGGGCCAGAAAACTGAGGAGAGACTTGAGGAAGGGCGACTACGTGTTCTTCCACGGGATGTTCCAAGGAAGAAAGTGCATAACTGCATACTATGTTGTAGACCGGGTCGTCTCGACTCGCGAAGCCGTCAAGTCCAGGCTCATCAAGGCTAAGTACAAGAACCCCCACCTGGAACTCTCCGGCAGAAGTCTGGCAGCAGACAACTCAATTCTTTTTGGTGACCCCATCACCTCTCGGAAACTGGATGTTCCACTTGAATTCACCCGTGGACTCGCACGGAAGCTTTCTCTTGGTATTCGTTTCCTGCGGGGCAAGACGGAAAGCCAGTCCATCGGCTCGGCAACAAGGTCGTGGCGAGAACTGACAGGAAAGGACGTTCGTGTGCTTCTTCGGGAGATCGAGATAAACCAGAAGAAGGTGCTAGCAGAATGGCCTGGCCTGACGCCAAAGTCGCTCCTGTCTACAGACGAGGTCTCGCAATTTGTCGAGAAGGACTTGGAGTCGCTTCTCGCTAGGAATCCGAAGAACCTAGGGGGGTCGATGAAAGTGACGGAGAGGCAGCTCGACACGGACGATGGCCGAATCGATCTGCTCCTTGAGAGTCGCAGCGGCCAAGAAACCGTTGTTGAGCTGAAGCTTCATCGGATCGGAAGGGAAGCGGTCAGCCAGTTGAGACGATACATGCGGTGGATTCGGAAGACTGCAAAGAACAAGCGTCGGAAGGTTCGGGGAATCATCTTATGCGAAGGGGTGTTACCGAGCTTTGAGGAAGATCTGCGGAAACTAAAGGACATAGAAGTCTTCCGTTACGGATGGAACCTCAACCTGCGTCGATTGACGAGACAGAATCAGCACCCTGGGGGTTGACTCTATAGGGGGACAGCGACTATGCAGTTTCACTGTCGTCGTCTTCTTGTGTGTGTATTGGGTTCAACTGGTGCGAGTCCTGGCGACCCTTGCATCATGGTCGGCCCCAGTTCCTTCATCAGTGCGACTTCCTTGGCCTGCTGGCGAAGCTCGGTTTCCCAGTCCTTGCCCGCTCGTGCGTATTCAGGCGCTAGGGTGGTGTTGCTGGCGAGGACGGATCGCCTTGTGCGGTTTCCGCGGGCCGTTTTTGCCAGGCTCTGCCGCTGGAAACAAAAAACATGGCCGCGCTGACCATGGCCAGGCATCCCAGGATCGCCAACGCCACGACCGGCTTGGCATCCATCAACCGGACCAACCCCATGGGAGCTAAGCCCGGAATCACCGATGCCAGATAGTACACGCTCAAGTAATCCTGGTTTCTGCCTGGTGGGGCGTGGTTGAGAATGGCCACCAAGACAAACCCGTATATCACGCCGCCGAACCCGATAAGAGTCAGCGGAATAACCTGCCAGATACCATAGAGCAAAGGACACAGCACGATACCGCCCAGCACCAACAGCGATGCGATGCTGCAAACCCGCTTGGCGCCGATGCGGTCGGACAACCAGCCGAAGAGCATGCTGGCCGGGATTCCGATATACGGGCCTATGGCCACGAACAAGGCCACGTGGTTGTCTTCCACGCCACGCATCTTCTTGGCAAAAACCAGCATCAAGATGCCCACCGACGAGATCATCCCAGCCACGATCGCCCCGGACAGGAAACGGACATACACCCGGTCCCGTCGGACGATGCCTGCCAGATCCCCCACGAACTGCCGGAAGGAGCGGCGCGGCACGGCGACAGGGTCAACTGGCTGATGGACGAGGTCCTTGAGCAAGACCAGCAATACCACGGATACCCATCCACCCACGCACCCAAAGATCAATCCAACGCCGTAGTTTCCCGGAAAGGCAAGCGGCGACTTGGTGCTAATCATCCAGGCAACCAACGGAGCGGCGATGATGCCCACGATGCTTGTCAAACTGCCCTGAAGGCCCAAGACCCGGCCTCGCCGCGATTCAGGAAAGGCCCTGTAATAGATGTCCCAGAACGGCAACACGATCATTCCCACGAACATGGCAAAGGCCAACATCAGGAACAGAAGCATCGCCAGCAAGAACGATTCGCTGCCGCCAAGGCAAAGGGCCAGGCCCAGCACCATGAGCAGTCCGTAGAGCGGAATGCACAGGACCGCATAAATCTTTTTCTTGGACGTTCCGGGGCGCAGCAACCAGCCCATCAGAACCACCGGCAGGTACCCGATGCTGGCCGTCGCGATGGACGGCAAGACGGCCATCCACGATGGAGCGTGGAGATTGAGCATCAGATTAACGCCGATTATACCCAGGGGCGAAAAACCACCGGTCAGAGCCTGGATGGCGAAGGAAACCAGGTAAAGCTTGAGATTGCGTCTAAAGTCGGCGGGGGCATAGCCGTCGGGCAAGAGCGTCTCGGTCTGCTCAGCCACGTTGCTGATCTCCTGGGTCTAGTGAAGTGAGTTCCTTCTCTGGGGACGAGTCAAGTCACGCCTCATTTCACTTCATACACTTCCGCCCCGCAGGCAACGAACAGCCGGCCGTCCAGCCCGCGTGCGACGTGGTTGATTTCATCCTTGCTCGTGGCGAGGGTTTCACTCATTCCAGTGGACAGGTCCAGCCGGACGACCTTCTTGGACGAGGCGTAGATCAAAAAGCCGTCACCGGGCAGGACACAGGTGTATCCGCTCGATGCCGGCGCCTTGAGCGGCTTATCGGTGGTGAACGCCATGGCCGCACTGTCGAACAATGTGATCCTTCCATCCATCAAAACGGGAACGAAGCGTGTCTTTGCATCCACGCCAACGATGGTCACGTTGGTTACACCCGGAAATTCCTTTTGAAATACGACTTTCCTGGTCTCCAGGTCCATCACGCCGAACCGGGGCGATTCCCCAGGCTTGTTGGGCAGGCCATTGGCCGCAATCGACGTGCTAACGTAGAGCCTCTTGCCGTCAACAGCCAGGCCTGAGATCGACTGCACGCCGAGGGGATTCTCTATCAGATCGGTTTGGCCCGTCTGTGGATTAGTGATGGCGACGGCCCCCCCATACACCGCGTATTTCGCCCACCAACCGGAGTAAATCAGCCCATCGGAGCCAAGCTTGATTCCCCCCATCGGCCTGATGTATCCGCGATTCCCTATGCTAGCCAGCAGACGCGGATTGCGATTGCCTAGCTGGTCCCAGGGCAAGGCCGGATCGTACTCCGTAATGTCGCCACCGCAGTAGGATGGCAAGTACATCTTGCCCTTGATCTCCTCGAACCCGTATACTGCGCCGCCTGTGTCGCAGATGGTACCTGTGTTGACAATTTGGCCGGTGTCGGGGTCCAACATGCAGAGCGTCTGGCCGAACATAGGTCCGCTCCACAGGCGTCCTTTGGTATCGGACTTCAGAAAAACGCCCAACGGGCGGGGGCTTCCAACAACCGGCATGGGGCGAAGCTGTAAGGAAGTATCGCCTTTGTGAATCACAAAGTAGTCCTGGCCGCGAATTCCCAGCACGGCGCCCTGGCGCGAGGCTGCCAGCAGGCGACCGCCCCGCAAATCAAGTTCCGCCAGCAGTTCAGCCGCGGACTGGCCTTTACGCGCAAGGTAGATGGTGTTGCCCTGTCGCATGCACAGCGTATCGACCGTGCATGCGGGTACATCAACATACCAAGCTCCCTTCTCTGCCGGAGGCGCGGGCATCGGGTAGGGTGTCACCGGCGCCAGGTCGGCGCCGCCGAAGGCGCCGCTGCCCGCCAACCAGGCGTCGCCCCACCGCAACCCAAGTATCGCCTTGGCTTGGTCGGGGGCCGGAAGGAACTTCTTGCCGGCAAAGTCGTAGATCATCGTCGCGGGCTTTTCGTAACCGAAGCTGCCGATGACGCGCCCGTCACCCAGCGTGGAAAGGCATGTAAGGTACATGTTGGGCGCAGCGGGATTACCGCAGTCTTCGATGGCGTAGGTGTCCAGGTCCAGCGCGATGAGCTTGCCGCCCGGATGTGTGCCTCCATAAACCCGGCCGTCGCCGCCCAGCGTCAGGTTCCAGATGTACTGCTCCTCGGGCACCTTGATGGAGTGCGTGAACTCCATTTTGATCAGATCAAAGACCAGGAATGTTCCGTCGTAATAAGTGCCGATAATCAGGCGATCTCCGGGAACCTCGCGGATGGCCCAGGCGCCTTGGCCGACCGGGGCCTTGATGACGCGGGCGGTGTTCTGCTCCACGTCGATCACAAACAGTTCCAGCCCGGATCCCTCACTGGAATTGGTCATGATGAACAATTCGCGCCCGGTAGCGCGGTCGGTTACGGTCACGCCGGCCAATATGTTATTGGCCAGGCATGGTTTCCCAATTAGGTGCAGCGTCATTGTCTGTCCTTTCAGGACATTCTGCGCTCCGATCACCAACAGGAACACCGACAGGATCATGGCATGTCGATAGTAGATCATCTCAAGTCACTCCCAGTTGTTGATTCCTATCTGTGCGATCTTGGCCTGCTTATGTTGTGAAGCGAATTCTCGTAGGCGGTCCCGCCAGGTCATCGCTCACAGCGCCGCGATGAAATCATCCACGTCGAAAACGAAGCCGTACAGCAGCCCCACGCGCCACAAGGCGATCTGTTTGGCCAGTTCCTGGCGGGCCGTCTCCTTGTTCTCGATGGCGGTCACCGCCTGACGAATGGTGGAGCACATCACGCCGTGGCGGCACATGTCGATCATGCCGCCTGGGGAGATCAACACGCAGCCGTCGATGGCGAAACCTGTGTAGATGAGATGATTGACGCCCTCCCGGCGGCACAGGGAAAACAACTGTCGGCTGGTCGCGGCGATCGGCTCGGAGTCCAGCGGACGGGTCTCCGCGGGAAAATCAACCTTGGCGAAACCGCGATTTACATCCTCCTCATTGTGCCGCCCGACAAACACCCGCTCGCCACGAAACTGGTGCAGGCGTTGAAGAACCGGGTCCGAAGCCACAAAGTCCGCCGAAGGCTCCGGGTCGGCAATCGATTCAGTGAACCGATAGCCCGGATACTTCTTGTAGTAGTCCCCTCCCCCGGCCACGTGGAAGATCCTGAAGCCGGCCTTCCGCGTGGCAGCCAGCAACCGCGGGAAAACCTCGCGGCAAATCCGCTGCGCCCGTGGAATGAACTCCACGCAGCGGTGCCAGCCTGGGTAGTCCTGGGGAGTGCCGCAATCCCAGGTGTGCATGACCACCATCGCCGTGTGCTCCCTTGATATCTCGATCTCCGATCGCTGCCAGCCGCCATAGCCCTCTGCCGGCACGTCCAGCGAAAGGTCCGCGTCAAACTGCTGATAGTAGGAGGCCTGTATTTTCATAGTCGCTCCTGACCTTGGATTCACCCTGGAGAACCAACCGCCGGGTGCGGGGCCATCTCCGGATACACACCATGTGGCCGCAGGGCAACAGGCACAGGCCACGCTGAAACTCGTACCCAAACGGCCTGCTCGTTTTGCCTACATGGCGTATTCTAGCCGCCCTGGACGCCTCCAAGCCCACGAAAAGTTTGACTTTGTGCCGGCCGGCGGGTTTCCCAAAGACGGCTCGCTCGACGGCCGGGCCGTTCATGGACCGGGGGACGACGCGGACCGCCACCTTCCCGCGGTGCAGGATGCAGGTCGCTGGCACGAGACTCACCCGCTATAATGCCTGCCCAACGAAAGATGGATTGCCCTGTGAACAACCGACGGACCTACCCATGAAAACCGAACGACTGCCCGTATGCGTCTTGGAGACCGCCGAAGAAGCCGCCGCGGCGGTGGCCCAGCGTATCGCCGACGTGATCCGCGCCAAAGCCTCCGCGGGTAAACAAGCCGTCCTGGGCCTGGCCACGGGCAGCACGCCGATCAACGTCTACCGCCGACTCATCCAAATGCACCGCCAGGGCCTGCGATTCACCAACGTGGTGACGTTCAACCTGGACGAATATTGGCCCATGCCGTCCGATGCCCTCCGCAGCTACCACCACTGGATGCACGAGAACTTCTTCCATCACGTGGACATTCCATCCTCCCAGGTCCACATACCCGACGGCACAATTGCCTCGCAACACGTGGACGAACATTGCAGGAAGTATGAGCAGGCCATCGAGCAGGCAGGTGGAATTGACATCCAGATTCTCGGCATTGGCAGGACCGGGCATATCGGGTTTAACGAGCCTGGCACCACCATCGAAAGTCGCACGCGATTGGTGTACCTGGACAAGATCACTCGAATGGACGCCGCCAGCGACTTCTTCGGCGAGGAGAACGTCCCCAGGCAGGCCATCACCATGGGGATCGCCACCATCCTGGCGGCCCGCGAGATATGCCTCCTGGCCTTTGGGGAGCACAAGGCCCCCGTCGTCCGCCAGGCCGTGGAAGAGGAAGCCACCAACACGGTCGCGGCCAGTTACCTGCAAACCCATCCCGCCACCACGGTTTTCCTGGATGCTTCCGCCGCGGCCATGCTCACCCGCCGCGCCACGCCTTGGTTGGTCCAGCAGTGCCAATGGAACCCGAAACTCACACGCAAGGCCGTCATATGGCTGGCGACAAAGACAGGCAAGGCCATCCTCTCGCTCACCGACGAGGATTATGCAGCCAATCACCTCCACGACCTGCTTATCACCACCGGCGGGGCCTACAACGCCAATCTGGAGGTCTTCCGGACCATGATGAACACCATCACCGGCTGGCCCGCCGGCAGGGACATCCCCAGGACCGTGCTGGTCTTCAGCCCCCACCCCGATGACGACGTCATTTCCATGGGGGCCACGTTGCAGCGCCTCTGCCAGCAAGGCCATCGCGTCCACACAGCCTATCAAACCAGCGGCAATATCTCCGTTTTCGACCACAACGTCTTGCGATTCGCCGATTTTGTGAGGGAATTCAATTCCATCTTCGGCCTGGCCGCCGAAGCGACCGACGTCATCGACAGCCACATCGAGCAGTTCCTGCGCCACAAGGAGGCCGGGGCCGTGGACTCCCTGGAGGTCCAGGCGGTCAAGACGCTCATCCGAAGGACCGAGGCCATCTCCGCAGCCGGATTCTGCGGGGTGGCCAGGGAAAACTGCCATTTCCTCGAAATGCCCTTTTACCAGACCGGCGAAGTGCGGAAACTTCCTATCGGTCGACGGGATGTGGAAATCGTCCTGGAACTCCTGCAAAAGGTCCGGCCGGACATTCTCTTCGCCGCAGGCGACCTGTCAGACCCGCACGGCACGCACCGGATGTGTATGGAGGCGTTGATGAAGGCTCTGGGAGAATACAACCGCGCGGCGCCGCAGCCCCCCGTCGTTTGGCTCTATCGGGGGGCCTGGCAAGAGTGGGAACCGCACGAAATCGACATGGCCGTGCCGGTCAGCCCCGATGAACTGTATCACAAGCGACACGCCATCTTCCGCCACGAAAGCCAGAAGGACCGCGCCATGTTCCCCGGTCCTTACGACAGCCGGGAGTTCTGGCAACGAGCCGAAGACCGCAACCGTAATACCGCCGCCATTTACGACAAACTCGGCCTGCCGCAATACAACGCTGTCGAGGCCTTCGTCCTGGCTTGCCCGCCAGGCCGGCCGACCAGTTGAGACCTCTGGCCTGCACGCAGTTGCGCTGGGCGGCGGGTTCCCCGGCCGAGAAGCCAAGGTCTTGCGCGCAGGACAGCTTCAACGGGGCGGTGATGGGTGACGGCGGGGGGTTCTGCGGCATTGCCGGAAAGGCGTTGAGGCTTTTCCGTGGGGGCATTACAGTGGCCCGGTGGCGGATCGGTGAAGATGGAAAAGTCAGTCTACCTATCTCGAAGGGCGGCGGCATGGGGCAAGGCTCGGGCCTCGACCCCCGTGGATGCCCTACTGGTCAGCCGGTCGGCCGACGTGGGCTACCTGAGCGGGTTCACAGGGGAGGACAGCCTTCTGCTGATGAACAAGGGGTTCGCTTGCCTGATTACCGACGGGCGGTTTGCCGAGCAGGCCGCGCGGGAGTGTCCCGGCCTGGAGGTCATCGTTCGCAGCGGCCCGATGTCGGCGGCGGTGGCGGAAGCCGCGCGGCGGCGCAAGGTCCGCCGGTTAGGCGTTCAGGGCGGGCACATGACCCTGTCAGGCCAAGCGGCGCTAGTTGAGGCGCTGGGGAGGAATCGCCGGGTCGTTACCGTGGGGGAGGCGCTGCTGGAACTGCGGGCGGTCAAGGATGCCCAGGAGGTCGCGGCCATCCGGAGGGCCGTCCGTATCGCGGAAAGGGCCTTCCGGGGGCTGATCGCCGGGGGCGCCAGGGCACTGGTGGGCAGGACCGAGCGCCAAATCGCCGCCGAGCTGGACTATCGGATGATACAGGCCGGGGCCGATTCGCCGGCCTTCGACACCATCGTCGCCGCAGGCCCTCACAGCTCAATGCCCCATTACAGGCCGGGCAATACCCGCGTTCGGTCCGGGCAGGCGGTCTTGTTTGACTGGGGCGCCTGGTCCGGTGGATACAGCAGCGACTTGACGCGGGTGGCCTTCACCGGTAGAATCCCGCCGAAACTGACCGAGATCTATGAACTTGTGCGCTCTGCACAGGCGGCGGGCATTGCCGCCGTGCGGGCGGGCGTCTCGGTCAGGATGGTCGATCTTGCCGCCAGGAAGGTCATCGAGCGGGCGGGTCTTGGCGAGCGGTTTGTGCACTCTCTTGGCCACGGGATCGGCCGGGGACGAGGCAGCGCGGAGGTCCACGAGCTGCCTGCGGTGTCCCGGCAGGCCAAGGGCCGCCTGCGAGCGGGCATGGTGGTGACCATCGAGCCGGGTGTGTATCTGCCGGGCGTGGGGGGAATCAGGATCGAGGACGACGTGCTTGTGACGGCCGAGCGGGCGGAGAGGCTCAGTTCGCTGCCCTCGGTGGCATCGGCATGGATATTGCGGTAACCCTTGGCACCGACGTAGGAAACAACTTCTATGGACATGGAAGAAATCAGGCAACTGGTGCAGCTCATGGTCGATAACGATCTGGGCGAGTTGGACATCACCGACGGCGACAAGAGGATCAGCCTCAAGCGGGGCGCCACCGGCCAGATTGCCTTTGCGCCGGTGCCGCCGGCCGCACTGGCCGTTCCCCAATCGCCAGGCGCTGCCCAGTCGGCTTCGGCGGTGGCTCTCGTCGATATCAGGAGTCCGATGGTTGGAACGTTCTACGCGGC
>Ga0315273_10001437_pt1 | contig 27108 bp, 38 predicted proteins | sample YL17G02_0_MG_FD_205753 | JGI IMG/M metagenome (GOLD analysis project Ga0315273, IMG submission 205753) | Sediment microbial communities from Yellowstone Lake, YNP, Wyoming, USA - YL17G02_0 | ecosystem: Environmental > Aquatic > Freshwater > Lake > Sediment | place: USA: Wyoming | collected... | reverse complement strand
GTGGAACCATTACGCTATCTGGGAATTTTTCTTCAACCGGCGTTGTTAATATTTACTGCAATGTAAGCGGAGGCGGATATACTTTTTCGACAAGTTCTGTTGGTAACTATTCTTTCGCTTGCACTACCTTGTCTATCGGCTCTAATTCTGCCGGAAAAACATTTACAATTAATTTTAACGCTTCTGCCATTTCCGTTTCTTCTTGCAATGGCTCCACTTATAATGCCGCGGCGACTTCCAATTTCAATATGTCCACTTCCCAATGGACGGTTTCCTCAGGAGGCGCGACAGCATGGGGGTTTGGTTCCAACCATACCATTGATGCCAGCGCCTCCCTTGTCTCCTTTACCGGCACCGCCGCCCAAACAATCACTTCCAACGGCAAGGCATTTTACGATGTGACCATCAATCGTGCCACAGCGGGGACTTTGCTCTTTGCCGATGCCGCTTCGTGCCACACCCTCACCGCCAGCGCCACAAACACGCAAGTGATAAGCTGGACGGGAACTACGATGACCTGTTCTGGTAATCTGACTTTTGACGGAACGGGGACACATATTTTCGGTAATGGAATTACCATGACCGGGGCGAGTTCCAACTGCCATATTGGGTCTACTCTTACTGCCCCAACAGCAACATCCTGCGCTCTCACTTTTACTGGTGCAACCGCTCCGGTTCTTGACGATGACATCGGTACAACCTTTAAAACCCTTACCGTCGGAACCGCCGCTCTCGCTATTTTGACAAGCAGCGGCGCTGCCACTACGACATTCTCTCACACCGCAACACCTATTACAACTTTTGCCGGTTCGACGCTAACATTCAATCGGGCAGTAATTATTACCTGTGGCGGTTCAATCACAGTTTTCAGTATTGGCGCGGGGACCACTTTTAACGGCACTGGTGCCATCACCGTTCAACCTGGCGCGAATACTCTCACTCTTACCATTCCCGCCATCACTTATACCGGCAGTGGGGCATGGGTGATGTATTGTGGAGCAGGTACCTATACACCTACTATTTTCACGCTTTCAGGAGCATTCAATCTTGGTACTGCAAATTTCTCGGTTTATACAAACACCGCTTTAAAAAATGTGACGTTCACTCCTGCGGGTTATGCTGTTACCTGCGGCACTCTTGTCTGGGGTAGTGGCAACTCCGGTACATTTGCCCTCACCGCCAGCGCCAGCGCATTTTCTTGCACAAGTTACGTTAACACATACGACTCCGCTCTTGGTACATCTACAATTGCCATGAGTACAGCAACTTTTTCTTGCTCTGGTAACTGGACATTCGGCACAAATCACACCATCACCGGCACCGCCGCGACCACTTCGGTTACCTTCACCAATACGGCGAATATTACGAGCAATGGCAAGACATTCCCCGGTTCGTTTATCGTCAACGCGGCAGGTAAAACCATTACTCTCATAGATGCAATAATAACCGGTTCGGCACTGACTCTTACCGCCGGGACTTTGAACACGGCGACTTTCGCGGTAACGGTAGGTGGGGCTTTTTCGGTTAACGGGACGAGTACGTATACGGGAACCGGTACCGCACTGTCAGTTGCCGGAGATATGACTACGGCTGCGGGATGTACATTTACTATTAACCTTTCTACTCTTACCTTGAACGGTGGTGTGGGTGTTACCCAACTGATAACCTGCAACGGAAAAACATTTCCAAATACCACGGTCAATGCCGGGTTAGCAACTGTCCAACTTCAAGACGCAATAACCTTCGGAAATCTTACGCTTACCGCAGGAACCTTCGATCAAAATGGCAAGGCAATGATTATTACTTTGCTTTCGTGGGCAACCACTAGTGTTGGAACGGCACTTAGCGGAACAATTTCATGTTCAGGGAATATCACTCGTGCGGCGGCAAGCGCGGGTACACAAGCAGGCGTAATGACCATAACCAATACCTGTCTGGCAACTTCAAATGCAAAGGCCTGGGGTCCCATCGTATTGAATGCCCCCCTCAATACTATGACTTGCGCCGATGCCTTTTCTTGCAGTTCATTGACCCTTACCGCCGGGACATTCACGACGGCAACATTCAACCTGACCGTTACCAATAATGTTCAGGTAAACGGAACGTCTACGCTAAATGTTACTGGAACAGCCTGCGTATTTTCCGGAGATTATACAACTGCCGTTGCCGCTACGGTGACAGTGAATGCTGCGACCACCTTTTCTTTTTATAAAAACGGAGCGACAGTTACCACTAACGGAATCGGACTTCCCCAAATAAGTTTCTATAGCAATTTTGCCATAAATGATTCCTGCCCTATTACGCGACTTATATGGGCATTAGATGGATTTACCGGGACTTTTGAGGCTGGGCAAACATTTACCATTACCAACCTTGCAGCGGCAAACTGGGACGGCGCCTTGGGTTCATTGAACGCACTTCGGTCTTCCACACCCGGAGTCCGTTGGACGTTTGCATTGCCCAACGCACTAACTCTTCAATACATGAATCCCATGGACTCTGAATTGACCGGGTTTCAGATCACGGTAAACGACGGAACAAGCCTTAATGGCGGGAACAACGACACCGATTGGATATGGCCTGTTGTTGTCGGCGGAATAGCGCAAAGGGCAAAATCAACTATGCAGATAAGCGCTGGAATAGGAATGTAAAATGAACTTCTCAATGGATGATTTAAAGCCGATTGAAGGCATCAAGATCGAACAGAAAACCGAACCACCCAAGGAACCAGTTGCCCCCATAGGAAAATACGAATTTGATCTTAAGGAAGGCTGGCAGGAAAGGATTTTATCATTCTACAGGCAGGGGTATACCGACCAGGAAGTAGCTGCCGAAATTCAAAAAGAGCGCGGGATATTCAACGTAAATGCCTTTAACCGATGGGTAAAAAAATATCCTGAATTCGGCGAGGTGATTCAAAAGGGAGTCGTATATAAGCAGGCATGGTGGTTGAATCAGGGACGGGAAAATATCGGGAACAGTAAATTCAATACTCCGCTGTATATTCGGATGATGTTGAATCTGTTCTCATGGAAAACCGAAGCCACCAATTCAAGCGAAACAAGCCCTGCCGATCTTAAAAAGCTTAATGACGAAGAGTTGAAGGCATATTACGACCTGAAGAGAAAAATGAATACTGAAAACCAGAACGATGAACCCAAGGTAAAATCCAATGTCCCCCAAGCCTATACTCTCTCAAGTATCGTTCGACCAAGCGGAAACTGAAGACCCGACGGAAGATATGTTTGAGCGGGAATTTGCCCGCAGATATCATCTTGATTTCATAAAACGCTTGTGGATTGCGGAAAATGCCTTCATACCCGGTTGGCATATAGACGTAATCTGCAAAAGGATTGACCAGGCAATTATCGATTACCGTGAAGGCAAAAGCACGTTTTTAATAATCAAAGTACCCTTCAGGCATTCCAAGTCGACGATCATTTCCAAATATCTCCCCGCTCATTTCATAGGATTATTTCCCGATTCTGAAATAATAGTAGCCACCTATACCGCATCTCTCGCAAGGGAATTCAGCAGGTTTGCAAGAGATAAGGTTATGCGTTCTGAAGAGTACATGAAAATGTTTCCCGAAGCAAAGCTATCCGAACGCGAACAATCGGTTGATATGTGGGGCATCGAGGGAAGACAGGGAAAAGTGCGATGGCTGGGCCTTGGTGGTTCGATTACCGGGAAGGGCGGCTCCTTGACAATCTGCGACGATTTTTTCAAGGGTCGCAAAGAAGCAAATTCTGAAATATTACGAGACGCAGTATGGGATTCAATTGGAAACGATTTACTAACCAGACGTCCCGATCCGTCAATTGTGATAATTTTAGCTACGCCTTGGCACATGGACGACCCCTTCGGGCGCATTGCGAATATGATGAAACAGGACCCCATGTTCCCGGTTTTTGAGGAGATAAAATTCCCCGCCCGCGACCCGTCTTATAATCAGGGGTTTCTCTGGCCTGAAAAGTTCGGCAAGGCGTGGTACGAATCGCAGTTTGCCACCTTGGGACCGTATTACTCCTCCGCACTTCTGCAATGCGAACCTGTTCCCCGGGGCGGTTCGATGTTTAAGGTCGATAACGTGAAAAAGTACACGGTCGCACCGGATGATATCGTGTGGACGCGAGGGTGGGATTTAGCCTCTTCCGAGAAAAGCCGAATTTCCCCCGATCCTGATTACACCGTAGGCATTAAATTGGGCGTTAAGTGGGTAGCGTCCGGAGTAGAGGGCCAGAACATTCCGATTCTCTATATAGACGACATGATTAGGGGCCGCTGGGAAGCCCTGCAACGCAAGAGCATCATCCGGGACACTGCGATAGGGGATGGGGATATAAACGTAGGAATAGAGGCGTTCGGTGCGTACAAGGACGCCTTCACCGAGGCGGTTCAAATACTCAATGGTTTAAGGGTCGTAAAATCGGTCCACCTACCTGGGGATAAGGTGACGAAATGGGCGCCTATTGAATCGGCATTCGCAGCCGGGAACGTATTTATTAAAGAAGCCCCTTGGAATCAGGACTTTTTAGATGAAATGGCAACGGCTCCCGATGGAAAACATGACGACATACCCGACAGCATCATAACGGCATTTTCCATGCACGGTTCGTATCTCAAGCAGGTCTGGCCTTCCTTCCGGATTACCAAGCAACTCCCAATAACCATTGAATGGGAAAAGGCAGGACCATACACCAGCTTTAATTACGCAGCGATCAGTCTTCAGAAAGATTTTTCCATATATTTCGTGGCCGCATTGTGGGATAATTTCAAGTCGCAATTGAGTATTTATGCCTGTAAAACATGGCCGAATTGTAACGAGGAATCGGTAATAAGAGGTATCGGAGCCATGACTAAATCTGAAAAATACAGGGTAGACAAGTTAATGGGCAGCGAAAATATGTTTTCAATTAACGCTTTTGAAAAATCACCGGCTCGGCAACTCAATCATAAAATCAGGGAATTAAATACGAATGACCCGGTGACGATAAAAGAACCGATTCATTACAATTCATACGGTGCGATTCAAATAGGCGAAGAACTTTTCAGGACCAACGGCATTCTAATCAGCGATAAATGCTCGGATGTCTCCAGACAAATATTAGGGTGGACGCTTAAAAACGGGAAACCTTCCGAAGAAGATTGGGGATATTGCGAATGTTTATGCCTTATTTTAAGCGAATTGCAGAGGAAAAAAGTCGTGGGGACGAATATAAATAAGACATCCGATTACAGAAATGTCGATGAAAAGAAAAAAATTTATTGACAGAACTTTGCTTTAAAGATATATTAATATCATGGTGGCATCGGTACAGAATAAACCGGAACATCGTAATGTGGAATATCATGACATCCCTCTGTTCCCACGTTTAATTTACATTGAATTGCCTGACAATAAGCACAAGGTGATAGGCACGGCCCTATTTCTTCACAATAATAACCGGGTGGCGATTCTCTGGCGCATTTTTATAAAGCCCGAATACCGAAGGAAGAAATTTGCCACTCACCTTATGACTGCTGCGAAAGAACACTTCGATGAAATTGCCACCGATTGGGAGACTCAGGAAGGATACGACTTCTGTATAAATAACGGGTTTAAAAGACGGGAATCAAATGACCTGAGACTTGTCTGGAAAAAGGAGGAGTGATTATGCCAGTATCTATCACAAAAACAGACGGCAAGTATAGGGTATCTACGCCACACGGAACAAAGGCGAAGGGAACCACCTTGGCAAAAGCAAAGAAACAAAGAAACCTTTTAAACGCCATCGATCATGGATGGCGGCCTACAGGAAAAACAGCAGGGAGATAAAAATGTCTAACAGATATTAGTATGCAACCGACATACCCAATATATCAGTTAAGCATGCTACGAGGGGTCAAATCGATGTTCCCGAAAGGCATTGTAGCCAGTATCCAGCCGAGTTGGAATCACGGGATAAGCCAGTCTGAAATTATTTGCGCTATCGCAAGGGAATGCTCCAGATATGCGGTTGCGTTACGCATTGAAGGAACGTACAATGTCCGGATGGTTGCGAAGGCCATAAGGGGCATTTATAATATCCCGATAATCGGAATAGTAAAATCCAAACAGAACGCGCTCAACACATTTATTACCCGGTCAAAAGAAGAGGTATACGCATTAATCGATTCCGGAGCCTCTTATGTGGCAATGGAATTAACCGACCGACTCCCTACCGACAGAATACAAGAATGCGTTTCAGATAAAATCCCCGTCATTGCAGATATAGCGGATTTAAAACACGCCATGGCCGCACAGGAAATTGGCGTACAGGCTATCACCACGGCGCTAAGCGGTTACGTCGATAAGGTGACACACCCATTCGTTGCCCCCGACATAAAATTAGTTCACCAATGTGTACAGAATTTAGATATCCCGGTTATTGCAGAGGGAAGATACAATACCCAGTTGGATTTTATCAAAGCAAAAGAAGCAGGAGCCTATGCGGTTTGTATCGGGACGCTGATTCACGAACCCAAGAATACCGTGAACAGATCAAGACTTATTTTTGAGGGAACCTGGGAAGAGAATTCTAAAAATGACTTCATCAACCTCGTTTGATTTTACGCATTTCAAATATCTGAATATCGGTGGTGGAAATTTCTGCCATCGGGAAGACGGCTGGTTGAATCTCGACTGCTTTTTTGCCGATACAAATTATTACGGTTGGGATAAGGGCGCGATAGATATAACCCACAATCTTCTTGAGGATAAACCAATCGATCTTCCTGATAAATGCCTGAGAGGTGTTTATACCGAACACACGATAGAACACCTTCCTGATTTAAACGTAGAATATTTGTTTCGGGAAATTCATAGAATCCTGCGCGATGGTGGGATGTTAAAAATCGCAGTACCGGATGCCGAATTAATTTACAATAAATTAATTGATCCAGAAACGCCTGTAACGGATTACCCCCATGCCTTCATCCATGGCGACGAGACTAAAGAGCAACCATTTTTAGGGTTGATAATAACACCTTTACGTGATAATATTAGCAATTCCAATGTTGCTGGTATAATCAATAAATATCCAATGGATTATGCACTTAATTTATTGGTTGACTTGGCAGGAGAAATAACCCCCGAAATGAATAAAGAACATCCGGAATGGCACGTTTCATGGTGGTCGTATGATAAATTAAAGGATGTTTTGGAAAGGTCGGGGTTTAAAAATGTTTCTGGACGTCTCAACAGACATGGCTCAGGCGTTAAAGCCTTCAGAAAAGATTATCTTGATCTAACAGCACATAAAATAACCCTGCGAATGGAGTGTTCTAAAAATGACTAACGTCAAAATTTGTGCCGAGATCGGATGCAACCACCAGGGTTCGCTTGAGATTGCAAAGAAAATGATTCGTGAGGCAAAACTATGTGGTTGCGATTTGGTGAAATTTCAGAAACGCCACATAGATTCCATTCCCCAAGAGGTGGGAGATAAACCGTATCTCAGCGAAAACTCATTCGGCAAGACCTACCGGGACCATCGGATAGCGCTTGAATTTGATATTGAGGATTGGAATGAATTAATCTCCGAGACCAAAAAAATCGAAATAGGTATTTTTGGCACAGCTTTTGATGAACAAAGTGCATGGGATTTGACAAGTTTAAAATTGCCTTATCTTAAAATCGGTTCGGGTCAAATAAGAAATGCTGATTTATTGTATCGAATTAAGGCATTAGCTGAATCACAAATCATCATCTCTACCGGTATGTGTACTGAAGAACAGGCAAACGAAGCGATCAAAATACTTCACCCGGCAATTGTTTGCCATACGACATCTTCCTACCCCTGCCCCGAAGACGAAGTAAATCTCAAGTGGCTCAGAAAACAATTAATATGGCAAACATACGTTCACCCTGATTACGAACTCGGTCTTTCCGGTCACTACTCCGCAGGTAACGGTGCAATCGAAGCAGCCGCCGTAGCCCTTGGAGTTACTTATATCGAACGCCATTTTACGCTTGATAGGACTTGGAAGGGTACGGACCAGTCAGCCAGCCTTGAGCCGATCGGTATGATTAATGTCGTAAAAGCAGTACGATCTATCGAACGCGCATTGGGCGATGGAGTTAAAAAGGTCATGCCTTCGGAAGTTAAACTACTGGAGAAATTAAATGCAGAAAAATACACCCCGAACATTTTTTGTCGATATTGACAATACTATATGTAAAACCGAAGGAACGGATTACGCCCACGCCATCCCTTTGGAATATAGAATCAATCATTTAAACAATCTGTTTTTGGACGGTCACATTGTCGTTTATTATACCGCAAGAGGCGGCCTTTCTTCCTTCGACTACAGACCACTAACCGAAGCACAGTTAAAAATGTGGGATGTTAAATACACGCAACTCAGAATGGACAAACCACTCTACGATCTACTCATAGACGACCGAGCCGAAAACGCAAGGATTCTGAATTTAAAGCATCATGTAAAAACCTTCGTGTTCAGGAATTTTAAATAATGTCAAAACTCTGCATAACCACCGTAGTAGACAAGCGATATCTGGAATACGTTCCGCTTTTCAGTTGGTGCGTAAAGCAGGTGTATAAAACCTACGATGTGAAAATATTTTTACGGTGCGATAATCCTTACGGTAAAGTTCCCGGTGTGGAAATAATCCCTCTTTTTCAAGACTTTCCAGATTATATCTATAATTCGATAGCCCTGAGATTCGTTGTTCCCCCCGAATATTTCAATGGATACGACTTCGTTTATGTGACCGATATAGACATGATGATTATGCCGGAAAGAACTTCCATTGAGGATTTTCATAAATCAGAAATGGTGACAACCGGGCTATGCTACTCAAACTCTTTAAGAAATATTCATCATTATGCGGGATTCCAAAGCTTAAGCGGCTTGCACTTCGCAACGAAATTATGGTTCGAAAAAACAGAACATATACGCGCAAAATATTACGATTTATTAAGGGAAGGTTTAATTGGCCTATACCGTGAATATGACGGGGTAATGCTTTATCGCATGGCTGAGAAGTCAGGAATAGGATTGCCGCAGAAATACAAGCTCAAGAAAAGACATCATGGGATTCACCTCGGGAACTTCAGGTTATTCGACTCCAAAGAAAAATGGGCGGACAGGATACCGATAGAGTATCGTTCGCAGTGGCAGCAATGGCAGGCCGATCCGGTGTTCTCCCGGATTATAAAGGAATGCCGAGTTTCAAATAAAAGCCTGAATAACCAACTCGTTTCACTCGACGAATTCATTAGAAACCCGATACCATGACAAAAACCATCGGTATTATTACTGCCAGGTCCGGGTCCAAAGGCATACCCGATAAGAACATAAAATATTGCGCCGGGAAACCCCTGATTGCATGGACGATAATAGAAGCAAAAAAAGCGGTCGTATTGGATAAAGTTATCGTTTCGACCGACAGCCAGAAATATGCCGATATTGCCATGTATTATGGTGCCGATGTTCCGTTTTTACGACCACCGGAATTGGCAACGGATACCAGTTCTCATTACGACGTGATTCTACACGCGCTTAAAAAGGTTGGGCTAACCACTTATTCGCATTGCTGTATTCTGCAACCAACTTCGCCGTTAAGAAATTTTTTCGATATCAACAACTCATGTATAAAATCTTTTAAAAACGACGCTTCGGTAGTATCGGTTACTCCGAATACGGATTACCCGTTTTTATTTAACAAGGACAAAAAAGGTGTTTTGAAATTTCCGTTTTTCAGATTTTTAAAAAACCGGTATCTCCCGAGACAGAAAATTAAACCCAAATATCACGTTAATGGCGCCTTGTTCGTTTTTCCGGTTAAAAAATTTTTAATGGAAAAGACAATTTATTGCGGGAAGGTAATGAGTATAATTCTGCCAACGGAAAGGTCGATTCAGATAGACACTCCCTTTGACATGGACATTGCCGAATTATTGCTATTGGCAAAACAAGGAGAAATCGTCACGCAATCCGCGAATAACACAACCCTGTCTTTCAGAAAAGATATCATCCTGCCATGATAAAATTCAGAATCATAATTTGCGGTTGGAAAACACCTGCGGATATTTTAACACGCTGTTTAAATTCCATTGAGATGCAGGATTACCCAAACAAAACAATCACCGTTAGCATCGGGACCGACGATTCAAAACGGATGTATCTCGTAGAGAACACGTTTCATACCATTTACTCCCTGAACCTGGAACCCGAGGACGTATTAATTCTTATTGATGCTGATGATTTTTTATTGGACGAGAACGCGCTAAAAATAATCTCCAATGAATATGAATCAGACACCGACTTGCTTTTGACCTACGGCAGTTATGTTAATTTCAGCAATAACAAGCGCGGTAAATTCAATGGTGAGTATTTAAACGGGGATAATTTCAGGGCTTCCCCGTGGAGAGCCAGTCATTTAAAAACATTTAAGGTTAAATTGTGGAAATGTTTGCCCTTTAGCGCACTGCAACACGCTTCCGGAGAATGGTATAAATGTTGCGCCGACAGATTAATCATGATACCCTTAATGGAAATGGCGGGATACGACCGAATTAAACATATCGACTGGCTTCTATATTGCTACGACGACACCAATCCGGAAGGTGTTTGGAGAACGAATAAGGAACTGAGCCTTAAAATACGGGAATCAATCGAACACAAACCATCGTTTCAGAGAATCGATAATATATAAGCCGGTTATGGACAAAATGTCGTTTGAAGAATACCTGATAAATCTTTTGATGATACCACTCTTGAATCTTTCGTGGGAAGATTTATTCATTGGCAAAAACGTATTAATTAACGTAGCCCATGCGGACGATGAGTTGATATTATTCGGTGCCTTGATTTGCAAAATAATCAGCATGGCAAATAAAGTAACCATTGCGGTTTATTCTGATTTAAGAAGTGAACACTTTATTGAAGTGTGCGAATACCTGAAATGCGAACCGATTATTTATAAAACAGATTATTCTGGTAAAGATATTGATAGGTATTCAAAAAAATCAATCGGTGATGTTTTTAAATTTATGAGAGACGCAATCGAAAGAACAAACCCCGATGTGATTGTAACGCATGGTGATTTTATAGAGCAGGAACACTGGCATCCTTTTCATAGGATGATTCATTTTATAAGTATCTTAGTATGTCCTAAAAATACCCACCTTGTAGTTCGTTCGGTACATGGCAACTTAAAGGCAGAGTATAAAAAACGGGCACTTAAAGCTATGCAACTTTATCCAAACAACGCCAAATGGCTGCCACAAATGAGCCTTGGCAGGGAATATATGTGCTTGAAATGAAAACAAGAACGGTGATTGGAAGGTATACCTGTGGTGACCCGGAAATACACGGCAAGCTAGCCCATTGTTATATCGGGGCATTTTGTAGCATAGCAACCAATGTGAGAATTGATATCGGAAACGAACACAATAAAGACAACATTTCTACATTCCCCTTCAATCATTTTTTTCCCGTACAAGCTGGGCACATAGCCGGTGAATTAACGTGCAGGGGCGATGTGGTAATAGGAAATGATGTCTGGATAGGATTCGACACCATTATTTTAAGCGGCTCCAAAATAGGCAACGGGGCGATTATAGGAGCCAACTCTGTAGTACGAGGAGAAATACCGGCCTATGCCATTGCGGCGGGTAGTTTGGCAAAGGTTAAAAGTTTTCGATTCGGAAGAAAAGAAATCAAGTTGCTTGAAAAAATTCGATGGTGGGATTGGCCCGAAGAGTGGCTATTGAAAAAAGAAACCATTGAATTGCTCATGCGGCACGACGTTAATGAATTATACGAATATTGGGCAAGGAATATACCCCGTGAATAATTCAGAATATCCCAAGGTAAGCATAATAATCCCGTGCTATAATTACGAAAATTATATCTGCAACACATTGGAAAGTTGCCTTGCCCAGGATTATAAGGGTAAGGTTGAAGTAATCGTTGTGGACGATTGCAGCACCGACCATTCGGTTATGATGGTGGAACGCCATTTTAAGGGGCAGGTAAGGCTATTAAGACTTCCCCAAAACATGGGATATTCCACCGCAAAAAACGAAGGAATTAGGGTAAGTACCGGTGAATATATCACCGCTATCGATGCCGACGATATGCTTACCGAGGACAGTGTTTCTGTTAGAAGCCAATTCCTATTTGAAAACCCAAGATATCTGTTGGTATATGCTCAAGCATATATAATAAAAGGGGACGGCGATTTATCGTATTGGAAAAATCGTCTGTATAAAATAGAGGTTTCCCATCGGGAAGACAAAATACACGCCCAAACGGTCATGGTACGCAGAGAGGTTTATGTGAACTATGGATTATATGATGAAAAACTGCGGTCCAGATCGGATAATGAAATGTGGAATCGCTTGAGAAATGTGGCAAATATCGGGGGAAGCTTTTATTCCCTGCGTCACCCCGTGGCATATTACCGAAAACACGACAGGTCGATGATTCAATACCGGAAAAAGAACCCGGAGTATAACGACGAAGTTTCAAGGATTCTGGAAGAGCAAAAAAATCTCAGGTTAATGGAAGGCATTACCAAAAAAAACACAAGGCACCTGAAAAAATGATTAAAATGCAGCATTGGATTGTGACCAGATTTAACCTTGGGCTTTACCGGGTAAAAAGAACACTGCCGGATTGGTTCGACAAGCGCATTGAAATATTCGGAAATTACACCGTTCCGTCTATACAATCTCAGACTATCAGGAATTTTCGTTGGCTTATTTTAATCGACGCGGATACACCTAAAAAGCACGGTAATAAAATCGCTGATATTATAACAAAATCGAACTTGCCGGTCGATATATTCCCCTTGAAATTGCAGGATGGATGGCAGGCAAAAACATACGGGGAAAGAACCTCATGCGAAATTGAATATAAAGAAGTTCGTAATTTCATAAGGGACCAATCGACAGCAGCAATACAGACACGATTGGATAATGACGATATGTTGATGCCGAGAGCGATACAGACCATTCAGGAAAATTCCCCGTCGGTAAAATCAAGGTATTCAATAGATTTTATTAACGGTTATTTGTGGGACAAACAAAAAAACAAAATGTATTCAATAAACCACAAAGAAGGCACTCCCTTTATTTCTCTATACCAAAAATGTGATAAAACCTTCAGATTTATTTACGATTCCATCCATTCAAAAATGTATAAAAACACACCGATCGTAATTAAACCAGACCCCATTTGGTGCATGGTAATTCACGATCACAATTGCAGCAATACGCTGTTCGACTGGATGAACCCGAATGAAATACAACAGGATTATATTTTAAGGAAAATTGGAATAATAAAATGAAAGTCCTATTCCCCGATACATCTTCGCCAGGAACCGGAAAGGGTTTTTTCCTTCAGGGACTTGTTGGTGAATTGCAGAATATTGGCGTTGGAATAATCACCGATAAATCAGAAGATCACGACATCGTTTTTGAGAACATCCGTATAAAAAACAAGACGCATAGACCTATAGTGGTACGTTTCGATGGAGTTTATCACGATACCGGGATTGATTGGCGGGGCAAAAACGAGGGGATAAAAGAAGCAGCAGACCGGGCATTTTCAATAATATGCCAAAGTGATTTCGGCAGGAAGATGGTGATAGCCTACCTTAATGCCGACCCATCCAAGATTACCGTTATAAATAACGGAACACGCTCAAATGCTCCAGTTATAGAACCCGAATTAACGCACCGCCACAACTTTATAACCGTATCGGTATGGAGACCGCATAAGAGGCTCAAGGAGACCATCGAAGCCTTCCTGCTTGCCGACATACCCGATTCGGTTTTAAGGGTGTTTGGCAAGCTCGGGAAGGGCATGGACGAAAGCATAAAATCCTATGCCAGCGATAAGGTTATTTTCATGGACCAAGTTACCGACCGACCCCTTCTTCTGGGTTACATGAGAACGGCTACGGCATCGATACACTTATGCTGGTTTGATTGCTGCCCGAATAGCGTTGTTGAAGCGATTAATCAACTTTGCCCGGTTATTTGCAGTAATGAGGGCGGGACGCACGAATTGGTGCGCCCATCCGGCGGGATTGTTTTGAACCTGGACCAACCCTATAACCTCATGCCGGTGGATTTATACCACCCTCCCAAGATTAATTTGAATATGGTAGCCGAAGCGATGGTTTCAGTATCACAAAACAGACCGGAAATAAAGAACAATCACGTAGATTTGAATACCACAGCCCAGAAGTACAAGGCCGTTTTTGAACACGTTTTTAAATCAATTATTAAAGCCGTATGAATATTCACCGAACACCCACGGATCATTTCATAGACCTTGATATAACATCCGACAACGGAATGGTTATTGATATCGGAGCTTGCGTGGGTGAATTTATACGAGATGTTATTTCGTTAAATAAAAACCTTAAGGTAATAGCTTTTGAACCTTCGAAAACAAATTTTGAAATATTAAAAAGAGATTATGGCAAACTGGCTTGTATAAACCACGGGGTAGTAATAGGAAACGCAGAGAATAGTGAACCACCGATGATATTTAATGAAGTAATGAGCGGTTCAAAAGGTTGTGCGAAATTAGGGCAGGTTGATTTGAATTTAAGTCCAAAATATTCCTATATAACCTACCCGGTGCGATCCTATAATATTAACAATACCATAAAAGATTTCCCGGTAATCGAATGCCTTAAAATATGTGCAGGAACGCAGGGATATTTTATTTCTAGGTTTATGGAAATACCGAACAATCACATTGTAAAACAAATTTCCATTGAAATTACAGAGCCACTTAGACCATTGGTTAGAAACGAACTTATGGATAAGGGTTTTTGGTGTAAGGAAGAATACAAACACGAACAATTTTTTATTCACAAAGATTTCATAAAGGAATAAATTATGGAAGATTTTCCACGCAGGGCAATTAAGATCAAGATGAACAAAAAAGGCCCGACGTTGCATATCTGCGAAGTGTTGAGAAAGATCAATGACAACGCCCAAAGCGATACCGAAAATCACCTCAAGATTCGACAACTTGCGGCTATCGCAACAAGCATGGCAAGAAGAATGTCCCTGAAACTGTACGAATACAACAAGGAATGGGACAAGGACTGGTGGGATAAGAACCCTGATTACGAAAAAGAATTTCTCAAGAGGACGGCGCCGGACTACAAAGTCGAAACGATTGACCTCAATAACTATAAAAATTAATAAGAGGAATTTCATTGAATCAGATTACCCAACAGCAATTCCTTGGTAAAAAGCAACACGACGCTCTTGCGGTATTCGGTACCGGTTACAGCATGAATCGAATCACCGAAGAGCAGTGGACAATTTTAAACACCAATTACGATACCCTTGGAATGAATTGGATGCTTAAAATGAAACGGCCCATGACATGGTATATCGTCAGGGAACAATGCGCCACTCCGAAGAGAATAGAACCCGGGCATACTCTTGACGATTTCATAGAACTAATGGCATACCAGAAAAATTCATGCAAGATAGTCAAGGACATGAGCTACCGGAAAGACAATTATCAACACGCCAGGAATACCGATAAATACGAAGGCGACGGATATATTTTCAAGGAAATTCAGTACGGATGCAGTGCGAAAAGTTTTCAGCATTCGGATATATTTGAAGAGGGTATTCACCACGGTAGGGGTACGATTTGGGACGCCTTGCATTTTGCCGTTCAAATGAGTTACAAGAAAATCATATTTGGTGGCATCGACCTTTACGACAACAGATATTTTTACCTTGGATACGACGAGATTTTGGAACAGGTCCGGAACGAGGGGCGCGATCAGAACAGCCAGCATTTACTTGCAAAAAGAACGCTCGGTATAGTCCAGGATACTTATGAATACTACGGACTTTCAATGGAAACCATAAACCCCCGGTCAATGCTCAATCAGATTATACCGGTATGGGATGAAACATGAGAACGAATCCTTTTGACTCCGTCTATAAGCAGTGTAATTCTTCCGATTATACGGAAAAACTTAATAACCCCGGAGCTTTTCCCAAGTGTATCGATATCGAAGTAACAAACGCCTGCAATTTTAGATGTCTCATGTGTCCGACCGGATTGGGATTAAGCAAGAGACCAAAGGGGTTTATGTCGGAATCATTGTATCGGAAAATAATAAAAGAGATTTCAAAACACGGAACACCATTAAGGTTTATCCGATGTGGCGAACCGACATTGCATAAATTACTCCCCGAATTTATTAAAATCGCGAAAGAAAATAATATTCTCTGTCACCTGAACACCAACGGAAGTAAATTAACCCCGGAATACATCAAGACGCTCATCGATTCGGGATTGGATAGCATAAAGATATCCTTTCAGGGGATAGACGGTTTCAGCTATAACGAAATGCGGGCCGGTGGCGATTACGAAACGCTTATCGAAAACGCCAAAGAACTGTACTCCATAAGAAGAGGTGCCGAAAAACCATACATTCATATTTCTACAACAGTAACCTATGAAACCCCAGACGAGATTGGGAAATTCAAAAAATCGGTCAGAAAATTTTGTGATCTCGTTACGGTTGGAAAGACGGTTTTAGATTACATAAATGTCGCCAGCACCAACCTTAGTTTTGACGATAAAATAAAATTGAACAATATCATCCGCTTGGAATCGGTAAACAAAGTACACCCTCATTGCCCCGAAGTGTTCGATAAGTTATCCATCGATTGGGACGGCGGCGTTACCGCTTGCTGTTGGGACTATGATAATTATATGAAAATGGGAGACCTAGATATCGAATCGTTGGAAGATATCTGGCAATGCGAAAACCTGAAGTCATACCGGCATATACTTTACAATATGAACCACGATTCATTGAAACTTTGCAGAAACTGTTATGACTACATTGAATTGAAAAAATAGGGAGAACAAATGCTATATAACGTCAAGTATTTAAACATCGGTGGTGGGAATAGTTGCCATAGAGAAGCCGGATGGAGTAACCTTGATTACGCCTTTGAGCATTATAAATCAAAACGGGATTATACAAGGGTGGATATCCAACACAACTTAATGAGCGGAGAACCGCTTCCCATTAAGGACTCTTCGGTTGAAGCCGTCTATACCGAACACACAATGGAGCATATAACCGACGATAAAGTACTGATCGTCTTTAAAGAAGTCAAACGGATTTTAAGGCCGCGCGGGGTTTTTCGGGTAGCAATACCGGACTCCGATAAGATGCTTGCTGATTTGAAAGACCCGAACATGACCGACCAGGCGGTTTTCGATTATTGGTTGGTTCACGGCCAGAATAATACGAAGGAAAAATGCTTGCTGGACCTCACCTGCTCCCATCTTCTTGACCGCATTACCAAGGAAGAGTTGTGGGACATAATTAATAAGAGCGCAACGCCGGAAGAAATTTACGAGGAAATGTACCGGATAGTAAAAACCTACGTTGATTTTACCCCTGAATTTCAATCGCAATATCCGGCGTATCATATTTCGTGGTGGAATTACAATAAGATGAAAAAGTATTTAAAGCTGGCCGGATTCAGGATGGTATCCGACCCGCTTGCATACCATGAAACCGAATACGATTTCTTCAAAGCAAAGTTTATTGACCGAACAAAGATCGATTACACAACAAGGGTGGAAGCCGTAAAAACAGAAAAGCCACCGAAGAGCGTATAAAATGGACCTTTATAAATATAAGAATTATGCCGAATACGTCGAAAGCCAGAACACGGCATTTCATTTAAAGCATTCCAGAAACTGGGTGACCGATATTGAACTCGGAATAATCGCCGATTACATTATCCAAAAATACGGTACCCCTAAATTCGTGATATGCCACGGCGCCAGAAACGGATATGAGGTATTAAGCCTGGGCGGATTTTTTGGCAGGGATACCACCATAATAGGCACGGATATCGGGGAATGGGCCGAAAAAATAGAATACATGATACGGCATGATTTCCATGATATGCGCGAAGAGTGGCGCGATAAGGTAGACCTGATTTACAGCAACAGTTTAGACCATGCCTGGGATCCGGAATTGGCTATTAAAACATGGTTGTCATGCCTGACTAAAGACGGTTTACTATTGGTTCATTGGGCTAACTCTCACAAAAAAGGCAATGCAAAATCGGTGGATTGTTTTATCGCGACCTGGGACGAATACAACGAAATGCTTGGACGATTGGGGACGGTCGTCGAATGGAAACCCATCAGTATTTTAAAATGCGGCGGGATATTCATTGTTATAAGGAGGATTTATGATTAGATGTAAAAAATGTCTTATTCCTACAAAACCCGGTGTTGAATTTGTTGACGGCGTTTGCCCCGCCTGTATTCGATTCGAAGCACGATCGAATATCAACTGGACCGTCAGACAGGATTACCTGAAAAACCTCTGCAATGAACACCGCAAATACGACGGGTCTTACGACTGCATTATTCCGGTTTCCGGGGGGAAGGACTCGTTCTTTCAGGTTTATACCCTGAAGCACAAATTCAATATGAACCCGTTGCTTGTTTGCGTTACCGATCCGTTTACCCATACCCCGGAAGGGACGCACAATTACAAGACAATTGCTTCGGCCTTTAACTGCGATATGATTACTCTAGCCCTCGATCCTAATTTTATACGGGAATCTACCCTGATTACCCTTGAACACCTCGGCTGCACGAACTGGGCTGTTGATAAAGCGATTTACGCATGGCCCTTACAAGTAGCGATTGAGAAAGGCATAAAACTGCTTATTTACGGAGAGAATGTTTCGTGGATGTACGGAGGCCCCAATGCTACTGATACCTGGGATGCTAACGGACAAATCAACAACAACGTGGTTCAGTCAAAAGGCGAGGAATTACTTTCTAAATTGAAACCGTGCAAATTTCTCCAACACCCATCGGCTGCCCAGTTGGAAGATGCTGGCATACAATCCATTTATCTTTCGTGGTTCTATCCATGGAATGATTTGGAAAATGTAGAAATTGCAAAAAAGTACGGGTTTAAAACCCTTGATTCGTGGCAGAGAATGGGATACATTGATGATTACGCGCAGATTGATTCGGTTGCGTACCTCCAAAATTATTATTTAAAGTTCATGAAATACGGAATTGGTCGGGTGGTTGACATTGGTAGCAGATGGGTAAGATATGGGATAATTACGAAAGAAGAACTTGCTGATAAAATACGTAAGGAAGAAGGGGCGTATGACGAGACTATTTCCAACGATTTCTGCACATTTATGGGGTGGACCCAAATGGAACTCATCAAGAAATCGGAAAAATGGTGGAATAAGGATATCTTTAATACGGGTTATATCCGCAATGTTGCTTGGGAATAGTAAGACGGTGGTCTTGAATAACCAACTCATTAACCTCTGCACCGTTTTCTTCAACCGAATCGGAACTTGGTTTCTTACCGGTCCCTCTCTTTGGAATTTTTGCTGTAACCGCAATATCACGGTCGATAATGAAATCCACATAGGGCTTTACGGGGTATCAGTTTCTGATGTTTTAACCCGCTGCGAACTGTTTAATATTAAGGTAGAAGATATAAACCCCACCACAATCACGGCAACAGCCCTAGAATCGACGATAATTATACACCTATACGAAGACTCGCGCAAAGGGACGATAGCCTCTGGCGCCCACCGCTTTCCCAAGGAATGGCTGTTTTGCAATGCCAATACGGTTCATGAAATTCGTAAAAAAAACGGGACCATGGGTGGTGATGGATTATGGCACGTTCCGTTGAGCCAAATACAGGCCATTGAATTCAAGTTGCCTTATATGGCAGGTTCGGTATGCGATTCATATAAATCGGATTGGTTTGTCGATCTTAAACATGATCCGGTCGAATGGAATATACACGACATTTTCTTCGATGAAGCCAGGAAAACAAACGGTGTTGAATTGCTCGGGCAATTATACGAATGTGGTCGAAAGGCAGGAATAGACCATGCCATGTTTATAGGATTCGGTACGGCGTTAGGGGCGATCAGGCACGGAGATTTCATACCGAATGATCGTGACATGGATATGTGCATTATTGCAGACTGGATTACGACCGATCAGGGATTGGCTTATGTCTCGGAATGCGAGAAGGCACATCTGGACGAATACCGTTGGCGTACACCGGAATGTAGGGGTGATACCGGAATGCCACTATGGTTCAGCTTGGGGCCTAAGAATCCGGTATCGCAATCAGGAGTAAAATGCTGCCAGTGGTTCTGGTTTAAACATGACGGGTATTGGTGGCATAGTAAAAATAAGTTATGGATTGACCCGAAGAAATTCAACCCGCATAAAACCACCTATACGAATAAAGACGACGCCATAGCGAAAGGAATACCAGAATTTTGTTTAAATAAATTGGTAGGGATTAAATTTAAAGGTATTGATGTGAAAATACCAGACGGTATCGGATCGTGCTTAGACTCTTGGTATCCGTCGTGGATGAGTCCAGCCGAGGGAGCATCGGCCCATGAACATATACTTGTTGTGGGAGACTGGACAGACAAAAATACATGGAGGACGAGTTAGGATGATAGGTATTTCCTTATTTTTTTACCTTCAAAAAACCTATCTAAACTTCTTCCAATAAATTTATGCCTTATGTTTAATTTTTGCATATGTTTTATAACCCTATTATTGCCACTGAAATATATAGAATCATAATAATTAGTTCTAATTGATTTTAAAAAAGATAAATATTCGCTAACTGTTATTTTGGCAAAATGAATATTATTTATAACTACATAAATTTTTCCATCGTAAATGCCATTAAATATATATTTAAATAATTTATCAAAAATATCTTTTGCTTCGTGTGCTGTACAAAATTCCCGGCTCGGATAATCAAGAATCACAACAACAACCCTATTAAATTTTTTACAAAGCTCAAATATCGTTAAAATGTGCCCTAAATGGGGTGGGCAATATCTACCACTAAATATCGCGGTCTTATTCACTATTTTTTCTTCTTTCTTTTCCATAAAGCTCTAATTCTTTTTTTCTATATGATAAGTATGCTTCTTTTTCATTAGTAAAATAACCGAGAGAATAAGCTTTTTTATCTTTTCTTATTTCCGATCTCCATTTACATTTTTCTTTTGACCAAATAACACCTATATATTTTGAGCTAAATTTTCTTTCTTCTGGTATTTCTCCTTTATATCCATCTTTAAAATTTAAATATGCGAATTCACCATATAATTTTTTGGCTATTTTATCATACCAAATAGCTGCATTTATTTCATGAATAAATTTTTTTGCATAATATTTACCATTATGTTTAATTCCTGCCATCCATCTTTTAAAATGTCTGCTCCAACAAACTCCCTTATATTTTGATGATGTATTTTTATTAACCTTTGCTCTATTTTGTGAATTTTGTGCCCATGTACAAATTCTAATATTTGATTTCATATTATTAAAAGTGTTGAAATCTTTATGATCAACAAACTCACCTTTTTTAGCGTTTAAAATAAACCTGTGTAATGATATTTTCATTTTTCTGCTTGTGCAAAAAGCATATCCATGTGAATTATACCAATTATATCTTGAAACTCTTTCAAAATCTTCGTCATCAATAATAACCGCTTCCCCAGTTGTTAATAATAGATTTTTCATATATAAAATATATAATACTCAAATATAAATGTCAATATGTTATTAGGTTAAATCTTCCAAAATATATATGAATTATGCTTTGGTTATGCCGCCAGCGAGAATTTTATGCTTGATAAAATCAGGGCGATTCTTTAGGATCGATTTTGTCGCACTCGGCCTTGTACTTGCAATAAAGGCATAAATCTTCCTTCGCCTTAAGCCGTATCCGGGTCTGCCGCAATTCATCCGTCAACCGCCTGATATGCAGGATTATCTTATCAGTTTCCTGAAGGATTGTTTTTGGCATCTTCGGCCTTCCTCCTTTTCTGGTCCTCGCGTTCCCACTGGTCGATCTCTTCTTTGGCCTCACACAACGGGCAACCCTTACACCCAGACCGGAACTCGTAGATAACAATCGTGTGGTCGTGCAGTTTACATACATCCATATTACTCCTCGTTTCTATCGGCCTCAGCCTCGCGCATTTCGTCCTGTTTATCCTGCCATTTTTCCTCGTCAAAATCCTCGACGTCATTTTCGGGGTTGCCGTCGTTTATGGGATAACTGCCCCATTTGCTGGTATGAAAATATTGCCCGTGAGAATTGCGGATGATCATATTGTCCCCCTTACGCCGTGGTTATCATGACAGTTGACATGGTACATCTGCACAGTGCATACGGACCCCGTTAATCCAACATTCAACCCCACGTTGATACTGCTGGCATGGCATAACGCGACCCGCCCGAAGTGCCGCCAATTCCGCAATAGCCGATTCCCGTATGTCCTCGCGGCTATGGTTGCGACCATCCCAAATCCGCTCGTGATATTCCGTTCGCGTGTCCATCGTGGCAGCGGCGTAATCTAACCACGTTTCATAACCGTTTGGAGGCGGCACTATCATAATATTTTCCTTCCCGCAAATTTGCGCCTTCCAGCGTCGCGCTTTCCCCGGTTTCCTTTTGGTACTCTTCCCGTAATTCTTCTTTTGTCATAGTTATTTCCCGCTCCGTTCTATCATTTTGTCAACAAGTTCAAACCAGTTATATCGTTTTGACCCCGGCAAGCCGTCCGACACCCAAACGCCCGTTGGGCATTCGTCTTTCGGTTCCAATCCCTGCACGCCGTACTTTGCCGCCAATTTACAAAGCGGATACACGATCACCATCAACAGCGCCGTAGTATTGTTCATATAGCGATTGTCAAAGCCGTTCACCATTATTATGCTTGGTATCGGCTGCTCGGCTTTCGGTTGCATCTGTTCCTGCGGAGGGTCTTTTTCGTGCATTGCCATTTGTTAATCCTTTCTTATGCAAACATAGACACCAACGTTTGCGTTACGGGTGCTGTTGTTGCATCCAATCTACGAAATTGTCAACCTGCGTATGGTCAGAATCCTTACCAACGGTAGTAGCCCACCGACCGTATAACGCAACAATAGCATCCCTAACGCTGTTGGTGGATGTAAACCTTTCTACAGCAGCGCCAGTGGCCGCATTCCACAAATCATTGCATAAAGCACAGGAAAAATGTGCTTTGCACCTATAATCGTTAAATGCACAAAATTCTAATCTGGTTTTTGCGGTCACCTATAATCTCCAAAAGAAAAATTTATTTCCACCAACGGTTGAAGCATTAAGATGTGCGCTTCGCATGTGGCTTTAGCCCTTGCTTAATGCGTTTGTTGTCTGACCGTTTAGCCGCTTCCATATAATTAAGAGCAGCACATATTTTTTTACAGCAAATAGGTGCTTTAGAACTTTCCATTAAAGTGTTAGCGGTGTGTATATCGTAATGTTCGATGCTATCGTAAACGTGCCATGACAAATGCCCATTAGCATAACCGAATGATCTTATTTTGTATCGTGTGCTGCTCATATAATCCTCCAAAGGCTAAATGTTAGACAACGTCCGATAAACGCCTGCTTTGCCGCCGCACGCCGCATTTAAAGCGATCCAGTCCTAATAGGGACAGGCGGCATTGCAGGCTTTATTTGTTGGTGGAACGTGTTTCGCTCCACCTTAATTAAAGGCGAGTGCTATTAGCCATTCACACCACCTGTCTATTCAGGATCGCTCAGTGGTGCTTATAACCTCACAAGCGTCTGACTGTGGTACAGCACTCGCCATATTTATTCAAAGAGCGAAACATGTCTACCAACGTTTCAGGCACTCGCCCGAAGTACGGCCTATAAACATTATTCCACAGTGTCAAGCCGTATTTTGTGCTGCGGCTGTTGTACGAAGTTCGCCCCGCTTCCGAAGTGCTCCCGTGGCGGCATTCCGCGCACAGGACGTGCGCTCTTAGTATTGGCAACCATTGGAGCTTTCATATCGAACCACCTCTCGCACGATTTCTTTTTCCTTAATCCCCTTCAGTTGGGCAAAAGCCTCTTCCGAAGTCAACTCTCCTTTTTCAACCGAACGAAGAATCTTAACAATGTCCTTGTCTTGCATTTCATCCTCCTGAATTGATGTTTGCCATCCGTCATAAAACTTTCCATCATAATACAGAACCTGTTTCTCGTACTGAACCGGATCGTCTGGCTTTTCTCTACGCGAAGTTTGCAAGCCACACATCTGTCGAAAATTCACAGGTACGCCATGAATAACAGCATCGCTATTGCATCCGCAGGTAAATGGATTGTCGTTCAAACCGTATTTGTAATTCAGAACTTTCGCTAAATCTACAAAGCCACCATCGTCTTGCTTCAACTCTGCGAATCTGATTTTGTCGGCACCTATAGACTTTGCCCATAGAATGTATTGTTCTATCTTTTCAACTGAATCAACGTGCCCCGCTATACAGTTGCAGTTTAATCTTACGCTTGCTTCGATTTCATGTAAAGCGGAAACCGAATCCGAAAGGCGTTCAAGATTGACTCCGACAATTCTTTTGTTCTGTTCCAAATCAAAGTTATGCACCGAAATGTTTATGCCGGTAATTCCTACCAGCTTTAACTTTACAAACTCTGGCGATAGTTTCCCGCCGTTTGTCGTAATCCACACTTTACGACCAGCCGAAGAAATAATTTGTATCGTTTCTTTCAAGTTTGGGTAAAGCGTCGGCTCACCACCAAGCAAAATGATGTTGGTTTTCCCAGACGAAAGAGCCTGAGACGCAATAATCCACCACGGTGCGTGTTCTTCTGGATGATACCCGTTCTTTTCGATGCACCACGCACACTTACCATTGCATTTATCAATTAGATTGACTTCAAGCCAATCTTGAAAATTTCCACCGCAGAAGTTCTTCTGGTTCGGTTGCATTTTCTTTCCTTCCCCGGCGCACGACGCGCCGTTTTTCCTGCCGCCACCTATAAATTCAGAGCGGGGCGAATTTTGTACAACGTGTGCCGCACAGCCGAAGCTGGCGACTATAATTCACATTCCAAAGCCGACTTCGCCAGTTTTGGCTTGCGGCTGTTGCTTGCTGTTTCGGAATCTTCCGCAGTGCTCCGCGGCGGCTCTTCCGGCACAGATTGTGCCGGTTCTTTCTGCTTCGATGATACACCGCCCGATTTCTTCGACGACCTGCGGGACGACCGCGTTTCCCAGGGCACGGAGTTGAGCCACTCTGTTGGGTATCCCATCAGCCATGCGACCCACGTCGGGTTCAGGCTCCCAGGTATGGCCTCGCTCAAATATCCCGTTGTCCGATTCGTCGCGGCCCTGCTCGGTCGCATTCCCTTCCGTTCGATTGTGTCCATCGTTGACGGCGTAGGGAACATTTTGACCGGAGCATTGAGCGGAATGCTGTTCCGGTTGTACTGGCTCGGGCCTCCGTCGTTCTCCGCATCCTTGACCGTTACCGTGGGCCATAACTTCACTTGCGTGGCAAGATGCGTTGATTTCTCCACTGGTCGGCCCGATGTTCTCGGTGTGCAAAATTCCCCGTCTGCCGCTTTCGGAGTCATCCACATGCGACGACCATCGTCTGGCGACAATCCAGACCCGCTTCCGTTCGTGCGGGGCATCGACCGCGCAAGCTGGAATAATAAACGCTTGCAACTCATACCCTTCGTTTTCCAAGTCAGCAAGCACTTTGTCGAGTTCCACGCCGACGATTCCAGCAACGTTTTCACCAAGTACCCAAGTGGGCCGGTATGCCTTGATAACTCGCAGCATTTCCGGCCAGAGGTAGCGGTCATCTTTCTGGCCTCGCTTTTTCCCGGCAAAAGAGAATGGCTGACAGGGGAACCCCCCGCAAATAAGTTCAACTGCTCCGAAGTCTGATTCTGTAACGTCATAAATATCCGCAATCCTTTTGACTGCCGGCCAGTGATGCTCTAAAACCGCAAGGCAGTATTCGTCTTTTTCCACTTGGCCAACACACCTCATTCCGGCACGTTCCAGACCCAAGTCGAAACCACCGATACCAGAAAAAAGTGATAGAAATTTCATGGTTCATTTTTCTTCCCATGCCGCTTCGGCATGAATGTCTTGCCACCGCCTACAATTCCAGAGATTCCGAAATTGCAAGCAACGTCCCACAAACGCCCGCTGGCCTGCTTTGAGGCTTGCGGGCTTTGTGAGTTATACGCATGTGCTGCCCGCTTCCGCAGTGTCTTGCGGCGGCCTCTCGGCGCAGGGATGCGCTTCTTGGATTTCGCAAAACATTCCGCAGTCTGGCATAATTACGCTTTGTTCTTTTCCTCGCGTTGGGTCAAGTTCATCAAGATAACATTCATTTAAAATTCTGCTTCCAGCTATACCTTTTTCCTGTATCGTGCGCTCCATCTCGCAACGCTTTTTAAAAACTTCTGGAAAATCAATTCTGATTTTATTCCAATAACCCATCCCACCGGCCACGCATCCAATACAATTATTATTTTCATACCCCATGTCGTACATGGCAGGACGCTTAATTCCTGCCACTTCTAAAATGCCGTGTACTTCAGCTTTTGTTCTGTTTAAAATAGGGAAAAGGTGCTTGTGTTTTGGCATACCATTTAGCGTAGATTCGGAGCGCCTTTTCTCGTTACAATCAAACCCCCAGACGTAAGTATGCCCAACTCCGTTTAAATATTCCCATTCTTTCCGTACTCTCTTTTTTAATAATTCAGTACACTTTGGATTGCGGCGTGGTAACCGTATAAAGCCAGCTTGCATACATGCATTTTCTACATTGCGAAGCGGTGATTTTAATATCTCAATTTTTTTATTAAACCATTTCTCACAATCAGCAATGAAACGGTATGTATCTGGGTGCTGGTCGTCAATATCTATATAAATAATTCTGTCTGGGTTGGCAATTTTGGTTGCCACTGCGCTCGACACTCCAGCACTAAACCACGATACTATCACGAGCTTTGCCTTTCTCTTCGCGGCACGATGCCGCGTTCTTGGTCGCCGCAAACTCTAATAATGTTTTAAGGGCAGCATTGCGTATAACGGTGGCAAAGGTATGCCGCCCGTTAAATAGTTTCACAACACTTTGGACATTGGCATTGCATACCTTTGGCTGTTGCCTGTACGTGCTTGCCGCTTCCTA
>Ga0315273_10001436_pt1 | contig 27127 bp, 19 predicted proteins | sample YL17G02_0_MG_FD_205753 | JGI IMG/M metagenome (GOLD analysis project Ga0315273, IMG submission 205753) | Sediment microbial communities from Yellowstone Lake, YNP, Wyoming, USA - YL17G02_0 | ecosystem: Environmental > Aquatic > Freshwater > Lake > Sediment | place: USA: Wyoming | collected... | reverse complement strand
GTTCTTCCTGCAGCCCCTCAACCGCCTCGCGCGGATCCGCATTCAGGAGTCTGCTGAGTACCTCTGCGATGACTGGGCAGTGCACCGCACCGGCTCCGGCGTCTCACTCGCCACCTGTCTCGTGAAAGTAGCGCAGTGGGTCGACACCACCCCGCGGGCCGTCCCGCTCTCCGGGATGGCGGAGCGTCGCTCCCAGCTCGTCACTCGCATCCACCGTCTCATCGAGGGCCGTGCCATGCCTGCGACTTCCCGTTCCTTCTGGCTCCTTGGCGGTGCCGTTGGACTCATCGGCGCCACCGCCCTCATCGCTCCTGGTATCACGACCGCGAGAAGCGACCTGGCGGCGCAGGGCACGGTGCAGAGCGCACCGGCGGCGGAGCCGGATTCCGTCGAGTCGGTGGCGCATCGGCTCTCCCGTGAAATGGGCTTGGTGAGCCGGCGGGCTCGCCTCGATGCCGCGCATGCTCGGCGCCTGGCCAGGACGGAGCTGCAGGCCGCGCGTGCCGGGGTCGCATGGGCTCCGGCGCCCCCGGCGCCCCCGGCCCCTCCGGCGCCGACCGCGCTCGCCGCCGAAATCCATGCCGCGCTGGCGCGCGCTCCACGGGCATGGGCAATCGCGTCCGGGCCCGGCGGCGATCGCCGGCGTGATACGACGAGCATCGCGGTGCCTGCCCTCATGGTGGCCCTGAAGGACGGCGATGTCGAAGTGCGGCGGGCCGCGGCCCAGGCGCTCTCGAACCTGGAAGACCCGCGCGCCATCCCGGCGCTGATCGAAGCGTTGCGCGACGTGGACGCCGAAGTGCGGGGCTCCGCCGCGAGTGGGCTGGGACAGTTCGAGGACAAACGGGCGGTGCCCGGCCTGGTGGCACTCCTCAAGGATTCCAACAAGGACGTCCGGCGCACGGCGCTCTCTTCGCTCAACAGCTCCCGCGACCAGGTGCCGACCGAGGCGATCGTCACGGCCCTGGGCGACACTGATCCCGACATCAAGATGGCCGCGCTGAGCCTCGCCGCGGGATGCGACTGCGACGAGGACAAACCCGCCGACCCCAGGATCGTCCAGGCCGTCGTCGGCCTCGTCGGGCACCCGAACGCCGAAGTGCGTTCGGAGGCCATCGTGGCGCTGACGTCGCTGGGGCTCAAGGAAGTCCCGGTCGGTCTTCTGGCGGCGTCGAAGGACAAGAACCCGGAGGTCCGTCAGCATCTGGCAGAGGCGCTGGGTTCGATCCAGGATCCCCGTGCGGTGCCGACCCTCAAGGAACTGCTGCGGGACCCCAACGCGGATGTGCGAGAGAGCGCAATCAACGGCCTGAGCGAGATCCGCGATCGGAGTGCGCTGGAGGCGCTGGTGGTGGCGCTCAAGTCGTCGGACGCCGTGGTCCGTCGCCACGCTGCCGAGGCGCTCGGCCAGCGCGAGGAGGAGAGGTAGTGGCCCGGCTGCTCCTGGTTCTCGCAGCCGCCATGCAGGCCGCGCCGGCACCACCGACGCGACCGGCGGCGCCGGTCCATCGGGCCGTCGCCCCGGTCCCGCCGATTCACACCGGCCCCGGTCCCGATTCGGCCATGGTCGCGGAGTTCCTCGGTGCCCTCGCCGAGACTCCGCCCGCCGTGTGCGGGATGGCAGTGGCGATGCTCGGCAACGGCTGGGAGTGGCCGGGCGTCCGGGGCAGCGTGAGCTCGCTGCGCGACGAACCAACCGCCGTCCGTGGCGATCGCCGGCGATTTCAGTCATCCCTGCAGGACCGCCGTGCGGTGCCGCTCCTGAAGGTGTCGCTGTCCCGATCGGAGCCGTGTGTCCGCCGGGCGGCGGCCCACCTGCTCGGCAACAGCGGACTGCCTGAAGCCGACAAGGCGCTGCGCGATGGACTGAGGCACTCGGAGGCCCGGGTACGTGAGGCCGCCGCACTGGGGCTTGGGTACATGGAGCATCCCGCCTCATTCGACGTCCTGGTGGAGGCGCTCCGGGACGGAGATGGGGAAGTGGTCCGGATGGCGGCGTGGGCCCTCGGCAATCTGCAGGATGCCCGGGCCGTGCCCCCGCTGGCCAGGCTCACCGAGGCGGAGGCCATCGGCGTGCGAAGGGCCGCGGCGCTGGGACTGGGTGAGATCGAGGACGCCCGCGCCGTGAAACCGCTCGTGCCGTTGCTCCGTGACCGAGACGCCGGCGTTCGCGAGGCGGCCGCCACCGCCCTGGGTCAGATCGAGGACGCCTCAGCCAGCACGGCGTTGGTTCAGGCGCTGGGTGATCGGGCGCAGAACGTCCGGCTGGCCGCCGTGGAGGCGCTGGGTCAGATCGAAGATCCCAAGACCGCTCCAGGTCTGAAAGAACTGCTGCAGGACCGGGACCCCGAGGTGCGGGCTGCGGCGGCTCGTGCCCTTGGCTCCATCGCGGACCCATCCGCCGCTGAGGCCCTCGGCAGGCTGGTTGCCGATTCGGTCACCGAGGTCCGGCACGCGGCGGTGGCGGCTCTGGGACAGTTGGACGATCTACACGTTGCTCCCGCAGGGCTTCTCGCGGCGCTGCGCGACCGGGACCCTGCCCTTCGGGCGCGCGCCGCCGAGACCCTCGGACAGATCGGTGACCCCGCGGGCGTCTCCGGACTGGCCGGCCTGCTCAAGGATGAGAACGTCGAGGTCCGTCGTCAGGCGGTCAGTGCTTTGGGTCAGATCGAGGGCGATGCCGTGACCCGGCACCTGGTTGTCGCGCTGAAGGACCCCGACGCCGGCGTTCGCAAGGCGGCCGCCGAGGCGCTCGGCGACGATCGATAGCCGAAAGGCCGTCGGGCGTGTCGAAACATGCGCCCACTCCAGGGCAACAACTGGGACGGTACGGGGCATACTAGTTCCCTCTCGCTCGGGGTGGGGCCGCCAGCTATCATACGCGCCGGCCATGATTCCCTTCCCACTGCCCCCATTGGTCAGCACCAACTGGCTCGCCGCGCATATCACCGAGCCTGGATTGGTGATCCTCGATAGCTCCTGGTACCTCCCGACCACCGGGCGGAGCGCCGCCGAAGAGTTCCTCGTCGGGCACCTTCCCGGGGCGTTGTTCTTCGATCTGGATGCGGCGAGTGACGAAGCCTCCCCGCTGCCGCATATGCTCCCATCCGAATCAGCGTTCGCTCAGTACGTCGGATCGCTCGGGATTGGCGATGATGCCGCGGTCGTGGTGTACGATGGCTCCGGTGGCAACATGAGCGCAGCCCGGGTCTGGTGGATGTTCCGGGCGTTCGGTCATGCGAACGTGGCTGTGCTGGACGGCGGGCTGGGCAAGTGGCGCGAGGAAGGCCGGCCGGTCGAGGCGGGCGAGATCCGCGCCACGCCTCGGCGGTTGGTGGCCCGGCTCGATGCCGAACTGGTGCGGAGCCGGTCCCAGGTGTCGGCCGCGCTGCTGAGCGGCGAGGCCCAGGTCGTGGATACCCGGTCGGCTGGACGATTCCAGGGGACGGCGCCTGAGCCGCGGGCGGGCCTGCCCAGCGGCCACATGCCGGGTGCCATCAATCTGCCCTACACGGAGTTGGTTCACCCCGACGGAACGGGGTGGACCCTGGCGGAGCTCCGCACCCGCCTGGCGGAGGCTGGGGTGCAGGTGGACCGCCCGGTGATCGCCACCTGCGGGTCGGGGACCAGCGCCTGCACCCTGCTTCACGCGCTCTTCCGGTTGGGTCAGGACCATGCCGCCCTGTACGACGGATCCTGGACGGAGTGGGCGGGGACAGGAATGCCGGTGGTCAAGGGGGAGCGGTGACGATCAGCCTCAAGGCGATCCACCGCACGATCCGACGAGCGCGACCCGCCGTTCACCCCTGAGGAGCCGGGGCGGTTCGCTCGACAAGGCCGGGCTGAGGCAGCGCAGGCCCGACGCTCAGCCCGTATCCCGCCGCGATGAACGCGAGTCCAAGAAGTTCCGTCACGTACAGTACCTCCACGTGGCCCAGGCGCGTGAAGGTGCCGCCAATCCCCGGCAGGAGCGCACCGACGGCGATGAAGACGTTGGCCAGCGCGCGATGCCGGGTTTCGGCCTGACGGGCGTAGCGCACCGCGGAGAGGATCGCCCCACCCATCAGGAACACCAGCGCATAGAGATTGATGAACGGGCTGATGAACCTGACCCAGTGCCACTGCAGCACCTTCCCCGACAACCGGTAGGGCTCGATCACGGCGGTGTTGATCGGCGACAGCCAGACACATACTGCGCCGATGATCACCGCGGTTGTCAGCGCCACGGTCAGCCGGTTGGCGAGGCGCCGGGGCAGGAGCAGGTACACCGTTCCCTGCGCGAGGGGCGCCCCGCCCAGAAGTGCCCCGGTGATGTACCACAGGCGGAACACCGGCTCATGCCATCCGAGCAGCGTGGTGGCGGACTCGGTAATGGTGCCGGCCGCGTAGGTCAGCATGCCGAGACCCCACCACAGCAGGTGGGCGCCCCCGCGCTCTCGGAAGCGCCGGAAGATCACCAGCGCAAAGCCGAGGGCGAAGCAGGTGGTGAGGATCGGGATGTAGTGGACGGGGGAGGGGGTCATGGAGAGTACCGAGTACCGAGTGCCGAGTACCTGAGACACCTAAGTCGGGCGACGCGACGAGCGGGGCCTGGGAACGCCACCCGCCCCGCCCACTTCATCCTGAGGGCAGCGAAGGATCTACTCACCCAGCCTCCCTGCGGGATTGGGTAGATCCTTCGGGCGCTGAGCGCCCTCAGGAGTAAGTGAGAGGGAGGGGAGGGCGCGCTCGAGTCTGGGAGCCCTGCGCAGAGCTTCCCTAGAAGTCGACTCGATACGCCGCCGTCACATTCCGTCCCGGCGCCGGGCGGAAGAAGTTCGAGTTGGACGCTTCGCTGAAGAGCTTGTTGCCGAGGTTGTCGACCACCAGCGTGACGCTGTGCTGGCTTCGACCGGCCCGGAAGAGCCGCATACCGCCGCGTGCCTGCATGATGGTGAACGCCGGCAGCGGCGAGCCCACTGGGCTCAGGAAGACCGACACGTCCTTCTGCTCCCCGTTATGCCGCACTCCGTAGGCCAGCCAGAACCGTCCGGTGGGGTGATCGTAGCGGGCTTCACCGCCGACCCTGAGATCGTAGGTCTGGGCGACGGGGTTGCTGGGGTCCCGGAGGTCCTTGCTGTCGAAGGCCGTGACATTGGCGACGGTCGAGAAGCCATGGCCGAGGATGACTCGGCCGTTTGCCTCGACGCCGAGGTAGCGGAGCCGGTCCACGTTGACATTGGTATACGCCGGCAGTCCTTGCACGGTGTCCCCTGTCGGCTGCAGTGCGATGGCGTCGCTGATCTCGTTGCGGAAGCCGAACACCTCGAGTGTACCCCACCGGCCGCGGAACCGGACTCCCACGTCGAGGTTGATGCTGGTCTCCGGCTTGAGGTCCGGGTTCTGCACCTCGTACCCGGCGCCCTCTGGCGTCGGTCCCTGGAAGAAGCGCTCGATCAGGTTGGGCGAGCGGAATCCGCGTCCGACGCTTGTCACCAGACTGAAACTCGGGGTGAGCAGGTACTCGGCGTTCACGGTCCCGACGACGGTGGCGTCTTGCTGTGAAACCAGCGGCGCCGTCACGTTCGGTGTTGGCTGGGTCTCGGCCTTGATGTCCTGGACCCGCACGCCGGCGATCAGGCTGAGCCGCGGAGCGAGATGGAAGTCGCTCTGCAGGAAGCCGCCCAGACTCCGGAACACGGCATTCGGGGTCTTGGACACCGGGTCCGTCACGGGCGGACCAAAGCCGGTCATCGTGGTCGTATCGGTGTTGTTGGAACGGTCGCGGAAGCCGTCCGCGCCGTAGGTGAGCACTATGCTGCCCACCGCCTTGGCCGCCTCGACCCGGAAACCCCACGTGTCCACGTCGGTGTAGTTGTGGGCGGTGATCACTCCCTGGGAGCCGGGGCCCGTCGGGATGATGATATCGAACGTGAGGTTCCGCGCGTTGCTGCTGTAGTACGTGGAGACGTCAAGGCGGTCGGCCAGCGCGGAGCCCAGCGCGCGATTGGTGTAGCCGAGCGTGACCCGATCCACACCCTGCCACGGATAGCGGATGATGATGTCGGGGCTCGAGGGGGAGCCGAGATCGGCGCTCTTGACGTAGCCGAAGCCGGCGTCGTTTGCGCTATACCGGTCATAGCGGGCCTGCAGGATCGAGGTCTCACTGGGCGCGTACCCGATCTGGCCGGCGTAGTTCTGGTCGCGCACCCCCGTGTCCTGGACCCGGATCTCCGAATTGAGCTTGAGCATGCCAAAGCTGCCGGGGGGCGCGATATAGGAACCGGCGTCGCGATAGGAGCCGTAGCCGAGGAAGCTGAAACGCCCCGCGGTGCCGGTGATCAGGCCGAAGGGACGCTGCGACTCGCCGGCGCCCTGGAAGCGGTAACCCAGGGCACCGTGGAGCGTCGTGGGGCCAAGCGCCCGGGGGGGCTGGCGGGTGATGAGATTCACCGCGCCGCCGATGGCGTCGGTGCCGTACAACACCGAGGTCGGACCGCGGACGACCTCGACCCGGCCGAGGGCTTCCAGGCCCACCAGGGAGGGAATCTCGCCAAAGTCCGACTCGCGGCGCGAATTGTTCATGCGAAGGCCATCCTGCAGCAACAGGATGCGCTGGCCCAGCAGGCCACGGATGACGGGGCGCGACTGACTCGGGCCCACGCCGTTGACGTCCAGACCCGGCAGGTCGTAGAACAGATCGGTGACACTGGCCGGGGCACGCCGGGCGAGCGTGGTGGAATCCACCACGCTCACGGGCGTTGGGGTGCGGAAAACCTCGCGCAGGTCCCGCGTGGCGGTGACGGTCATCTCGGGAAGTTCGATGGCCGTGTCCCGCGTCACGCGTTGCGGCGTGTCCTGGGCGAGCAGCGGAGAAACTCCTGCGACAACGAGTACTGCGAGGCTACCAGCGGGGATGTGCATCAGCGTCATTCCTGCCGCAAGGTGTGAAGGGACCGCACCACTGGGTGCGAGTCTACGCTAGCAGCGGCAAGGCATCTGCGAAATTCGGGAAGCTACGGGGTGGCGTCCGTAGAACTACGGTAGGTGGGGGGTCGAATCCTCTGATTTCCGTAACGCCAGGGGCAGAATCTTCCTGCGCCCTCTCATTCCTGCACCAGCCCGGCTTCCACCGCAAAGCGTGTCAGTCCGGCGACGGTCTTGATGTCCAGTTTCCGGGCCAGGCTCTCCCGGTAGCTTTCCACCGTGCGAGGGGAGAGTCCGAGCCGGCTGGCGATCGCCCGGCTGGTCTGACCGGCGGCAATGCCTCCCAACACCTCACGCTCCCGTGGCGTGAGCCGGGCCAGTCGGGCACCTGCATCGTCCGCGGGAGTGTCGCCGCGCACGGCGGCGCTCAGGTGCCGTGCAACGGGGGGACTGAAGTACGATTCGCCCCGGGCGACCGCCCGAAGCGCCTCGCGAAGTTCGGCGGGGGAGGTGTCCTTGCGGAGATATCCCTGCGCCCCCGCCCGGACTGCACCGAGGACGTATTCCGGGTGGTCGTGCACGCTGAGAATCAGGACCCTGACTGCCGGCAGGAGCTGGCGGAGGCGACCGGTGACGGCGAGGCCTCCTGCACCCGGCAGGGAGAGGTCCAGCACCACCAGGTCCGGGCGCGAGGCCGGCGCGAGCCGGATGGCGGCCTCGCCGTCGCCCGCCTCCGCCACCACTTCGAAGCCAGGTGTTCCTGCCAGGACATGGCGCACGCCTTCCCGCACCAGGGAGTGATCGTCGACCAGCATGACCCGCACGATCGCTTCATCGGTCATGGGGCGACCTGGGTGAGCGGAAGGGAGAGCTGAAGCCGGGTCCCGCCACCGACTACCGACGCGATGGTTATCCCGCCGCCCAACGCCGTCAACCGTTCCCGCATGCCGGCGAGGCCCATGCGTTCTTCGGCAGCACCCTCCGGTGCGGTCAAGCCCCGCCCATCGTCCTCGATCACGATCTCTAGCTCAGTGCCCGGTTGCGAAACCTGCACCGCCACCCGTTCGGCCTCTGCATGTCGCGCGACGTTGGAGAGGCCTTCCTGGACCGCGCGGAAGACCGCGAGTTCCGCCCCCTCGGCCAGCGCCGGCAGGGTATCCGGTCCGGTGAACCTTGTGGTGATGCCGGTCCGGCTCTCGAAGTCGGTGACCAGTGCACGCAGCGCGGGCAGCAGTCCAAGGTCGTCGAGCAGCGAGGGACGCAATGCCTCCGTCACGCTGCGGATGCTGGCCATGCCCTCATCCACCAGCTCCATGATCCGGCCCAGCCGCTCGGCCTGGGGCGGGGCCACTTCTTCGCGGACGATGCCGAGCTGCAGCTTCACCGCCGAGAATACCTGTGCGGTCTCGTCATGCAGCTCCAGCGACAGTCGCCGGCGCTCGTCTTCATGCTGTGCCACCATGCGGCCGGAGAGCCATTCGAGTTCCTCCGTCCGTCGCCGGAGCCGGCGGTCGAGATCGGCGTTCTCGAGCGCGGCACCGACCTGCTGGCCCAGGGCCTTGAGAAACGACTCATCCAGCGCGGCGAATGGGTCACGGGTATCACCCACGATGAGCATCGCCCCCCGCACCTCGCCTCCCTGGACCACCGGGAGTGCCGCCGCGTAGGCGTGCTCACCCCCGGCTTCGGATCGTGGCTTGCCGCTCGCGAGCACGTCCGTGGCCAGTGCGGCGAGATCACCCGGGAGGGGCCCGCCCTCCCACGGCGTCGCGCTCCCGAGTCCCCGGACGACGGTGCCGCTCCGCTGGTCGAAGAGCGCGCTCCCGCGGACGCCGGGGAGGAGCAGGGCACGGCGGAGCAGGGCACCAGAGACATCGACGGCGCCATCCCCCCGCTGAAGATCCCCCGATAACGCTGCCAATGCGCTCAGGCCGCGCTCGATATCCTCGAGCACCAGCAGCAGAATGCCGGCCCCGACCGCCAGGATGAAGACGATATCGAGATAGTAGCCCCAGGGGTTCCACGCGCCCTTGGCGCGGAAGATGGGATAGTCGAGATGGTGGATGCCCCAGAGCAGGAACGCGATGCCCAGGGAGAGGGCGCCGAGTGAACCGGTCTGCCGGCGGAAACGGAGGAACACGCCCGCGGTCCACAGTGTGGCGCCGCTCAGGAACGCCACTGCCGGCAGCGCGGCGAACAGGAAGGCGTCGCGCTCGGCGAATTGGTAGATCGCGAACAGTGCCCACACCGGTGGAAAGAGGACCACCAGCAAGTACGCGGGCCGGAAGCTGGCGCGGCGGGAGAAGACCAGGGCGCTCCACAGGAGGGCGATCGCCGTCCAGCCGGTGATCACCTGGTGCGCGAACAGCCAGCCCGGGTTCCGTCCCAGCAGGTAGACGATGATGGCGCCCAGGCGACAGAGATACAGGCTCCAGGCGACCGCCCACCAGAAGAAGTAGGGCTTGTGATAGCGATGGTAGAGGAAGGCACAGAGGCCGGCGATCCCCAGAGTGATCGCCGCCTGCAAGAGCGCGGGGTGAAGTTCGGCGATGCCGGTCAGAGGGTCTGCGCTACTTCGCGAACAGCCGGTTCATATCGCGAAAGGTCTTGAACTCCAGGGCGTTGCCGGAGGGGTCGAGAAGGAACATGGTCGCCTGTTCCCCTGCCTGGCCGGCGAAGCGAATACCCGGCTCGATCACGAAGCGGGTTCCTGCCTGACGGAGGCGGTCCGCCAGCTGGTGCCATTCCGTCCAGGGGAGAACCACGCCGAAATGGCGGGCGGGAACGGCCTTGCCATCGACCTGGTTGGTGGCGGGGGCCTGCGCCTCCGCCGCTGAAAGGTGGGCGACGACCTGATGGCCGTAGAAGTCGAAGTCCACCCAGTGCTCGCTGCTCCGGCCTTCCCTGCATCCGAGGAGGCCGCCATAGAATGCCCGGGCCTGGTGCAGATCGTGAACCGGAAACGCCAGGTGAAACGGCGGAATCACTTCGGGGCCTTGCCCCGCCGGATCTCGCGCCAGCCCTGGGGGCCGCTGGTCAACTGGGTCCACAGCAGGTTGTCGCGCTTGCGACTGGACTTGCCGTTGGCCCAGTGGACCACGACGGTCTCCTCGACCCGCGCAAAGACCACTTCGCCCTGTCGAGTCACATCCAACACCCGGTAGCTGGCGTCCAGCGACCGGATGTCCTCATTCACGAAGAACTCCCGCCAGTCGCGTGTTTCGTTGTCACTCATGTTCGGCAGCAGCCGCTGAACCTCGGTGAGCTGGCGTGAGGCGACCGCGCGCTCCAGCTCGGCGTAGAACTGTCGGATCGCCACCGTGTCGGGCAGCACGGCCGTGCCGGTCTGCCCGCCGCCGGAAGCCGGCGGCTTGGTGCTCGTCGCGGTGCCACCCGCCGGCTGTGCCGGGCGGGGCTGCGGCGGCTTCACCGCCTGCGGGGCGGCGGCCGGCTCCGGCGATGCGGGGGGCGTCTGGTTCGAGGTCTGAACGGAACTTTCGGTGGAGCTGTAGAAAGTCGCCGCCCGCTGCAGGAGGAGTGCCGCGTCACTCTTGGCGCCGGTGAGGGCCAGCGATTCCGCGACCGCCCGCATGGAGTCCCCCCCCGCGAGTGCGCTCAGCCGCACCCGCGCGGCGACGGCATGTTCGCGGGCGTACTCCGCGGCGCCACGGGTGACAAGCAGGATGCTGTCCGCCTTGGAGTCAGCGGGCGCCGGCACGGACGAGGCGCTGTCCGGCGGGATGATCGCGTTCTCCAGCCGGTCCCTGAGTGTGAGCAGCACCGCCGCCGCGCCGAGGGCGGCGAGGAAGAGGCCGATGAACACCTGCCCCATCTGCACGCGCCGTTGCCGGGCGACGACCCGAGTGCTCTGCGGAATGGTGGAGAACGGCGCCGGGCTGGCCGGGGTGCGGCGAATTTCCCCCGCCCGGCCGGGCCGGGAGACCGCCAGGAGCCCGATATGGCTCCGTACGCTGTCGTCGCCATCCGTGCGCTCACCCGCGGCGCGATAGGCGGCGCGGCTGCCATTGACGGTGAGCACGGCCTCCTTCAGCGTCGCAAACCGGTCTGCCGGCGATTTCTCCAGCATCCGCATGATCGCGTTGCGAAGCTCGGCCGGGCAATCCGGCCGGAGCTGGTCGCTGGGCCGTGGCGGGGAATGCACCTGGGCGTACATCATGCCCAGGCTCGACTCCGCCACAAAGGGCAGCGCCCCGGTCACCATCTCGTACCCCACGATGCCAAGGGAGTACTGGTCCGCGGCCGGCCCCACCTGCTCGCCCGAGCAGGCCTCCGGAGACAGATAGCTCGGCGTGCCGACGGTGGTGCCGCTGCGGGTGAGGGAATCGCTCTGCGCCGCCCGTGCGATGCCGAAGTCGGTGATGACCGCGAAACCCTCCTCGTCGATCATGATGTTGCCCGGCTTCACGTCGCGATGGACGACCCCCTGCCGATGGGCGTAATCAAGCGCCGCGCCGATATCGCTCAGGATGGAGCGCACCATCGGGAAGGGGAGCGGGCCGACGTCGCGGAGGATCGCGTCGACCGAGCGCCCCTGGATATACTTCATGATGAAAAACAGCAGGTGCTGGGATTCCCGCACGGCGTAGATCGGGATGATGTGCGGGTGGTTGAGGCTGGCCGCGGTGCGGGCCTCCCGCTTGAATCGCTCGATCATGTCCGCCCCATGCACGAACTGGGGGGACATCACCTTGATGGCGACCTTTCGATCCAGCGCGATTTCGTGCGCCAGGAAGACGGTGGCCATCCCTCCCTGTCCGATCTCCTGCAAAACCTCGTACTCGCCAAGCGTCGCCTGGCGAAGCACCTGCAGCAGGGTGGGGAGAGGCGCGGTCTGCTCGCCGGACACGTTCAACCCGCACACCTGGCAGAACCGGGCGCCGGTGTCGATAGGGGTCTGGCAGCGCGCGCAGGCGGAGGTCACCGTCATCAGGGGCCAAGTGTGATAAACCAACTGCCGGGAGCGGCAATCCTGCCGCCCCCGACTGCCGGGAGTTTAGCATCGGACGCGCCCCGGGGCTATCGCCGGGTGCCGCGCCAAGCATAGAGTTACAGGCTATCCGGGTGACGCGAAAGGGCCTGCTGCATCGCACGCCGGAGCACACCGCCGACCCCGGTCTCCGGTCCCCCACCTTAATCACATCACAAAATGCGCCACGACACCTCCCGCCGCGAGTTCATCCGTGCCGGCGCCGCCTTGGCCCTCGGCCCGGGCCTCTTGGGCCGGGCCGACCCTCAGCCCGGCCTGGGCGCCCCTGGCGAACCCTTCCGGGCTCCCCCGCTGGACCGGGTCCGGATCGGGTTCGTCGGGGTCGGGGGCCAGGGGACGACCCATGTCGAGAACCTCCTCGATATCCCGGGGGCCGAAATCAGGGCGATCTGCGATATCGTCGAGGCCCACGCCGAGCAGGCGGCCGGCAAGGTGGTCGCAGCCGGCCAACCGGCGCCGACCCTCTATACCGGGGGGCCCCGGGACTTTGAGCGGCTGTGCGCCGAAGCCGACCTGGACCTGGTATTCAGCGCCACCCCGTGGGAGTGGCACGTGCCGGTGCTGCTGGCGGCGATGCGGGCGGGGAAGCACGCGGCCACCGAGGTTCCCGCGGCGATGACCGTCGAGGACTGCTGGGCGCTGGTCGAGGCGGCGGAGAAGCATCGCAGACACTGCGTAATGATGGAAAACTGCAATTATGACCGCTTCGAACTCATGGCGCTCAATCTGGTGCGCCAGGGGGTCCTGGGGGAGGTCCTGCACGGCGAGGCGGCCTACCTTCACGATCTGCGCGCGGTCAAGTTCTCGGCGGACGGGGAGGGGCTCTGGCGGCGGGCTTGGGCCCAGACTCACAATGGGAACCTGTACCCGAGCCATGGCCTCGGCCCCATCGCCAACTGCATGGACATCAACCGGGGCGACCGCTTCAAGACCGTGGTCTCCTTCAGTTCTCCGTCGCGGGGACTCCAACTCTGGCAGGATGACCACCTCGATGTCGACGATCCCCGCCGCCGCGAACGTTATGTCCTCGGTGACCAGAACGTTAGCCTGATCCAGACCGCCCGCGGCCGCACGATCTACCTGGCGCACAACACCCACAACCCAAGGCCCTACAGTCGACTGCAGCTGCTGCAGGGAACCCGGGGAATCGTTTCCGGCTGGCCATATCGGGTGCATGTCGAGGGGCGGAGCCCTGCGCATCAGTGGGAGCCAGCGGAGAACTACTACGATGAGTTCGACCACCCGCTCTGGCGGTCGGAGCGGATCCGGCAGATGGACCGGGGCCACGGCGGGATGGACTTCCTCGAGGATTACCGGTTGATCGAATGCTTGAGGCGGGGCGAGCCCACCGATATGAACGTCTACGACGCGGCGGCGATATCCAGCCTGGTCGAGCTCAGCAGCCGATCCGTGGCGCAGGGCGGAAAGCCGCAGCAGGTTCCGGACTTTACGCGGGGCCGCTGGAAGAGCTGGGCGCCCTGGCCGATCGTGGAGGGGTAAGTGGGGAGCGGGGATAGGGGAAACCCTGCTCCGCTAGGGTACGGCATCCACCAGTGTCCGCACGGCTTCGACCCCGGCAATCCGGAGGAGTCCCTGCGGCTTCTCGAGCTCCTCGAGCACGGCCCTGGTCGAGTCTCTCCACCTCGCCGGCATTCCGCCGCGCTCCAGATAGTCGAGGCTCTTGGCTCCGATCTCTCCGAGCTGTCCCAACGCCCGGGCGGCGGGAACGCCGTCACGGGCCAATGGCAGGGTATCGCTCAGGGCCGCGATGTCCGGGCCGAGCGGCCTCCACCCGGCGAACATCCGCCGGAGCTGCTGCCGCGCCGGCCCGGCGCCTTTCGGGTCCCTGGCGATCTCGGCCGCGAGCCGATTCATCTGGGAGCGTGCCCACGGGTCGGGGCGCGCCGCGTCCACCAGGCGGGTCAGGGGCGTCAACTGGGTCGTGCCCTGGAGTCGCACGCGCTGTCCGAAGGTGACCGGCATCGTCACGTCGAGGAGGTCGTGCAGGGGTTGAATGTCTCGGCGGCCGGTCAGCAGGCGGAGCATCCGATAGCTGTGCGCTTCATGGCCCAGCCCCACCCGTTCGAGCTGGATGCTCACGAGCGACAGCCGCCGATACATGTCGTTCACGTCCCGCACCGAGGCGGGGGACCAGAATCGCTCGGCGATAGCGGCCAGGCGGGGCCAAACGCGCGAGTCGATGGTCTCGGGGTCGATGTGCTCCGCCCACATGCAGGCCTCGCCGCCGAGGACCCGGTCGGCTTGCTCCGCGCTGAGCCCGTTCTCCGGGGGCAGCGGATCGGACTGGTAATGCTGGTCGGCGGGGTTGATTTGGTCGAGGTAATAGGGTGCGGAGAGGATGCCGCTGAAGCCCTGGCTCGCTGCCCGGCCGAGGTACGCGGTTCCTCGCCATGACTGGATCACGGTGCTCTTCGGCAACGACTCGTGGAGGATCTCGTCCCAGCCAATCATCCGTTTGCCATGCTTCGTGAGGACGCGCGACAGCCGCTGGTTGAAGTACGCCTGCAGCGCCTCATTGTCCGCGAAGCCATGCTCGCGCTTGAAGCGGAGGATCCGCGGGTTGCGGTTCCAGTAACTGGGGCTGACCTCGTCGCCGCCGATGTGCCAGTAGGAATCGGGAAAGAGCGCGGCCATTTCCCCAACGAAGCCGTCAATGAACTGGTACGTCGCCTCCTGGGTCGGATCGAGGGCGGGGTCGAAGACGCCGAACTTCCGTTCGATCTGATACGGCCCGGGGGCACTGCCATACTCCGGATAGCCGACGAGCCAGCTGGTCGAATGCCCCGGCATGTCGAACTCGGGGACGACTCGGATGCCCCGGTCGTGCGCGTAGGCGACGATCTCGCGGATCTGATCCCGGGTGTAGTAGAGGCCGTCGGAGCCCAGCTGGTGCAGCTTTGGGTAGCGGCGGCTTTCCACCCGGAATCCCTGGTCATCCGACAGATGCCAGTGCAGGACGTTGAGTTTGACTACCGCCATGCCATCGAGGGTCCGCTTGATCACCTCGGGTGGCATGAAGTGGCGGTCCACGTCGACCAGCAGTCCCCGCCAGCGAAACCGTGGCCGATCGGCGATCCGAACCGCCGGCAGATAGAAGCCCTGTGCGTCACCACTCACCAGCTGTACCAGCGTTTCCAGTCCGCGAAGTGCCCCCACGGTGGTCGCTGCGGTGAGCCGGGCAGCGGTGGCCGAGACCTCCAGCGTGTACGCTTCCTCCTCGTCCGGGCTCTGCACCCGGTCGCCTGGCCCGGTGACCTGCACCGTGAAGCGCGACTCGGCCACGAGCGACTTGCCGAGCGGCTGGCCGATCACGTCCTCGATCCGGATGAGGGCGCGGCCGATTCCGGTTCGGAGGCGGCCGTCCACAAACCCCGGCGCGGCGACCGTGAAGCTGCTGTCGAGACGGAGCTTGCCGGGCTGGTACTCGATCCCGGCCGGAACGGGCATCAGGGCGGGCGGTTCCTGCGCACCCGCCGGGAGCACGAGCAGCCAGAGCAGGGCGAGGGTGCCGAGGATCGATCGCATAATCGCACGGAAGCGAAAGGATGAGACGTCGGGGCGGACGGTGGCGTCGGGGGAACCGGTGATGGACGGAAGCTAACGGGCGCCCCACATTCCCTGCCATCCGTCCCGCCGGGGGATATCTTCCAACTCAGCTTCGGCCTCACTCTGGATTGCCATGTACGCGCACACCGTAGGCGCCACGAGCTACCAATTTGCCGATCTCCGCATCCTGCTGGCCAAGGCCTCGCCCCGGCGGACGGGCGACGAACTGGCCGGACTGGCCGCGGGAAGCGCGGAGGAGCGCGTCGCGGCCCAGATGGCCCTCGCCGACCTGCCGCTGATCACCTTCCTTTCCGAGGGGGTCATTCCGTACGAGGTGGACGAAGTCACCCGGCTGATCATTGACAGTCACGACCCAACGGCGTTCGAGCCGGTGCGCCATCTGACGGTGGGTGGCTTCCGCGACTGGTTGCTCGACTACCGCACCGACTCGGCGATCCTCGCGCGGCTGGCACCGGGAGTCACGCCCGAAATGGCGGCCGCGGTCTCGAAGCTGATGCGACTGCAGGACTTGGTGCTGGTGGCGAGGAAGTGCCGAGTGGTCACCCGATTCCGGAACACCATCGGGCTCGAGGGCCGGCTGTCCACTCGGCTCCAGCCAAACCACCCCACCGACGATCCCAAGGGGATCGCGGCGAGCATCGTGGACGGGCTCCTCTACGGCAGCGGCGATGCCGTCATCGGGATCAACCCTGCCACGGACAACCCGGCCGCGGTACGCACCCTCCTCGAAATGGTGGACGAGTTACGCCAGCACCTCGACGTGCCCACCCAGTCCTGCGTGCTGGCCCACGTCACCACCACCCTGGAGCTGATGCACCAGGGTGCTCCGGTCGATCTCGTCTTCCAATCCATCGCTGGCACCGAGGCGGCGAACGCCAGTTTCGGAGTGACGCTGGCGCTGCTCCGCGAGGCCCACGATGCGGCCCGGGGGCTGGCTCGCGGAACCCTCGGCCACAACGTGATGTACTTCGAGACGGGGCAGGGAAGTGCGCTATCTGCCAATGCCCATCATGGGGTGGACCAGCAGACCTGCGAAGCCCGGGCCTACGCCGTCGCCCGCGCCTTCCAGCCGCTGCTCGTCAACACCGTGGTCGGGTTCATCGGGCCGGAGTACCTGTATGATGGCAAGCAGATTCTCCGCGCCGGACTCGAAGATCACTTCTGTGGCAAGCTCCTTGGCGTCCCAATGGGATGCGACGTCTGCTACACCAACCATGCCGAGGCCGATCAGGACGACATGGACGCCCTGCTGACGGTGCTGGCGGCGGCGGGGTGCACGTACATCATGGGCGTGCCTGGCGCGGACGATGTGATGCTCAACTACCAGAGCACTTCCTTCCACGACGCGTTGTACGTCCGCCAGGTGCTCGGGCTCCGGCCCGCACCCGAGTTCGAGGCCTGGCTCGAACGAGTCGGCATCTTCGACACCCAGCATCGGCTCACACCGGTCACCGCGCGGGCGCTGCCATTGGGTGACACGATCGAGGCGCTCGTCCCATGACTTCGACGCCGCCCGATCCGTGGGCCCCCCTCACCCGCCTCACGACGGCCCGCATCGCCCTCGGGCGGGCGGGTGGCAGCTTGCCGACCCGGGCGCACCTCGCCTTTCAGCTGGCGCACGCACAGGCGCGGGACGCGGTCCATCACGCGGCGGACTTCCATCGTGTCGCGGCCGACCTCGAGGGGGCGGGCCTCGCCGTCATCCGAGTCGAGAGTGCGGTCGGGGACCGAGCCTCCTACCTGCAGCGGCCCGACCTGGGCCGCCGGCTCTCGCCCGCCTCGAGTGAGCGCCTTGCCGTCCTCGGGGGCGGCAGCGAGGTGGACGTCGCCATCGTGGTGGCAGATGGGCTTTCAGGGTTCGCGGTCGAGCGCCATGCGGCGGCGCTGGTGCGCCTCGTGGTGGAGCGGTTGAGGCCGGGCGGATGGAGGCTGGCGCCGATCGTGCTGGTATCGGGAGGACGAGTGGCGGTTGGGGACGAGGTCGGGGCCCTCCTCGGTGCCAGGCTGACGGCGCTCTTTATCGGTGAGCGGCCGGGGCTCTCCGCGCCCGACAGCCTCGGCGCCTATCTGACCTTTGAGCCTAAGCCGGCCCGTACCGACGCGGACCGGAATTGCGTCTCCAACATCCGCCCCGAGGGGCTTCCGCTTGCGGTGGGGGCCGACCGCGTCGTCTGGCTGCTGCACGAGGCGCGGCGGCGGAAGCTCACCGGTGTCGGCCTCAAGGAGGAGACGGGAAGGCTGCTTGAGGCCGGGCCGGCAGACGGGCAGACGGGCGGACCGTGACTGCGCCACGGTCGGCGCGTCCGCCGGTCGGCCCATCCGCCACCGGATTCTTCGGAGAGGCGGCCGCCTGGTGCCAGGGGCGCTGGTGGCAGTGGCGAGTGCCGGTGCTTCTCTTGCTGGCCTGGGATGGCCAGCGACACCTGAACGACCCGGAGGCCGGTGGACTGTTTGCCGGCATCACCTTCGGCGTGCACGAATTCGGGCACCTGCTCTTTGCCTTCTTCGGCGAGTTCATGGCCGTGTTCGGCGGGAGCCTCAATCAGCTGCTGATCCCGGTCACGGCTGGCGCGCTGCTGTATTACCATCGCGACTTCTTCGGCCTCGCCGGCGCGGGGGCGTGGCTCGCCTCGAGCCTGATGGATCTGGCGCGCTACATCGGCGACGCGCGCAGCTTCGATCTCGACCTCGTCAGTTTCGGTGAGGGTGGCCAGCATGACTGGGCCTGGCTGCTCGGGCGGCTGGGTCTCCTGCCGTCCGACACCCGGATCGCTGCCGTTGCGCGCGGCACCGGTGCCTTGGTCCTGGCCGCCTCGATCGGATTCGGCGGCTGGCTTTGCATAAAGATGTGGAGAGTCGCGCGGCAGGCCGCCCCGATCGGCTCCCCTTGACGGCGGCCCATTGGGCTGTAGATCGAGTCCGACCGTTCTCTCCTCCCCTCAGGAGTCGTCGCATGCTAGCCCTCACGCAACTCTGGGTCCCGATTCTGCTGTCCGCATTCCTCGTCTTTATCGGCAGCAGCGTGGTACACATGGTCCTCAAATGGCATAACTCGGACTACAGGAAGCTCCCCAATGAAGACGAGGTACGCGCCGCGATGCGCAAGGGCAATCCGGCACCCGGCCAATACATCATGCCGCATTGCCTCGACCCGAAGGAGCAGGCCAAGCCCGAGATCCAGCAGAAGTACGTCGAAGGGCCGAACGGCATCATCACCGTCATAAGCAGCGGCGTGCCGAACATGGGACCGAAGCTTGGCCTCTGGTTCGGGTTCAACATCGTCGTCTCGATCTTCGTGGCCTATGTGGCGAGTCGGACGCTGCCGCTGGGCACCGAGTACCTCAAGGTCTTCCAGGTGGCGGGCACCGTGGCGTTCGCTTCCTACGCGATGGGCACCATCCCGGGGTCGATCTGGATGGGCAAACCCTGGTTGGCGACTCTCAAGGATGTGGCCGACGGCCTCGTCTACGGACTACTGACCGCAGGAGCGTTCGGATGGCTTTGGCCGAAGTAGGACGGTAGGAGGGCTGGACAGTGGGTGGGGTGGAAGGAGCCTCTCCTCCTGCTGCCGAGCCGCCCAACCGCTGGCCTGCCGCTATCTTTTCTCGCACTCTGTTCCGCTGTTCCACCCTGACACTGCCGGTCTTATGCGTCTACTTCGCGCCCTCTTCCTGACGCTCCTCGTCGCCGCGCCCGCTCCCCTCCGTGGCCAGAACCTCCTCGAGGGCGAGTATCCGGGTCTCGAAACTGGAAAGATGTGGACCTTCGACGTGCCGCCCCGCGAGTACTGGGCCCAGCGGTACAACTTCACGCCCGCCGACACGTGGATGGAGCACGCTCGCCTCTCCGCCCTCCGGTACGGCAACGGCTGTACGGCCTCGTTCGTCTCCGGTGAAGGGCTGGTGATGACGAATCATCACTGCGCCCGGGCCTGCATCGAAAGCGCGACCAAGGAAGGGGAGGACTTCCTCAGTAACGGCTTCTATGCCGCCCGGCGCGAGGACGAACGCAGTTGCCAGGGGCTCTTCCTCGACCAGTTGCAGCAGATCACCGACGTCACCGACCGCGTCGGCCAGTCCGCCGCCCCGAAGGCCGATGCCAAGACGGCGGCGACGCAACGGGCCAAGGTCATCAAGGCGATCGAGGACGAGTGCGGCAAGACCGAGCCTGATGCTGCCTGCCAGGTGGTCACGATGTATCGCGGCGGGCAGTATAAGCTCTACCGGTTCCATCGTTTCAAGGATGTGCGGCTGGTCTTCGCGCCGGAGGGGCAGATCGCCTTCTTCGGCGGCGACCCGGACAACTTCACCTATCCGCGCTGGAACCTCGACATGAGCTTCGTGCGCGCCTATGTCGAGGGGAAGCCGGCGGTGACCCCGCATCACTTCACCTGGAGTCGTGGCGGCACGAAAGAGGGCGACCTGACGTTCGTGATCGGCAACCCCGGGTCGACCGGTCGGCTCAACACCATTGCGCAGCTCGAGTACCTCCGGGACGTGCAATACCCCGCCCAACTCGATCAGCTGCATCGAATGATCGAGACCTACCACGCATTGTCCGCAGCTGACGAAGCCCGCGGCAAGGCGCTCCGCAACCAGATCTTCGGTCTCGAGAACACCCAGAAGGCGATCGCCGGATACCAGTCCGGCCTGCTGGACCCCAAACTCATGGCCCGCAAGCGGGACTGGGAGAAGGAGTTCCGCGGCAAGGTCGACGGCGACGCCGCGCTCAAGCGGCAGTATGGGCGAGCCTGGCAGGTGGTCGCGGATGTGACCGCGCGCCGCCGACAGATCGATGTCCGCCGCCGGTATCACTCGGCTGGCGCCTATGGCTCGCGCCTGCTGGGCTTCGCGCTGGGCACGATCCGGTATGGTGTCGAGACCGCCAAGCCCGACAGCCAGCGGCTGGTTCCCTACCAGGAAGCCAACCGCGCGGGGTTTGAGCGGAATCTCTTCGGCGGCGCTCCGATCGACGCTGGTCAGGAAAAAGCGCTGCTCACGGCCTACTTCACCGCCATGCAGCGGGAGCTTCCTGCCAGCGACCCGGTGCTCAAGGCGGCTCTCAAGGGAAGCACACCGGAGGCGGCCGCCGCGGCCATGGTGGATGCCGCGACGCTGACCTCCGGCGATGCCCGGAAGGCCCTGGCGACCGGTGGGTCGGCCGACCTCGCCGCTTCGACCGATCCGTTCATTCAGCTGGCCCGGGTGATCGACCCGCTGGAGCGCGCCCTGACCCGCGAGGTCAATGATCTCAACGACCGCGAGGCGCAGGCCAACGAGCAGGTCGCCCGGGGTCTGTTGGCGGTGTACGGCAGCAGCGTCGCGCCCGACGCGACCTTCAGCCTGCGGATCTCCGATGGCGAGGTGCGCCGCTACCCGATGAACGGCACGATCGCGGCGCCCTACACCTCCTTCAACGGCCTGTACGAGCGGGCCTCCGCCTTCGGGGAGCAGCCGCCGTTCGACCTGCCACCTCGGTGGAAGGAACGGCGTGACTCGCTGGCGCCGGACACGCCCTTCAATGGCGTCTCGACCAACGACATTATCGGCGGGAATTCGGGTAGCCCGGTGATCAACCGCGACGCCGAGGTGGTCGGGCTGATCTTCGATGGCAACATCGAAATGCTGCCCAACCGCTTCCTGTTCACGGAACGGGTGGCCCGCTCGGTCTGGGTGGACTCCCGGGCGATCGTTCACGCCCTCCGGCGGATCTACGACGCCCATCCGCTGGCGGACGAATTGGAGACGCGGCCGGAGGGCCAGCCCGCCATGTGACCTTTGACGGGTCCTCCCGCGGTCGGCGGCCAGTCCGGGCTTCCCGGGCTGGCTGCGCGCGTTAGGACGGCTTCATGGGGGCTTCGGTGGCGCCGCCGCGTGCCGGCTCGACCATCCGCATGTACCTTCCACGGGTCGGTCGGCGTGCCCCCGCCGCGGAGGAGCCGGGCCGCCGGCGGTACATCGTCTGACCCTACGGCTATCGACTCTCGAGGAGGAAGGCGTGCGCCCCGCTGTTCCGATCACCGCTGTGGCGCGAGTGGCCGCCGTGCTGCTCCTGGCCATCCTGGTTGCTACCTGTGCTACCAATCCCGTCACCGGCAAGCGTGAACTCTCCCTGGTGTCCGAGAGCCAGGAGATCACGATGGGGCGGGAATATGCGGGCCAGGTGGCGAAGGAAATGGGTGTCTATCCCGACTCCGCGGTTCAGACCTACGTCAGCAACCTCGGTCGCGAGTTGGCACTCACCACCGAGCGACCCCGGCTCCCATGGACCTTCACCGTCATGGACGATCCCACGGTGAACGCCTTCGCATTGCCGGGGGGCTACATCTTCGTCACCCGGGGGATCCTCACCCACATGAACTCCGAGGCAGAGCTCGCGACGGTAGTGGGTCACGAGATCGGCCATGTCACGGCGCGGCACTCGGTGCAGCAGATGACGCGGCAGCAGATCGCGCAGATCGGCCTCGTGGCCGGAGCGATCGCCTCGGACGAGATCGCGCAGAACCTGGGCATGATCAGTGCGGGTCTCGGCGTGCTGTTCCTCAAGTATGGCCGGGATGACGAGACCCAGGCCGACGGCCTGGGCTTCCGCTACGCGCTGCACGACGGCTACGACGTGCGCAAGATGGTCGACATGTTCCTGGTCCTCCAGCGGGTCACCGCCCGGGCCGGCCAGCGCATTCCCGAGTGGCAGTCGAGCCATCCCGATCCCGGCAATCGCATCGCGGCGACCCGTGCGCGGCTGGCCAGGGTCTCGGAGCCGTTCGATGGCAAGAAGGTGAACCGGGAGCCGTTCCTGGCAGTGATCGACGGGATGGTTTATGGAGAGAATCCGCGACAGGGGTTCTTCAAGGGTGGGTCCTTCCTGCACCCCGACCTTGCCTTTCAGCTCGATTTCCCTCAGGGATGGCAGACGGCCAACCAGCCTTCCTCGGTGGTCGGCGTCAGCCGCAAGCAGGACGCCCAGGTCCAGCTTTCGCTGGCGGGCCGGGCGGAACCCACGGCGGCGTTGCGACAGTTCCTGGGGCAGGAGGGCATCCAGGCCGGTCGGTCCGGCCAGGCCACCATCAACAGCAACCCGGCCGCCTACGCGCCCTTTACCGCCCAGACCCAGGACGGCGGCACCCTCTCCGGTCTGGTTGCGTTCCTTTCCTACGGCGGGAGAACCTACCGGCTGCTCGGTCTCACCGCGGCGACCTTCGCCACCTACGATCGGACCTTCCAGGCATTTGTCGGGAGCTTCCGCCGGCTGACCGATTCGGCCGCGTTGGGCATCAAGCCCAACCGGATCCAGATCGTCAGGGTGCGGAGCGCGACGACCTTGGCGGCATTCAATCAGCAGTACCCTTCTGTGATCCCGATCGAGGAGCTGGCGCTGATCAACGGCATGGCCGATACGAGTGCGGCGATCGTCGAGGGGGAATCGGTCAAGCGGGTGGTGACGAAATAGGGATGCGCCATCGGCGCGTCCGTCCGGCGAGGCGACCCGTGGGGCGGGGCGGCCTGCGCGGGGTTCCTACGAGATTACCCGCCGCGTCTTCCGCTTCATGAAATCCATCAGGATGAACTGCCCCAGCGTCATCGTGCTGGTGAAGTAGGCCTTCCCCCGGCAGATCTCGGACACCTTCTTGACGAAGTCCACCAACGAGCGCTCCCGCGCCAGCATGAAGGTGTTGATCATGACCCCGGCCCGGCGGCACTCCGCGACCTCGCGGTAGGTCGCCTCGAGGATCCGCGGGTCCAGCCCGATGGAGTTCACGTACACCTGGCCATCCGGCAGAGTCATGGCAGAGGGCTTGCCGTCCGTGATCATGATGATCTGCCGCATGTCCTTCTTCTGGGCCTGGAGAATGCGCCGCGCCAGTTTGAGCCCCTGCGCGGTGTTGGTGTGGTAGGGGCCGACCTGCACTGCGGGCAGGGCGGCGAGCGGGATCTCCTCCGCGGTGTCGTGGAACAGCACGCAGCGGATCGTGTCTCCGGGGAACTGTGTGCGGATGAGATGAGTGAGGGCGAGGGCCACTTTCTTCGCGGGGGTGAAGCGGTCCTCGCCGTAAAGGATCATCGAATGGGAGCAGTCGAGCATCAGCACGGTCGCCGCCGAGGAGCGATACTCCGACTGGTTGACCATGAGGTCTCCGTAGTCGAGATCGATCGGTACGGTCAGCCCTTGCCGGGCGATGGCGCGGGACAGGGTCGCGGGCACGTCGAGATTCAGGGTGTCGCCGTACTCGTAGGGCTTGCTGGCGGCCTCCGCCTCGGTGCTGGTCGCGAGGTGAGGCGTGTCGTGGGCCCCTGCGCCGGACTTGCCGATGCTGCCGAGCAGGCTCTTGAGGGTCTTGAAGCCGAGGAAATCGGCCCCTTTCTCGGTGAGGGAAAACTGGACCTGCTGGGCCGCGGAGCGGGCCTGGCCCTGGGGCCCGAAGACCGAGGTATATCCAGCCGGCATCTCGGGCGCCTGGGTGAGGTTGAGATACCCCTCCTCCATCAGGCGCTGGACGATCCGATCGAGCAGTTCGGCGAGCTGCCGTTCGACCTCTGCGTCGCTTGCGGGATCGCCGGAGGTTTCGCCGCGAAGGAGCTGCATCATCTCAGGGCTGAGCTGCCCCGATTCCATCAGGGCGTGAAGGATTGCGTCGCGTAGCCCCTCCAGAGAGCGATCCGCGGGGTCCTCCCCACCCCACCAGCTCTGCCCTGCGAACCCGGACTGCAGCAGGAAATCCCCCAGCTGATCGAGCAGCGCCTGGAGATTCACCGCCTCCGCGAGGCCGGGGACATACTTGGAGTAGGTGGTGAACCGCATGGGGGAAGCGTCCGGCGTTCAGCGTTCGGGGCGAGGAGGCACGCCCTTGGGAGCATACCCGCGGTGGGTCGGAAGGTTCAAGTATTTCCCCTGTACGCCGTGCGTTGAACGCTATACCCTCCAGCCGTGCTCCTCCCCGCCCGCAACCCCTTCCACGCCCTCCGGCACCGGAACTTCCGCCTGTTCTATTTCGGCCAGTTCGTCTCGCTGGCCGGGACCTGGATGCAGGTGGTGGCCTTGGGCTGGCTGGTGCTGGAGCTCACCAATTCGCCGTTCTACGTGGGCCTGGTGAGCGCACTGGGCTCACTGCCGATTCTGCTCTTCACCCTGTGGGGTGGGGTGCTCGCCGATCGAGTGGACCGTCGGCGTGCGCTCATCCTGCTCCAGACCCTCATGCTTCTCGATGCGCTCGCCCTCGCGCTGCTGACGGTCACGGATCGGGTGACGGTGCCGTGGGTGATGGTGCTGGCCGTGGTGCATGGGACCTCCTCGGCGTTCGAGGTGCCCATCCGGCAGGCATTCGTCATCGATATGGTCGGCAAGGACGACCTGATGAACGCAATCGCGCTCAATTCATCGAACTTCAATCTGACGCGCATCGTCGGTCCCGCGCTGGCGGGCGTGGTGATCGCGATGGCGGGCGTGGCGCCCTGCTTCTTCATCAATGCAGCGAGCTTTCTGGCGGTTATCTGGAGCTTCTTCGCGATGCGGCAGGCCGACGCCCCCAACCGGGAGGCTGGAAGGCTCACCGCGGCGACGTTCGAGGAGGGCGCCCGCTATGCGCTGGGCACCGCCTCCCCACGGGCCCTGCTCCTGCTTACAGCGATCTACAGCATCTTCGGCTTCTCGTTTATCGCGATGCTCCCGGTCTACGCCCGCGACGTGCTGCACACCGACGCCCGGGGATACGGGGGCCTCATGACGGCGGTGGGAATCGGGGCGAGCATCGGCGCCCTGACGATGGCGGCCATGGGCCACCGGTTTCCCCGGACCAGGGTCCTTCGGGCAGCCGGACTCCTGTTCTCCCTGTCGCTCGCCGCGACGGCAGTGGCGCGGCACTGGTGGCTGGCAGCGATGCTGCTCGGTGTCACTGGCTGCCTGATGATTCTGAACAATATCGCGACGAATACCCAGCTGCAGACCACCGCGCCGGATCAGCTCCGCGGGAGGGTGATGGGTTTCTATTCCCTGATGGTCTTGGGGATGTCGCCCTTCGGATCACTGCAGGCCGGATGGGTGTCGGAGCACCACGGGGTGCCTGCGGCCCTTGGGCTCGGAGCGGCGGTCTGTGCGCTCTCGGTTCTCCGGCTTGCGGAACCCGGCCGGCAGGTAGGAACTTAAGGAGCTTCCCGGTTCCGCTCACCGCTCACCGCTCAATTCCCATGCTCATCACCATCTCTCGCCAGTACGGCGCCGGTGGCTCGGAAGTCGCCCGCCTCGTGGCGATGGAGCTGGGCTGGAGCGTCGTGGACAACGACATCGTCGACCGGGTGGCGGCGCGGGCTGGGCTCGCACCCGAGGTCGTGGCCCGGCAGGATGAGCGGATTCCCGGGTTCGTGGAGCGGTTGGCGCGGGCGCTGATGGCGTCATCGCAGGAGTACGCCGTTCCGGAATTGGGCGTGGCCGTTCATGAGGAGGAACCGAACATCGTCCGCATCACCGAAATGGTCGTGCAGGAGATCGCCGCGGAAGGCCGGGTAGTCCTGGTCGGCCGGGCCGCGCCTGCCGTCCTGGGCAGGGGGCTCGATGCCCTGCACATGAAACTCGTCGCCCCACGGGACTTCCGCATTCGGCTGGCCCAGCAGGCGGAAAGCCTGGATGCCCGTGCCGCGGCGCAGCTCATGGACGAGACCGATGCCAGTCGTGCCCGCTACCATCGCGAGCACTACGGGCGCGACTGGGACGACCCGGCCCACTTTCACATGCTGCTCAACACCGGCCTGCTCGGGCTGGACGGTGCGGCCCGCATCATTGTCGCCGAGGCTCGGACACGGGGCTGGTAGGATAGCTATCCCAGGTTCAGTCCCTTGCCGTAGCCGCCCATTGGGTCCTTCCGTTCGGGCTTGGCCCGCACATAACCCAGCTCCTCGCTCCGGGTGATCAGCTTGCGCTCGGCCAGCCCCTCGAGGATCAGCTCGCAGGCGGCCACGAGGGCGGGAGCATCATTCCGGTGCGCCAGGCTTCCCGCCACGGCCGCCTCGACGAGTCCCGGAACCGTCGCGAAACCCTCGAGGCAAAGGTCGCTCCGTTCATCCCCCCGGATCTTGAGGGCCCCGCCGGAGTTGAACCACTGGACGACCTGCTCGAGCCCGATCTCTCCCAGGCGCTCGTCGAGGGTGCGACCCGCGGCTCGGCGGATGAGTTCCTTGGCGATCACTTCGCCGCCCTGCAGTTCGCCTTCGTATTCCAGCTCCAGCTTGCCGGTGATCGAGGGAAGGGAAGCGTAGACATCGCTGATCCGGACCACCGCTTCCGGCTCGGCAGTCACCAGTCCTCGCCGCTCAGCGTTGGAGAGGGCATGCTCCAGCAAGCTGATCGGCAGGCGCTGACTCACGCCCGAACGCTTGTCGATGCGCTTGTCGCTACGGGCCTCGAAGGCCACCCGCTCGATCACTTCCAGCACGAAGTCTGGAGTCCGCGCCGGGCGGCCACCGCGGACGGTCCACGCCTCCTGGGCCGTGATCGCCATGCCGAGCTCCACCTCGCGGGGATAATGGGTCAGGATCTCGGACCCGATCCGGTCCTTGAGCGGGGTGATGATCTTGCCCCGGGCGGTGTAGTCCTCGGGGTTGGCGGTGAAGGCGAGCAGGACGTCCAGCGGCAGCC
>Ga0315273_10001434_pt1 | contig 27133 bp, 15 predicted proteins | sample YL17G02_0_MG_FD_205753 | JGI IMG/M metagenome (GOLD analysis project Ga0315273, IMG submission 205753) | Sediment microbial communities from Yellowstone Lake, YNP, Wyoming, USA - YL17G02_0 | ecosystem: Environmental > Aquatic > Freshwater > Lake > Sediment | place: USA: Wyoming | collected... | reverse complement strand
GGGCCCGAGCGGCTGGGCGCCCGCCGAGCCCCAGCCGCCGAGGGAAGAGGCGGACTGGGATCTCTATCTCGGCGCGGCGGCCTGGCGGCCGTTCAATCGCGCCCTGCTGCGCTCGGGCTGGTCATGCTTCGAGGAGGGCGGGGGCATGGTCGGCCCCGGATGCCTCCCCTGGGGCTCCCACTGCGTGGACCTCTGCCAGTGGGCGAAACAGAGCGACGACACGGTGCCCGTCGAGTACTTCCCGGCCGAGGGCGACAAGGCGACGGCCGTCTACGCCGACGGCGTGAAGCTGGTCATCCGCAACAGCGGCTGGCTCCCCAACGTCGGCTCCTGCCCCATGCGGGCCGAGGGCGACGCCGGCTGGGTGGAGGTGGGCGACAGCGGGGAGATCAACGTCAGCGACCCCGCCTGGCTCGCCGCGCGCGGCGCCAGAACAGGCGGCTACCCCGCCGACAGCCACATCCGCGACTTCTTCAACTGCGTGAAGTCCCGTGCCCTGCCGAAGGCCAACCACTTCGTCACCTGCAACTCCCACATCGCCTGCCATGCCACCAACATCGCGATCGTGCTGCGCCGCAAGCTCACCTACGACCCCAGGAAACACGAGTTCATCGGCGACGAGGAGGCCAACCGCCTCCGCTCCGAGGCCATGCGCGAGCCGTGGCGAGAATGATTGGATCGTCCGCACCGCCGAGCCCGGCCTCGCGCCACCCTTGTACGCCGCCCGGGTTGGTTTTCATTCCATGTGGAAGACCTCTTCGATGGCGGCCCACTTTTCGCCTTCCTTGCGCGTGGGCACCGGCTCCTGGCAGGGGTCGGTGAGCTTCCACCATTCGTGAGTCTTCGGGTCAGCGGCCATCCGAGCCATGTCGGCCTTGAAGTCGCTCCCCGTGTACTCCAAGTAGCCGAACAGATACCACTTGCCCCTCTCGACCTCGGCGAGATAGATGGAGTAGTTGCGGACGTTGACTTCGCGAAGCTTGCTGATGATCTCCGGCCATACGGCGGCATGGAGACGCTTGTACTCCTCGATCTTGTCCGGCCTCACGCCGATGACCATGCCGTAGCGCTGCACCCTCGGCTCCTCGGGGAGACATCCCGTGGCCCCGAGGCAGAGCGCCAGCGCACCGACCCAGACGGAGAGGTTGCCAGCTCGGTTCATGACCTGTCTCCTTTCCGGCTCACCCGAATGTTGCTCAATGTGGCTCAATCTTGCGCCGCCCATGGCCTCGCCGCCCGCAGTATAGCCCCTGGCCCGGGCGAGCGCAAGACTTGGCGCCGCTGCGGGTACCATTGCGCGGAGTCAGGGCAAGGGACGCCGCACCATCTGGCCTTGCCGTGGGCTGACGCGCGATGTATCCTATCCGCGTCCCGGTTCGTCACGGCGTTCTGGAACGTGGACCGGCAGTATCGCAACACGCCGACGCCGACGGATGTCTTCCTGGCGAGTTCCTCGCCACGCCACGATCCAGGAGGGCTGAGCCATGCGCACGTGCATTCTGCTGGGACTCGCCTGCGTTGCTGCCTCCTCCCGCGCCGCGGAGGAAAGGAACGGAACCATGACCACCCACCTCGTGAGCCGGATCGACGTGAGGAACTTCGGGGCCGAGACGCTCCGCATCGGCGATCTCAATGGCGACGGGGCGCCGGACCTGCTGTTCGTCCAGAGCATCCCCCGCACCCGGGAGATCACGTGCCTGACGGCGACCACGATCCTGGGCGAGGTGCTCTGGCAGACGGGAACGCCCTCGGCAGAGAACGGCTGTATCTACAGCGACCTCCCCGTCCAGATCTATGACTGGGACAATGACGGGCGGAACGAGGTGCTCTACGTCCGCCAGGCCCGGTACGTCGATGCTCCCGCATCCGGCGCGCGAGAGCGGGCCGCCCGCTACGAGGGCACGGCCACGATGGTCGTCCTCGACGGGAGAACGGGCCGGGAGCGGAGCACGTTTCCGCTTCCGCCGCCGGCGGATGACTGCTTCCTCTTCGCCGATCTGACGGGCCGAGGCCGACGCGAGGATCTGGTCGTCAAGGATCGCTACTGGAACCTGTGGGGCGTGGCGCACGAGGGGAGAGTCCTCTGGCAATGGACGGGCTCGACGGGCCACTTCCCTGCCTACGGCGACGTGGACGGCGACGGGCGGGACGAGATTTTCGTGGGCTTCGCCCTGCTCGACCACGATGGAAAGGTGCTCTTCCAGAAGGACCCGCGCGGCGCGCACCAGGACGCCGCCTGGATGGAGCGGCCGCGCGACGGCGCCTGGCGGCTGCTCTTCGGCAACCATGGGATTCACTGCCTGGCAGCGGACGGCACGGAGCTTTGGCACCATCCGCTGGCCGAGGCGCAGCACGTCGTGGGAGGCCGGTTCCGCGCAGATTCCGAAGTCCAGTTCGCTGGGATCGACCGCGGGCAGTCGCGGACCCATCGGGGCGCCGGCTCAGCCGCCACGCTGTACCTCTACGATCTGGCCGGCCGCGAGCTGTGGCGGCGGCAGGGGACGGAGGGTAGCTGGGCGACCGCGATCGTCCCGCTCGACTGGCTCGGCGGGGGAAAGCCCGAGTGCATCCTCGCGTATGGACGCGGTCCGGGCCAGCCCGCGATCATCTACGACGGCGAGGGCCACATCGTAGACACCCTGCCGATGGAGTGCGCCCCCGAGCGCAGCCCCGAGGACCGCGGGGCGCATTTCTACTGCACCCGGGCCGACGTGTGGGGCGACAGCCGCCACGAGGTGATCCTGTTCGGCTCGCGGGGTGCATGCATCTACTCCAACGCCCGGCCTCTCGCGCTGCCCACGCTCTACAACAACACGCTGTATCCGGGCATGTGAACAGGAGATGACAATGAGCGGAAAACCGGGAGCAGCCGTCGTCGGGCTGCGCATGGGCCAGAACCACTGCCGGGCCTACCAGGCCATCGAGGCGGTCGAGCTGCGCGCGGTGTGTGACGCCGACGCGGCCCGCGCGCGCCAGACCGCGACCGAACTCGGCGTGCCCGTAGCCACCAGCCGGTTCGAGGACATCCTTGCCGACGACGCGGTGCGGTTCGTCAGCGTGGCGACCCCCGACCAGTTCCACGCCGAGATGACCGTGGCGGCGCTTCGCGCGGGCAAGGACGTGCTGTGCGAGAAGCCGATGGCCCCCACGCCCGACGAGGTGCGGCAAATGGTGCGTGCCGCGGAGGAGACCGGGCGCGCCCTGATGGTCGGCCAGAGCTACCGCTTCGACGCCAAGTACCTGGCTGTCAAGCAGGCCGTCGGGCGGGGCGACGTGGGCGAGGTCTACTTCGTCGCCTCGGACTACTGGAACAACCTGGTGGGCGTGGGCGGGGAGGGGAACTGGCGGAACGACCCGAGAATCCGCCACCCGTTCGTGGGCGGCTGCCACGCGGCCGACCTCGCCCGCTGGATCGCCGGCGAGGTCGCCGAGGTCTCCGCCCTGGCCAATCACAAAGCGTTCAAGGAACAACCGACCGAGGACTTCATCACGGCCAGTTTCGTTTTCCAGTCGGGCGCAATCGGCCGGGCCATCGTCTCCTCGGGCTGTCGGCGGCCCTTCCTGACTACGCTGGAGGTCCACGGCACCGAGGGCTCGATTGTGGACGGAAAGCTCTGGAAGTCGAAGGCCGACAAAGAGGCGACGCCGTTACCCATCCCCCAGGTGCCCGGCCCCATCGAGGGCGAGACGCGGGCGTTCGTGGAAGCGGTGCTCGCTGGTCGCCCCGTGCCCGTGGACGCCCGGGACGCGGCGCTCAGCACACTCGTCGCTCACGCCGTCGTGGCCTGCCTGCGCACGGGGGCGACGATGCGGATGAACCCGAAGGAGCTGGGCTTCAGCCCGACGTGAGAGCCGGGCCGGTTGGCTCAGAACTCGTTGCAGGCCTTGACGGCCTGCCCGGTCATGACCGATTCCCACGCCGCGGCTCCGGCCGCCACGGCCTTGGCTCCGTCCACAACTCCGGGGGTCGGGGCCAGGTCCCGATCGAGGCAATCCTGGAAGTGGCGCATGTAGCGGATGACCGTGGCCCCGTGGCCGTACGCGCTCAGGTCGCGCTCCGGCTCAAAGACCGATACCATCGGCCGACGGGCCGGCAGCTTGTCCAGTACAACGCGGACCTGGCCCGGCTCGTTGTCGGTGAACTCCGCTTGAAGGCTGCCCTTTGTGCCGTAGATGCCGAACTGCATCATCGGCATCGGGGGATGGACGATGCCGTACAGCCCGGAGACCCGGCCGATCGCTCCGGACTTGAAGCAGATGTTGAGGAAGAAGTTGTCGGCGAGCGGGTATTCCCGCGTGACGTCGCCCTTGACGGCATTCGCATGCACCGTATCGATGTCACCACCGAACGCTCGGATCACGTCGATCGAGTGGACGCAGCCGCCGAACATGAAATCCTGCGGGGCCGTCAGCCGCCACGGGGTGAACTCGAACACCGGCCGCATGTCGTGCACGTAGTGGCTCTCCAACGCGATCACGTCCCCCAGGTCACCGTCGTCGAGCAACCGCTTGGCCGCCAGGAATTGGCGGTCGAACCGCATGGTCTGCCCCACGAGGAACTTGACTCCTTTCTCCTGCACGAGCGTCACGAGGCGTCTCGCGTCGTCGAGCCGGGTGACCATCGGCTTGGTGCAGACCACGTGCTTCCCCTGCTCCAGCGCCGCGATGCAGTGCTCCGCGTGCAAGGCGTCGGGCGTGAAGACACAGACCGCGTCCACATCCCTTCGGCTCGCCAGTTCGCGGTAGTCCGTGGTTCCGAACGGGATACCGAATCTCTCGAGACATGCATCGAGCGTACTCCGGCTCCGGGTGCAGACCGCCTGAATGCCGTACCGCAGACCGGGCACGTCCTTGAGCAGGGTGAGCGTCGACGCCATGTTGCTCAGCCCCATGCCAATGATGCCCAGCCGGATCTCGTCCCCGCTCATGGCGGATCTCCTCTATTCCTCGCGGAGCGCTGCGCCCCGCGGCGGGCCACCAAGAGAGGAGGAGCATGCCTCGCATCAAGGACGACTCGCACGCACCTCTTTCGGCAGCCGGTCTTCCTGTGTGCTGTATTCGTCTTGGGAGTACTCCGTCCGGACCACGGGTGCGTTTCTCAACCGCGGCGGATAGGGCCAGTCGGCGAAGAACTTGGGGTCCGGATCCTCCAGGCCGCGGATGTCCTCCTCGCTTCGGTACATCGCCCAGGTGTCGACCCAGGCGATCAGCATTTGCATCTCGGCGGGGGGCAGCTTCACGTCGTTGTGTTTCCCTTCCAGCAGCGTGTTCACGAGGCGACTCTTGTAGGAGAGCGCAGTCATCGGCTTGAGTACGTCGTACGAAGTCCCGAAGCTCATGAGCACGCCGCTGAGGCTGTCCGCTCCGCCGGCCTCCGGCCCCCATCCTGCGATCGAGGTCCGCGGGCCGATGACGAGGGAGAGGTAAGGCTCGGGGAACACTCTGGCCCATCGATGGGGCAGCCGGGTCGACGGGCGGAGCGTGAGGTTGAGTTTCGCAACCGCCTTGCCGTTCCCCTGGTGGCACTGGGCGCAGTGGCGGTCGAAGATCGGCTGGATGTCGTGGAGGTAGGAGAGCGACCTGACGCCCCAGGGCGGGGGCGTGATCGGGACGGGCGGGGCCATGCGAAGGAACGGCTTCGAGGGCGCACGGTGGCTCGTCTCGTGGCATCCGAGGCAGGCGCGTGTCTCGCCAGGGCGCGCGGAGGTCCAGGAGCGCATGGTGTGGAGTGCCCTGTGCTGCTCGTCGAGGAGCTGGAAGTAGACGGCCCGCGCGGGGGGCACCTCGAAGCAGACCGCGCCGTCGGCCCCGATGGCCACCGTGCCCAGGATGCGCTTGAGGGCAAGCGGTCCGGCCAGGCCGCTGGCCGGGCCTGAGAGGATGCCGCTGTCGCCCCACGCGGGGTTCGCGGGCCGCACGTCCTTCCCCCAGGCCGAGCAGTCGCCGCTCCCGAAGAGCCCGCCGCCGGTCGTCACGATGCCCGCCGAATAGGTCTTCGGGAGCGATTCGATGACTCGAAGGTAGCGGACGCGCTTCCGCAGCTCCTTCTCTTCCTGCGCGCCGTCGAAAACGTCCGCCGAGGCGAAGATCGCGGGCCGGATTGCGGGGTGGTCCTTCTCGGAGCCGGGCCGGTCCGCCAGGTCGGGGAGCACCGGTGGGCGGGGGCGAGGCCGAATGGGCTGGGCGTAGAGGACGTTCGCCGATCCCGTGTGGATCAACTCGCGGTTGCCGTGGATGTCCATCAGGTAGAGGCTGAAGAAGCTGCCGCTCGTCTTCCGCGCGGAGACCAGGAAGAGGTCCTCACTGAGAGGATAGGGCGACTTGTAGGATTCGAGACGGCCAGCCGTGTGGTAGTCGAGCGCGGCGGCGGGGGCTTCCTTTGGGGCGCAGCCCACTTCGCCCCACAGCACGTCGGTCGTCACCCGCACCAGGCCGTGGGGGAAGTTGATCCCTCGGGCGGGATCGACGATCCCGATCGTGCCCGTGTACATGTTGTGGTGGCCGAGGCCGGTGAACATGACCTTCCGCGTGCCGGGGATCTGCCGGGCTTCGCCGAGGTGGTCGGGGTAGACGCTCTGGTTCCCCCAGAAGGCATTCTGGCCCGTGCCGTCGGGGCGGGTGACCCAGAGACTCTGGATGCGGTTGGCATTCTTGTCGATGTACTCCCAGCGGGTGTAGATGACGCGGCCGTCCGCCAGCACGGAGGGCGAGTAGTCCGGCTCCGAAGCGGGTGAGAGGACGTAGAGGTTCCGCCCGTCGCGGTCGCAGCGGCTGAGGACGGCCTGAGGCGCCCAGGGGCCGCATTGGGTATAGATGTTTGCGCGCGTCGACGGGAAGGCGAAGCCGCCATCCGGGAGGTAGACGGGATCGACGTCGCAGTAGTTGCCGTGCGTGATCTGGCGCAGGCCGGTGCCATCGAGGCTGATCTCGTAGAGGTGGTAGCTCCTGTCGCTCTCGGGCTTCATGCAGAAGAGCACCCGCTTGCCGTCATAGGAGAGGTCGGGTCGGAGGAACGCGGCGAGACCCGTCTTGGGCGCCAGCTCGGCGAGCTTGCCGTCCGGCGACAGCCCATCGAAAACAAGGAGCCGGCCTCCGTGTGCCGCGCACATCGCGCTGCGGTAGCGGCTCTGGTGTGGCCACTCCGGCCCGCGCGTGTAGGGCACATCCACGAAGAGGAGGCGGCTGAAGTCGATCTCGGAGCGCGCGAAGAGGATTCGCCGCTTCGCCTCGCGGACGGCCCGGTAGAGCCTCCAGGCCTCCAACTCGTCCGCGGCGGTCGCGGCGGACATCCCTTCCGCCTTGCCCTTGAGTTCGCGTAGCGCGGCCAGTTCGTCGCCCAGCGTCGGTCGTGAATTGCCCACCGCCATGGCCTCTGCCCAGCCGATCTCCTCGAGCGCGCGACGCAGGAGCGGCTTCCGTTCCGCCTGGTAGAGCCAGTCCTTCTCGACCGCCGAAAGGTTGGCGACCGGGATCCGAACGGCGGGCCTCCCCGTGATGGGCTTGCCCAGGAAGAGCGCCCGGGCGTCCGCCTCGGAGAGCGCGGTGCCGTAGAGTCGCACGTCGTCGATGCAGCCCGTGAAGGGGTATGCGCCATTCAGCCCGCCGATCTGGACCCGCGTGACCGGCGCGTGCAGGTCGGCCGGCGCCACGACGCTCTCGTCTGTCGCCCACGCGCCGTCGTTGCTGCGGATGACTGTCTTCCCGGCCGCTGTGTCATTGATGAAAACCACATGGTACCACGTGCCAGGCTCCCAGGCGAGCGGGGGCGTCCCGAATCCCTGCCAGCCGCCCCCGTCCTGCCAGCCGAAGTGCAGTCGGCTGCCGTGGACCTCGGCCTGGACCCTGTGCTGGAGCGTGCCGTCGGACCAACTGAAGAGCATGCGGCTGGGGCCGGGGCGGTGCTGGATCCACAGGGACAGCGTGAAGTCCCTCAGCTTGCCCAGCCGCGCCGCGTGCAAGGAGAGGTCGACGAACGCATGGCCTGGGAAATCCAGCGCGCGGCCAACCTTGCCGGGGCGGAACGCAGGAGCCCTCTCCGCGCTGAACGCGCCGTGGAGGGCATTGGCCGACGAGTCGCGCACCTCCCGTGGAGCAGGCATCCTGCCTGCTGGCAGGCGGGACGCCTGCCCCACCTCCCTTCCCGCGGCGTCATCCATCGTCCAGTGGCCGACCAGCGCCTTCACCTCGGCAGACGGCTCCGCCGCGCGGGCCGTTCCTGCGAACGCCAGAAGCAGGGCTGAAAAGCGAGCCAGAATCCCCATCCGACGCTCCTCGCGTCCCTTCGGTTCAGCCAGCGTGGCAGGTCATGCCGACTGAGTCTACGCCAGCCATCACTTTGGGTCAAGCCGGGTTGCTTCCGCCCGATTCCTCGTTGTCACGGGTCGCGTCTGCCGTCCCCACCCTGTGGTTTGACGGAATCGGGAGCGGCGCGCTAGAGTATGCACGCCGGCACTTCCGCCGCCTGCCGCGCCAAGAGGCCCTATGTCTGTTCGCGCCCTGGACACCGTGCAAGCCTTCACCCGCCTGTCCGACCGGATCGAGCGCTTCCGCGGGGCGAGCCGGGCGCGCGGTGCGTCGCCCCCGCTTAGCCCGAAATCGCGGCACTTCGCCCACGCCTTCTTCGAACTATACGCCCGCCGGCCCTACTGGGAACGCTACGCGCGTTCTCTCGCCTTTGCCCTGGAGCGCGAGCCGGTCTATCTCTTCGGCGACGAGCGGCTCGTCGGCCTGATCTATCAGGGCTACGAGGATCGGCCCGAACACTCGAGTTTCCGGGAGCAGTTCAAGCCCTTCTCGCATTGGGAACACGCCGTCGAGCGGTCGGCCGACATCGACCCCTTCGTCGGGGTATCCTACGCGCCTGGGCACGTCGGCTGGCGGTGGGACAGGATACTGGAACTGGGCGTCGAGGGCCTGATGGCCAGGATCCGGGAGTGCCTGCGGAACGCGCCCGACGCCCGGGCGAAGCGCCTCTGTCGCGCCACGCTCATTCTCTGGCGAAGCGTCCTGCGCTGGAACGACCGCCACGTGGCCGCACTCGAAGAGAAGGCCAAGGCTGCGGCGGGGCCAGAGCGAAGGCGTCTGCTGGAACTCGCCGCCCTGTGCCGGCGCGTCCCGCGTCACCCCGCGCGAACGTTCCACGAGGCCGTGCAGGCTTTCCACGTCCAGCACCTGGCCCTCATGTTTGAGAACCCCTATGGCGGCAACGGCCCGGGGCGGCTCGACTACTTCCTCTGGCCCTACCTGGAACGCGACCTGGAGCGCGGCGCCATCGCCCGCGAGGCCGCGAAGGACCTCGTTGATGAGCTGCTCATCCGCCTCCACGAGCGCATTCAGAATCACGACGGCTGGGTCGAGGCCATCATGGCCGGCGGCTCGCACCCCGACGGCGCTTCCTCGCTCAACCCGCTTTCCTACATGCTCGTGGACTCGATCGGCGCGCTCGACCAGACTCATCCCTCGGTCTACACGCGGCTGTCGCTGGACGACCCCGAGGACTTCCTCGACCTCAACGTCCGCTACCTGCTCCACGGGCGCAACCGCGCGCAGATCTACAACGAGCCCGCCATCCTCGGCGCGATGACCCGCCACGGCGTGCCGCTTGAGGACGCGGCCCACTACATGGCCGGCGGCTGCATGGAGATCAGCGTCCAGGGCGCCGCCTGCGACCTGAACTGGACTCGCGTCTACAATGTCGCCAAGACCCTCGAGCTGATCCTCAACGGCGGCGCCGATCTGCTCAGCGGCCAGACGTGCATCGCGCACCCCCGCTCGCTGCCCGACTATGCTGACTTCGAGGACCTCCTCGCAGCGTTCGAGAGCGAGGTCGGGCGGTACCTGCGGGAGATGGCCCGCTCGCTCGACATCGCAAGCGAATGCTACGCCGCATGGCGGCCCTGCTACCTGCTCTCCAGCCTCGTCGACGAGTGCCTCGAGCGCGGGCGCGAGCAGCAGGATGGCGGCGCACGCTATCACGACTACGGCTTCGCGATCGTCGGCCTGACGAGCGCCGCTGATTCGCTCAATGCGATTCGCCGCGGGGTCTTCGAGGAGCGCTTCGTCGCCGCAGGCGAGCTGCTGCGGGCGCTTCGAGCCAACTACGAGGGCTTCGAGCCGCTCCGCCTGCGGCTCAGCCGGATCCGCCGCTATGGCTCCGGCGATCCCGCTGCCGATGCCTTGGCCAACCGGCTGTTGGGCGGAGTCTGCCGCCTGGCGACCGAGACGCCGACCCGCTTCGGCGGGCGGCTCAAGCCCATGTTCTTCAACTTCGTCTGGACGCCCGAGGAGAGCCGGCGCCTCGGCGCCCGGGCCGACGGCCTGCGCGCCGGTGAGCGCATCGGCCACGGGATGACACCCCAGCAGGCCGCCATGACCGACGGCATCACGACGGCGATGAACTCCTGCGCCTCACTCGACTACTCGGTCGTCTCCGGCGGCGCGACGACGATGTGGGACGTCGCACCTGACTTCGCGACGCCCGAGATCATGAAGGCGCTCCTCAAGCGTTTCCTGGCCGGCGGCGGGATGATCTTCCAGGGCAACACGACCAGCGTCGCCGAACTCGAGGATGCCCTCGAACGCCCCGAAGGCTACCCCGCCCTCATCGTGCGTGTTGGTGGTTTCTCCGCGCGGTTCGTGACCCTCAGCCGCGAACTCCAGCAGGAGGTCCTGACGCGTTACCGCCATCGGCAGTGACGTTGCTCGCTCTACGCAGGGTCCGCTGGGACGAGAGCCTGGGCGGCTTGCTGAAGTCGCACCGCCGAGCAGCGTGACGCCGAACAGTTGGGGTGAGCTCGGCCCTTCAGCGCTCGGGATAGCGGCAAGGATAGAGGCGGGATCTAGCAGTCAAAGCGTCTGAACTCCCGCAAGCGCTTACACCCAAGTGGCTTACAGAAGATCCTCATGAAGAACCGCCGGATCTCATAGATCCGTTTGAACTCTACACTCGACGCTATTGACGGTGCAACTCCTGTTGCCACAACAAGAAGCCCTTCGGCGCTTCCGCCGAAGGGCTTCTTGTTCAGACTGGTCGGGGTGACTGGACTTGAACCAGCGACCTCAGCGTCCCGAACGCTGCGCTCTAGCCAAACTGAGCTACACCCCGAAACTCGGGCCTCTCTTATTATACGGTTTTCGCTCGCGGTTGCAACTTTTTACGAATTGCGGATTTTCCTGGCATTGACCCCGAACGCTGGTCATGGTAGATTGCGCCGGAGGAAAGGAAACCCATGCTCCGACCCTCGGCGATGACGCCTCGCGAGCGGCTCGATGCAGCGTACCGCTGCCGAGAGACGGACCGCGTGCCGGTTTTCGTTCGCGGCGTCTCCGACTCAGCCCCCAAAGACCCCTCCTACGCGCCGCTCCGCCAGCTCGTCGTCCAGTCCTGCGATCTCAAGTGGGCGTGGAGCACCGCCTCAGTCTTCCCCGCCGCCGAAACCGTCCAGCGGGTCGATCCGTACGACGAGGACTTCGATCTCCTGACGGCCATCCTGCCGACGCCACGCGGCAAGCTGGCCCATCAGTGCCTCCACGGGCGCAAGGGCCAGCCCGGCATGACCCGCAAGCACTGGCTCGAGGGCCGCGAGGACGCCCTGAAATACATGGCCCTCCCGCCGCCCGAGCCCACGGGCGACGCCGCGAGCTTCTTCAAGCTCCGCGACCAGGTCGGCGAGCGCGGCATCCTGGAGGTCCACCTGCCCGACATGAACGCGGGCGGGACCGTCGCCGATCTCTTCGGTTCCGAGCGATTCGCTCTCCTGAGCCTGGAGGACCGCGGCCTGCTCCACGAGCTGCTCGAGCACGCCACGCAGCGTGCCCTGCGGATCCTCGATTGGCTCTTGGCGCGCGGCGTCGGCCCCTATTTCTCGATCTCGGGCCAGGAGTTCATCGCCCCGCCGCTCCACGGGCCGCGCGACTTCTGGGAGTTCAACGTCGGCTACGACAAGCGGGTCTTCGATCGGATCCACGACGCGGGCGGGCTGGTGCACGTCCACTGCCACGGCTCGCTGGCGAGTGTGTTGCGGGGGTTCGTCGAGATGGGGACGAACGTCCTCCACCCCGTCGAGGCCCCGCCGATGGGCAACGTCACGGCTGCGGAGGCCAAGGCCGTCCTCCACGGCAAAGTCTGCATCGAGGGCAACATCCAGGTGGGCGACCTCTTCACCCTGTCGTCCGACGCGATCGAGCGCCAGGTCATCCAGCTCATCGCCGATGCCGGGGACGGCGGCGGGTTGATCGTCGCCCCCACGGCGTCGCCCTATCCGCCCGTCTGCACGGAGCGCATGCTCGCCAACTACGAGCGGATGATCCGAACCGTCCTGGACGCCGCGTCGGGATAAGAGCAGAAGGGCCTCACACAGAGGCCCCATCGCGGCAAAGCCGCAACCAACGTGGACGGTGGGCTGTAGACCGTGGACAGTCAAGAGCAGCCCCGTCATGTGGGGTTCGTCCTCGTCGTCACGCCTCCTCATCCAGAGGAGCAGAGAAGAGCTCGGCAGAATGATTGTCGGCAAAATGATTGAAACCCAAGGTCAGGTTTTGTCCTATCATTTTGCCCACAATCATTTTGCCGAGGCTTTCTCCTCTTCTTTGCGTGAGAAGAGGAAATCGTCGAAAAAACGAAGATTCCAGACGTTTGTAGCACAGGGCACACAGAGAGGAAAGGAGAGCCAGCGATGAAACCTGCGGAAGCGAAACGCCGATTGCTCAAGGTGCTGCGTGAGGAAGGGTTTGTGTTCGTCCTCTCGACCGTCGACGCGGAAGGCCGGCCCCACAGCCGCTACATGGGCGCTCTGACCATCGAAAAGGGCAAGACCGCGTACATGGCCACCTATAGCGAAGCCCGGAAGCTGGACCACATTCGGGCGAATTCCAACGCGCAGGTCCTCGGCGCCACCGAGCACTTCGCCGAGATCGTCGCCGTCGACGGCAAGGCGAGCATCGAGAACTCGCTGGCGAGAAAGAAGGCGTTCTGGAAGGCCCACCCGGGCTGCGAAACCTACTTCTCCGGCCCCGACGCCCCGGAATTCACCCTCATCAAAGTCATCCTCGAGAGCGGCGAATACTCCAAGACCGACGAAAGCTACGCCCCCGTCGAAGTCACCTTTTGACCCGGAGCCGCCTGGGAAGCACAGAAGGGAAAAGACTGGGGAGGAACTTCTTGAAAGAGAGTTCCTCCCCAGACCTCTCTTCAAGAACTTCTACGATGGGCTGCGGCATTCGGCCCCGCTGGCTGCGGCACTCCCCACACGCAGGCGCCGGGCGCACCACCGCAGCCAGCGGGGCCGAATGCCGCAGCCCAATGTGAAAGTTCTTGGGAAGAAGAGGGTCTGGGGGAGGAAACACTTCTTCCAAGAAGGGTTTCCTCCTCCAGTTCTTCCCCTCTGCGCTTTCCAGGCGGGCTGCTGGTAGAAGGCGTGGCCGAAGGTGGCGATTTCGTCGTTCATGGCGGCGACGATGTCGGGGGCGTAGGGGACGCCGTGGCTGGGGGTGGCGATGTAGCCGCCGCCCGCGGCCATCTCGCGGATGCGTCGGCGGACCTCCGCCCGCACCTCCTCCGTCGTCACGCCCGGGCGGCCGAGAACGAACTGGCTGTCGATGCCTCCAAAGAAGCTGATGCGGTCTCCGAACTCGCGCTTCAGGCGGGCGAGGTCGTTGCACGGCTGGCACGGGTTCCACAAGTCGGCGCCCATCTCCACCAGGTCGCCAAAGATCGCCTCGATCTTCCCGCAGGAATGCTGGTTGATGAGGAGACCGCGCGCCTTCATCCAGTCGTAGATGCGTTTCGTCTGGGGCTTGAGCGTTCCGCGCCAGACGTCGGGGGGAAGAAAGAGAGCGCGCTGCGTGCCCCAGTCGTCGCCGAGCCAGACGAGATCGAGCCGGGCGGCCTCGTGGAATCGGGCGATGAGGGCGATCTTGTAATCGGCCAGCGCCGCGAGCAGGGCTTCCATCTCCTCGGTCTCTTCGAGGTAGGCCATCAGGGCCTGTTCCATGCCCAGGAGCAGATAGGATCGCTCGAAGAGGCCCATCTCGACGAATCCCTGGACGAGGCACTGCTCGCGGTCGATCTCGCGTGCCCGCGCTTCGACGGGCGCCCAGTCCATCGCGTCCACGTCGGGGAGGGTGATCTGCTCCCGCCAGCGGCGTAGGTCGCTGATGGGCTGGCGACCGTGGGTGGGAAACGTGCCGCCTTCCGCGCCCGGCTCGAAGGACCATTCGACGCCGAAAGCGTCGAGCCCCGCCTGACCCGGCCGCTCGACCACGGGCGGCCCGAGCGTCACGACGGCCTCCATCCCGTTCGGCACCCACTCGGGACGGTCGCGGCGGATGGCGCGGAGGAGGTTCTCTTTGGGCGTCATGATGGGTCTTGCGCGGGCGTATCCGTCTTGGCCTTGCGGGTTCGCCGCTTCAGCTTGGGCGCCGGCGCTTGCTCCTTGCGGAAGATCACGATGTTCTGGTGGACGATATTCGGGACATAGACGTTGGGGTAGCCGTAGGGGCGGACGCGGGAGCCGGTGCCGTACCAGACCTTGATGCCCTTCATCACGAAACCCGCGCGGCGGATGCGCTCGGAGACCTCGTAGGTGGCAGGGATGTAGCGCCCGCCCTGGTAGGAGTCGCGCATGATGACCGCGACGTAGCCCCCCACGCGCAGGACGGGGAGCATCAGGGCGAAGGAACGCTCGATGGCGGCGTAGTAGTCCTCGAAGGTGGCCAGATTGCGGAAGTCCGCCTGGTCGTCGGAGAAGCTGCCGAAATCGGTCTTGCGGTGCTGGATGTCGTAGACGCCGTCGCACATCGTCTTGTCGAGGGCAATCGAATAGGGCGGGTCGGTGGCGATGAAGTCGAAGAGGCGGCCCGCCGCGGCCAGCTCGGGCAGCACGCGAAGGCAGTCGCCGACGAGGAACTCCTGCGGCTCGATCTTCTCGCGCTCGCACACCTGGCGATAGAGGTCGACCCATTGCGGGTTCAGCTCGATCCCCGTGGCCCTGCGGCCCGCTAGCGAGGCGCCGAGCAGCGTCCCGCCGACGCCGGCGAAGGGGTCGAGGACCGATTCGCCGGGCTTCGTGAAGAACTCGATGACGTGCTGCATGAGGAGCGGCGGCTTGTTCGCCCCGTGCTGCTTCCGCAGGTCGTGGCCGTGCTTGCGCGGATAGCTCGTGCGGAGGACGGATTTCGTGAAGAACAGCCACTCGTTGCCCGTGAGCGCGTTGAGCTTGTTCCTCGGATGGACGGAGGGTGGCTTGAGCACCACTTTCTTCATGCGGGTTCCTTTGCGGTGCGGGGGTGGCGCGCCGGCGCCATTGGGCGCGGCTTGAAGCTCCGCCGATTCTATGCTCGCCGGGGCGACCTGTCAAGGACGTCGCGGAGCGCATCCAAGGCGCTCGGGCATGTAGTCCCGCCTTCAGGCGGCGTTCGCAGTTCCGCCTTCAGGCGGTTCTCTCCTTCGGTCGTTGGGCCGCGCGCTCAGAGAGTTCACTGCTCACCCAAGCGCGATGAACGCCTGAAGGCGGAACTACATGCCCGAGCCCGCATCCCCTTGCGCCCGGCTGTGGAAAACGTACAATGGCGGCCCAAGGCTCGGGGGAATCCGTTCGGAAGGCATTGACCGGCATGTCGAGCGATGCATCGGTGGAACGTCGGGTCGAAGAGCTTCTCGCGGCGCTCGATGCCCGCGCGACGGGGGACGAGAGCGCCGCCGCGGCGGTCGAGATCGTCCAGCTTGGCCGCGCGGCCGTCGAGCGGCTGGCCCGCAGCCTTCTCGAGCCGGGGCCGGGCCGCCGCGAGAAGGTGGCCGCCTTGCTCGGCAGCCTGACGCGCGAGCCCGCAGCCTGGGCTCGCAAGGAACTCGAGGGCCTCGGCCAATCGCGGGGCCTCAGCCCGATGGAACGCCTCTGGGTGACCACCGCGATCCAGGGGCTCCAGGCCGCGGCCTCGCCCGCCCCGGTGGCCACGCGATCGCCCGAACGCCCGGCGGGAACCGCCGGCGGGTCGCTCGCCGCTGCCGTCGCCGTGGCCGACGAGCAGGAGCTTCTCGCCTGGCGCGACGAGCTGATGGGCTTCCACCTCGAGGAGCAGCGGGGCATCGTGGCGAGCGTCCTTGCCGAGCGCGATCCCGCCATCCTCCCGCTCGTGGAGATGGTCCTGAGCCTGTGCGAGCCCCAGTTGGACGCCCAGGTGGCCGAGGGCCTGGCCGCCTTCTCCACGCCAGCCGTCCTGCCCATCCTGCGCGAGCTGCTCCGGCGGCCAGACGCCGAGACGCGCCGCCTCGCCCGCCGAACGCTTGCCGCCCTCCAAAAGCGCGGGGTCGATATCCGCGGCATTTTCGCACACGCGGCAGAACTCGCCGATGCTCGCGCGCTGGCGACGCGACCCGACGTGATGGGCCAGATGATCATCGTGATCGCACGCGGACGCGAGCCGCAGAAGCTCCGCTACGCGATCTTCGGGATCGACCCGATCGAGCGGGGTCTCGCCGAGTCCTGGGGGGAGTCGGACCTGACGGAGCGCGAACTCCGCGATCAAATCGACGAGTTCGCGGATACCGGCCACCTGGAACTCCAGCCCATCGATCTCAACCTGGCCCAGGCACTCGTCGCCGCAGCGGAGGACTACACGCGCCGCCAGGGGCGGGAGTTGCCTGCGGAGTACGCGGCGTGGCAGCGCGTCATCGGGCGGCCCAGCCGCTCCGCGGTGCTGCCGATCGTCTTTGGGCCGTCCTGCACGGAATGCCGCAAAGCATTGCGCGCGAGCGACATGGAGCGCGGGGGAAGGGTCGATGGCGAACTGGGCATCTGCGCCCGGTGCGCAGGCAGGGTCCGCTGTTGCGCCTCGTGCAACCGGCTGGTCGACCCCATGTTCGACGACTTTCACCTTCAGCGGGGGAAACGCGAACGGGAGGTGGAATTCCTTTGCGCGCCTTGCGCCCGACGCCAACAGAAGAAGAGGAAGAACGACGGCTGAGGAGCAGCAAGCAGTCGGCAGACGGCAGGAGGCAGTCGGCGGCAGGCCGGGAAGCAGGCGGCAGGGCAGACCAGTTGACGCAGCTTCTGCGAGTGCGTCAGTAGGGTGCCGGCTTCGTCTGACCTCCGCCAGGCCCGACCGGCCGCGAGATCGCTGTACGCCTCGTAGAGGCGTCGATCGCCTCATTTCCGGCGGCGATCCTCGAAACCCTAAATATGTCTTGTATATATACTTGCAGATTTGCAAGGTATCACAAACGTGCGCGGACGACCCCCAGGTCATACCGGGCCTCCGGAACGCGTTGTACGCGTTCCTAGAGCGTTCTGAACCGGGGCCGCAAGTAGCTATGATATAGATACTTATGGCGTAAATGAATCTTGCATCCGTCCCCAAGCTCGGGCGATAGGTACAAAAGAGCGGCCAGTTCGGGACCCATCGCCAGGCACGATAGACCCCAAACTGGCCAAATCTGTGCCAGGCAATTCGGCGTCGCCGGGCACTCGAGCGAAGCTCCTTCGCACTCGTCGGGGGCGACTCCTGGGAAGGGATCGAACACAGGACGCCGCCTGACCGCCAAGTGGATTGCCGAACTTCGTCTCGGTTAGTAGGAGGAGAAGCAAAGGGCGTGCCGCCGGAGGGCGAGCCGCGGAAGAACGCCGCTCACGCCATAAGTGTTCTCTTTCCCAGTATTTGCAGCAAGAGCGGCCGCGCCTCCCGGATCGCATCCTCGGCCCCTTCTCTCCCCCTTTGTTGAAGCGATGCAACGTTTCTGGCCGCCCGACGCGGCGATATGAGGCATAAACACATGAAATGTAGATACATAGGCCTATGATGCCAACCGACAACGTCCGGTGCCCCGGAATCAACATGCCGTCTCGCCGAAGATCCAGGCGCTCAGGTCTCTGAGGTACGCCAGCTTCAGGCGGCGGACGGGGAGCGGGCAGGCGCGCTCGCCGGGCACTTCGTAGTTGAGGAGGCCCGGGTAGCCGATCCCGGCCAGCGCAGCGGCAATCTCGGTCCACGGGACGCAGCCGCCGCGGGCGAACGGCAAGGCGTGTTGGTCGCCCGACGTGTCGTTTTCCGCAAGGTGCAGTGCCTGGAGCCGCGGGCCGCAGTCGCGGATGAAGACGGCCTGGCTCTCGTGCGTGAGGTTGAGGTGGCCCGTGTCGAGACAGACGCCGACGCGGGCGGGGTCCGTTCGCGCCAGGATGGGCTTGAGAGCTTCGCCGGAGGAGCAGTTCTCGAGGCAGAGGACGAGGCCACGCTCGCCGACGTGGCTCGTCAGGTCGGCGAGGGAGGAGAGCTGCTCATCGAGGCGGCGGGCGGGGTCCGAGTGGCTCCCCCCGCCGGGGTGTATGACCGCCGCTCGGATTCCGACGGCGAGATAGAGATCGAGCCAGGGTTTGAGGCCGTCGACGGCCCTGCGTCGAGCCGGCTCGGCCGCGGGCGCAATGTCGACGGGAAGGTCGAGATGGCCCTGGGTGACGGCGACACCGAGGTCGGAGGCGAAGCGCCGGAACGCGCGGCCCACGTCGCTCGGCTGGCCGCGCTGGAGGAGGGTGCGGCTGTGCTCGTCCGAAAGCTCCGCGCACGGCCAGTGGGCCTGCGCGCTCTCCCGGAGCGCGTCCTCGGGCGAGAGATCCATGAAGAAGCTGGTCCACATGGAAAGCTTGAGCGGCATGATGGTCGACTCCTGGGGGAACGGGACACGGTCACATGACGGCGTTGCGCCTTCATAGGACGTAATCCGTAACTGGAAGGAAAGCCAAGACCGCCTGAAGGCGGGACTCCAAACGAAGAAGGCTCTGAGCTTTTTCCGTTACGGATTACGAATCCTCTGGCCCTCCTCACTTCTCCTCGGGCGGGGGCGTTGCGGCGCCGCCGCGCCGGGCGGCCTCCATGCGGAGGCGGGCCCAGTCGGGGATCCCGGTGACGCGCGCACTGCCGATGGAGGTGTTCCCGCCCGCGCTGGCTCGGAAGCCGACCCGCCAGAGTTCGGCGGGTGGGGTCGGGTTTTCGTCCTCCGTCTCGATGATGCGGCGGCCATCGACCGAGACGATGAAGTCGCCGCGCTTCCTGCGGGCAGAGTCCACGTTGATCGAGATGCGGCGGGTTCCGGTGCCGGGGGAGAGTCGGCCCAGGGCCAGCGTCGTCACGTTGCGGCGCAGGGTTGCGCTGCCCTGGCGGAGGTCGGGGAAGTGGACGCTGTAGCCATTGCCGCGAGTCGCGTCGTCGCCCCAGATGCCGACCGTCAGGTCGCCGGCGGACTCGACCTGGGCGTCGAACTGGAGGCCGTCGACGCGGTAGGGCATGGTGTAGAAGACGCCGCCCGTGCCGACGGCCGCTCCCTTGGACCAGACCCACGGGAGCTCGCTGAACCAGTCGGCGAGTTGCTCGGGGTCGCGGAAGTCGTAGGTGACCTCGGCGCGGCCGTCGGCGAGTATCCGGGCCTGGCCGTAGAAGTAGAGAAGGCGGCGGAAACGCCCCGTCTCGATGCGCTTGAGGTCGATGGTCTTGCGGAAGTGCAGCGTCTGGCCATCGCCCCAGATGCGGTGCGAGGCGGCGTCGAGGTAGTCGGGTGCGCGCCAGCGGCCGCTCGGCGCCCCGCGGAGATTCCAGTCGTCGGGCGGGGCCGTGGCCGCCGAGTAGACCCAGGAGCGGTCGGTCCGCAGGGCGTTCAGGTAGCCCTCGACTTCGAGCCGGGCCTCCAGCATGCCGGCTTCGCCGGCCGCCGCGGCCTGGACACCGAGGACGTCGCCCTGCCGCAGGGAGAGCGCGTACGTGGCTCCCTGGGGGAGGAAGGCGGCAGCGCAACCCGCCAGCTTGCCGTTCAGGTAGAGGAGGTAGGAGTCGCGGCAGGCGACCCAGAGCGTGGCCTTGGAGGGCGGGCCGAGCTTGGCGGCGAGGGCCTTCTCGGTGGCGCGCTCTTCCGCCTCGAGGGCAGCGACGGTCTTCTGAAGCTGGACGGTCTTGCGGAAGAGGCATCGCTCGCCGCGCCCCCAGATCCAGTATCCGGGCAGCCCGCGGCCCGTCTGGGCGTAGCCGGGCTTGACGTGGGGCCAGTAGGCGGGATTGGCACTGCCCCACTTGGTTTCGACGAGGGGGTCGGTTTGCCAGCCTTCCGGCGCCTCCAGGTTCCAGCGCCAGGTCGAGTCCGTCGGGATGGCGTAGGTGTTGTTGTCCACGCTGAGGAGCGCGTAGAGGCCGCGGTAGGAGCCTTTGCTCGCCGCGTCGACGGCCAGGAGGTCGCCGGCCTTCACCGTGAGCGGGATCTCCTCGAACGCGCCTTCGCGGTAGTCCCCGCCGCCGACGGGCTTGCCGTTGAGGTAGACCTTGTAGCGGCCGTCGCAGGCGATGCGGAGACGTGCGTTCGCGGTGGCCTGGGGGGTCGTCGGTTTGGGCGCGGCGGCCTGGTCGAGCAGGGTCTTGGCCTCGGCGCAGAGCGCCGCGAAGGGCTCGCGGTCCTTGTAGCGGTCGATGAAGGCGCGGAGTGCGGCGGCGGCCTCGGCGGCCTTGCCGGCGGCCAGGGTGCGGCGGGCGTCTTCCAGCTCGGCTCGCGCGACAGCCAGCGGGTCCGCCGAGCTGAGGCGCCGGATGCGAGCGCGCAGGTCGGCGACGCTGGTGCCTGCGGCCTCGAGGGCTTTCAGGCTCTCCTCGGCCCCCACCAGGTCGCCCTGGGCGATGAGGAAGCGAGCCGTCTCCATCGGCGCGGTCCCTGCCGTCAGCATGGGCGCCGCGAGTTTCGCGATCTCGCTGTTCTTCAGGGCGCTCAGGTCCTGGCTGAAGGCGCCCCCAGGGGTCTCCACGGTGAGCTGGCCGCCTTTGACCGAGACGAGCTGCCCTCGGATGCCGCGGACGGTGTAGGGCTGTCCGATGAGGCTCTTGGCGCCCAGCTCCGCGGCGCGCCAGAATGCCTTGAGGTGGTCGATCTCATCCAGCTCGCGTTGGAGATCGGCGCGGCGCTCGCCCGGCTCCGCGTCGAGGGCAGAGCGGATCAACTCGGCGGCGCCATCGTAGTCGCGTTTGCGGTAGAGCGCGCCGGCCTGGGCCATGCGTCGGAAATAGGCGGCCTCCTTCTCCGCCTTGGCCTGTTCGGCCAGCTCGCGCTGGCGCTGGCGTACGGCCTCGACCCGCTTGGCGGCCTCGTCGCGCCAGGCAGGCGGGAGCGAGTCGCCGAGCGACTGGTAGGTCTTGAGCGCCTCGTCCGGCTCGCCCTTGTCGAGAGCGTCCTTGCCGCGGGCGAGGTCGGCATCGAAGCGCTGGCGGCCGGCTCGCTCGGCGGCGACGCGTGCGGAGCCGAGGCGCTCGCGCCAGGCCGGGGTGGCGAGGCCGTCGGGGAGGCGCCCAAGGGCCGCAAGGGCGTCGGTGTACCTGCCTTGCTGGACCAGGGCATCGGCGCGCCGCTTCAAGCCGTCGAGCGTCTCGCGGGCCTTCTGATCGAGTTCGGCTTCGAGCTGCTTGCGGCGCGCGGCGGCGGGGGCCGCGTGCGCCGTTTCGGGGTACGAGCCTTCGACATCGCGGAACCGCTGGATGGCGTTCACGTACTCGGCCGGGTTCGCCTCGGCATAGGCCTCAGCGGCCTCGTAGGCCGCCTGGGCGGCGAGCGACGCGGCGGACGGCCCCGTGCCCGTGCCGGTCTCGGGCTGCCTCGAACGGCAGCCGCGGCCGCTCGCGGCAATCGCGACCAGGAGGCCGATGATGCCGAGGATGAAAACGAGCGTGAGAAGCTGCGACTGCTGGGACCGAGGAAGAGGCCGGAGGCCGGAGGGGCGAGGCCGGAGGGCTCTATCTCTTCGGTCTGCTCCCTCGCCCCTCGCCCCTCGCCCCTCGTCCCCTTTTGGAGCGGGAGCGGCGAGGAGCGCCTCGATGTCTGCGACGAGCGCCTGGGCGGTCGGGTAGCGGTCGTCGCGCTCCTTGGCCAGGAGCCGCAGGATGATGCGCGCAGCGCCCTCGCTGAGCTGCGGGCACACCTTGCGGGGGTCGGGAGGCGGCTCATAGACGTGCTTCGCCAGGACGGTCTTCGAGTCGGCGCCCTCGAAGGGCGGGCGGCCGGTGACCATGTGGAAGAGCGAGGCGCCGAGCGAATAGAGGTCGCTGCGGACGTCGAGTTCGCCGCGGCGGATCTGCTCGGGGCTCATGTAGGACGGCGTCCCGAGGATCTTCCCGCCTTCGGTGGAGACCTCCTCGCCCGCGAGGTCCGCCTCGTGGGCGAGCCCGAGGTCGGCCAGCTTCGCCGTCCCGTTCGACGTGATGATGAGGTTCCCGGGCTTGATGTCGCGGTGGACAATGCGCTCGTGGGTCCAGGCGTACTCGAGGGCCTGAGCCACCTGGAGGGCGATGCGGAACGCGGCCGACTCGTCGAGGGGGCCGGCCTTCAGGAGCAGGCTGACGGTGTGGCCATCGACGTACTCCATGGCGAAGTAGTAGAAGCCCTGGTCTTCGCCGGCATCGATGGCAAGGACGATGTTCGGGTGGCTGAGCCGGGCCGCGGCGCGGGCCTCGCGCCAGAAGCGTCCGACGTACTCCGCGTCGCGCGCCAGGACCGGCTTGAGCACCTTGACCGCGACGATGCGGTCCATCGAGCGCTGGCGCGCCTTGTAGACCGCTCCCATGGCGCCTTGGCCGATGCGATCCAGCAGCTCGTAATCACCGAGCGAAGCCGGAGGCTGGCTGGGGACGGGTTGTGGCGCGGGATCGGGATTGGATGCGTCTGCCGGGGACATCCACAGTTTCTCGGACGGCCAGCCCCTCGCTGAACGTGTACTCCGGCATTCTAAGGGCACGGGCGGGTGGAGTCAAGGAGGCCGCCGCCGGGTCTGGCCCCTATCCTTGGGTTCGAGTTCTTTTCCCTCTGCCCTGCTCGTGCTCGTGCTCGTGCTCCTGCTCGTGCTCGGTTCTTTCTTCCGTAACGCATTCGGAAAAGAGGAGCACGAGCAGGAGCACGAGCACGAGCACGAGCAGGGCAGATATGCCGGCAGCCGGCGCAGATTGGGGAGCCGGTCTCCTCACACCCAGTAGAGATTATTCCCCACCCTTCCCGTGATGAGGTCGACGATGATCCAGAAGCCGCAGGCCGTGAATTGGCCGAGGATGAGGCCGAGGAAGAAGAGGCGCGTCTGGCGGTAGAACCGCGGCCCGCCGTAGGCCAGCACCAGCCGCTTCACCCCCCACGCGATGAAGATGCTGAACCACATGAAGTCGGTCATCATGATGGTCGAGAGCGGGAAGCCCATCGGATGGAGCGGCCACCAGGGGAAGCGGTGCTGGAGCGCCGTCAGGATCGCCGTAACGGCCGCTCCCAGCCCCGCGAAGACCAGGCCATCCCAGTCCGGCCCCGAGGGGTTCCGCATGGCCCCGCTCATGAACTCGTACGGGTACATCGGACCCCACTTGAAGAACCAGTCGTTGGCGTTGGCGCCGCCCAAGTCGTAGGCGATCACCATGGTCGCCCAGATCGAGCCGAGGAGCGAGACGACGACGGCGATGGCCATGGCCCAGAAGAGCCGGCTCCGTTTGCCCGACAGCTCCGAGCCCAGCTTCAGGCCGTTCGCGGCCGAGGCCATGACGAAGATCCGCACGTCGGCCATCCAGACGTAGCTCAGCCCGAAGGCCACCATGGTCGAGGGCGAAAAGGCCTGCGACCCCAGGGTCGAGATGATCGCCGTCGAGCTGATCACCGGCGCGCGAGCCGCCGCCAGCCCGCCACCCGCAACGACCCGCGTGATCCCATAGAAGATCGCCACCGAGAGCAACACCATCGCGATCGCCACGCCGACCGACATCCCGCTGCGGTGCAGCCAGGCAATCATGTAGATGACGGCGACGACGGTGCCCCAGAAAGCCACGGGGTAGGAGAGGATCTCGTCCGAGTCGTCGACGTGCTTGCCGAATCCGCAGGCCTTTGCGAAGACATCGCGCAGGTGGCGCCGCCCCATCCAGAGGCTGATGGCGACGAGCGTCAGCAGCGCCCCCAGGCTCTGGTGCGACACGAGCGGCCCGCCCCCGCCCTGGCTGTAGCCGTCGAGGTGGCGGACGAAGCCGCTGGGCGCGAAGAGGCCGTCGAACCCGACCATCTTGAACGCCGCCCGCTCGAGCTGGGTGAGCACGCTGAAGACCCACAGGCTTAGCGCCATGTCGAGCCGCAGCATGTAGGCGAACCCGACCATCGGGAAGCTGATCACGAACTGGAGCCGCCAGGCGTCGCGGAAGATCGGCAGCTTCGTCCCCTGCTCGAACTTCGGCACGTCGGGATAGTAGAAGTGCAGCCCGTTGATCGAGATCAGCAGGAACGGGATGAGGATCCCCGCCCAGAGCCAGGCGCTCCGCAGGGCGGGATTCGTGATGCCTGGCGTCTTCTCGCCCTTGACCATCTCGATGGGCAGCGCGACCATCGGGTAGACCAGGCGCTCGTGCTCGACCCACTGCCGCCGCACCATCACCATGACGGCGATCATCACGAAGTAGAGCGCGCAGAGGAAGCTGAGCCACATCGACAGCGGCGCCACCCACGCGCCCCACGGGATCGCCTCGCCCCGCGGCCGCCCCTCGAACAGCCACGCGATCGCCTGGCGGTCCGTCGGCCTCACCCAGCTCGGCAGGTGCGGCACGATCAGCTCGTCCCAGCCGTTCTCCGGCGAGGCATAGTACTCCGCCGCAATATCGGGGATGAACGACGCGGTCATGCCCATCGTCGGGATCGTCGTCGCAATGATCATCATGATGTAGACGACGAGCAGCTCGCCCGCGTTGAGCGCCAGCCGCATCGGCCTCAGGATGCTGTTGACGATGAAGACGAGAATGAAGAAGAGGAAGATGGCCGCTGGCGTGCTGAAGTCGATGTCCATGTACGACGCGTGCATCACGTGCAGCACGTACGGGCACCCGACGGCGATGAGGAGCGACATCAGCGTCCCGACCGCGATGGCGCGGATCGTGAATGCCTCGCCGGCCTGCGAGAGGCCGGACGCCTCGTCCTCGAAGGGATCGCGGAGCTGAAGCGGCGCCGGTGTCTGGGCAGAATCCTCGGGCATGCGACTCACATCCAGGTCACCCCCCTGATCCGCCTCCGACAACGCCCGAATCTAGCCGAGGCGGCCCCCGGTGTCAAGCGCGCGTCCCGTGGCGAGGGAAGAGGAGGTGGGACGGGTGGGACCTGTGAGACGGGTGGGACCTGTGGGACCGGTGGAGCCTGTGGGAGCAGTGCCTTCGGTCCCACAGGTCCCACTCGTCCCACCGGTCCCACCCGTCCCACCGGCCCCGCTCGCCGCGGGCCGGCACGCTCTTTGACTCCCCTCCGGCGGGGCGCTATACTCGGGGTAAGAGGGAGGCCCCTCGCGGACGGACGATGTTGGAGGGCCGACCATGCGTCTCCCCGCAGCCTTCGCCGCTCTGGCCTGTCTTGCCCTGCCCGCTCTGGGCGACGTCGTCCACCTCAAGAGCGGCGGCTCGATCGAGGGCCAGATCGTCGCGACGCCCACGGGGGTGATCGTCAAGCTGCCCGCTGGCGACATCGCGATTCCGAGCGACACGATCGCCCGGATCGAGAAGAAGGAATCGCTGCTCGATCAATACCAGCAGCGTGCCGCGGCGATCAAGGTCCCCGACCCGGAAGCTCACTACCAGCTCGGCGTATGGGCCTACATGGGGGGACTCAAGCTCCATGCCCAGGATGAGTTCCGCAAGGCCATCGCCCTCAACCCCAACCATATCGGGGCGCGCCAGGCGCTCGGCTACCGCTACGAGGGCGGCCGCTGGGTGACCGAGGACGAGGAGATGCAGGCCCGCGGCTTCGTGAGGCACGAGGGCCAGTGGATGACGCCCGAGGCCGCGTCCAGGCTTCAGACGCTGAGGGCCGAGCTGGAGATCGCCCGCGAGAAACGCCGCGCCGCCGAGGCGGAACTGAAGCGAACGCAGGAACAGCTCCGCGCGGCGCCGCCGGCGCCCGCCATGCCCTTCTACCGGCCGAACCCCTACTACCCGCAGGCCCCCAACTATCCTGGCATGGGTCTCTACCCGGGGTACCACGGCCAGCCCGCCCCCTACGTCTATTCGCCGTTCGGCATGTGGTGGTTCTATCCGGGCGGGCGGCGGTTTGTGCCGTGGGGAGCGGGCTACTAACCGCCCGAAACATGCGCCAGCCTGCGGAGTGCGGCGGCTCGACGCCGCTTTTCTTCTCCCCTGCGGGCGTCCTCGCCCGCTTTGGAGTGCGGCGGCTCGACGCCGCTTTTCTTCTCCCCTGCGGGCGTCCTCGCCTGCTTTGGAGTGCGGCGGCTTGACGCCGCTTTCGCTCCGCGGTGACCGCCCGTGGCGGCCACACAGATAACCGTCGGACGGCTTTCGGCGGCACGCCAGGGACCAAGGCGGAGCCTTGGTCTTCCGGCACACGGCACGGCGGCCGAGGGCCGCCGAAGAAAAGCGGCGTCAAGCCGCCGCACTCCAAAGGCTGACGCCCGTTTCGAGCCGCTCCTTCGCCCCTCTCACTTCCCCTTCGTGTCTTTCGCCTTGCTCCAAGCCTCCTGCCACTTGACGATGGCTTCCTGCCGGCGCTCGACGGAGGAGCCGGGCTCGAAGCCGACGTTCGCCTTCAGGATGAGCCGCAGCGCGAAGTCGGCCTTCTCGCGCACGCCCGCGTCGTCGTCGCTGAGGAGCTGGATCAGCCCTGGCACGGCGGGCCGCGCGGTGGCGCGGAGGAAGCCGAGCGACATGGCGGCACGCTCGCGCAGAGTCTTCGAGGGCGCGGTGAGCTGGCCCATGAGCGCCGTGACGGCCGCCTTGCCGCCGAGGAGGCCGAGCGCGGAGACCGCCTCCTCGCGGACGCTCGCGTCCGGGTCCTGGAGGAGTCCGAGGAGGCGCGGCTCCGCCTCGCGGGCGCCGAGCCGTTTGAGGGCCGAGATCGCGGTCGTCTTCACGTAGGGATCCGCGTCCGCGAGCAGTTCGAGGAACTGGCCGGCCGCGTCCTTCTTGACGAGCGGGACGAGCGCGGCCGTGGCGTCGCCGCGGATGCCGCCGTCGGCGTCCTTGAGCAGCGGCGGCAGGAGCTGAGGCAGATCGGGGGCTTTGCGGCGGACCAGCTCTTCGAGCGCGGAGCGCCGGACGCGGGCGTCGGCGTTCTTGAGCAGGCCCTTCATTCTGTCTAGCGCCTTCTCGGGCTCCATCTCGGCCAAGGCGTGGA
>Ga0315273_10001433_pt1 | contig 27137 bp, 14 predicted proteins | sample YL17G02_0_MG_FD_205753 | JGI IMG/M metagenome (GOLD analysis project Ga0315273, IMG submission 205753) | Sediment microbial communities from Yellowstone Lake, YNP, Wyoming, USA - YL17G02_0 | ecosystem: Environmental > Aquatic > Freshwater > Lake > Sediment | place: USA: Wyoming | collected... | reverse complement strand
CACACAACGCGATCACCGTCTCCTCATCCCTCTGACAGGCCAGCACGAACTTCAGACGTTCCTTGGTCACACGGCTCTCCTTCCACGGCACAGCGCACCTCCTCTCTGGTGCGTGCCAAGAAAGTGTCAACCATGTCCCCGGTCTATTCTGTCAACCATGTGCCCGGCTTGTACCCTGCGTTACGCAGGCGAGGGCGCCTGCGCCACATTCATTAGACACTGAGGCGCTCGTTGAGAATCTTGTAGCGTAGCCCCTCGTGGGCGTTCTTGAGTCACACTCGGACGCCATGCCAAAGCGGACGGGCGGTGCCCACGAAGGACGGGCACAAGGCCCTATCCTACACAAGCAAAGTCCATCCCCCACAATTGGAGATGGTGGGCATAACCTACTCTACCTGCCATCCCCCCCTCAGCATCAACTCCTGGGGTCCAGGAGCCCGCCGCTGAACAAAGCGGAAAAAAACTGGGGAATTTCTCGCATTTCTTAATCTTGCGCAGAGCTTTTTGACACCCGCTGGGCCTTTGGCCACCGGTCGAAGCAGGCTTTGGGCGGTGGCTGGCCCCGCCGGACGCAACCGCTGGTCTGGCTTGGCTCTATCCCTGCCGACTTAAAGCCGCCGTTTTCCTGGTGGCCATAACCGACCGCCCGGATTCAGGTTGGGTCATTTATTTTCGGGGGGGGCCAAAAAAAGTCTTGCGGGGTCTATGGGTCCCTATGATATTTGCCGCCCAAGTTGGGATGGCTGTGCTGTTCAAAGGAGGGTCCGGTTCCCAACAGTAAGTGGTTCAAGTCAGTCGGTCGAGACACCGATAGAACCAATTGGCCCAAGCCCCCAGGGGCTGGAGGGCCGCCCATAGTTTTTATGGCGAAATTAGTCTTGACACCAGCGGGGCAAGATGTGTACGGTGGGAACCATCAATCGCCGTCGACGCGGCCTGCGCCATCGTTAGAGAGGGCAACGCTCAGGTGTCGGCAGGGCAAAGCGCGTCGGACTGCGGTGATTGTGACGGGTGACGACAACAGGGCGCGAAGCGCGTACGCGACGAGCGAAAGCGTGGGAACGCCGGCGGCCAGCGGAGGTCAGAAGACGACGGCTGCCACCCTGTCGGGGACTTGAGTGCTTTTTGCATTGAAAGCGGGATGAATGGAGTCAGGGGTTGTTGGGAGAGAGCCATCAAGTTAACTTGCGATGGCCGGTACGAAGCGGCGAAACCAAGGAGGGTCACGCCAAATCGGGGCACCATAATTCCGGTTAAGCCCTAAAACGATTTTTCGAATCAGAACAAGCCGCGTGCCGACCATCCCCCGCTGAGGCGGACGGGATGGAGAGCCCGACCGAAGTGCGGCGGTCGAATCAAGCGGCATCAGGTGAATCCAGAACGACTTTTGATCGGCCATTAAAATGGGGGGACCATGCATGAATCGACTGCGGTGAACGGTTTTTTGTCTTTTGATTTTCATAGGCGTGGAAGAGAGCGAAGAATGGATGTTTCATATTCAGGTTCAGGAGGAGGAAAGAAAATCAACATGTCACTGAACACAAGTTTTGCGCAGGCGTCCCGCCTGGATGGCGGGACAAACTCACCTCAGAAGGGGGGGGCGCGGATGAAATCAATCCGATGGATAGGATGGGTGGCTCTGGTCGCCCTGTGTGTAATGCCGCTGGCGGCAACGCCGGCGTGGGCGGCCCCGAATTTCACGGGATCGCCACTGGCCGGGGTTGTTCCCCTGACCGTCACCTTCACCCCCACCGGGGTAACGGGGACGCCGGATTCAATCTCGTGGACGTTCGATGATGGGGGCTTTATCCAGGATACACCCCCTCTCGGCGCGGTGTCGCACACGTTCACATCGGGTCCAGACACATTCACAGTGGTCATGACTGTCTGGTACCCGGCTGTTGATTCTCCTGTCGTCAAGCCGGCGTATGTGGCGACGGTTGATCCGGAGATCATCTTAGACAGTGTGGATAAGGCCCCATGCGGCGGTGCGCTGAACCAGAATCTGCCTGATACAGTGCATTTTCAGTTCATCGCTCCCACTGCGGACTCGATTTGGTGGGTCATTAAGGACACCACGACCGGCGGGACGTTCATCGACAGTATTCGGACTACGGGCTCCAACAAGACCAAGCTTACGTATGTCTTCACGGTGCCCGACACCTTCCTCGTCACGGGCAAACCGTTCTTGGGAGACAGTCTGATCACTTCCGATACTGCCGCGTACGTGTACATCACTTCCGCATGCTACTGCGTGCAGGCGGTCCTCGACGGGTACAGCATGAATGAGAGCGATACCCTGAGAGCGTTCGTGCTCGACAATGATACGCTGGGCAATCACAACCAGCCACGACCGGTGGTGAAGTGCAGCGTGATGACTCAGAACCTGGATCCAAACGTGTTGGATACGGTCTACTTTGACACGACGACCACAGGCATTTGGCGGCTGATCTACATCCCTCAGGCGAACTGGCACGGCAAGGACACGCTGACCTACAGAGTCTGGGTGGAAGATGGTTGCGATGTAGAGTCAACAAGCGTTGCCACGGTTGCGATCACTGTCTATAGCAACTTCATGGTGGACATCGATTCGCTCTGGTACGTGTTGAAAGACATGTGCACGAATTCGTGCGACATTGATCCCAGCACGATCAGCTTGCATGACTCACTGCAGCTCTGGGTGAGGATCAATCCGGTTGACGTCCAGGAGCTTGCCCCCGGCTGGCCGAAGGCATTCTTTGCCGGTTTAGGCGGCTCCGCGGGCGGCGATCTAATGTTCCAAGACACCACCGGTATCAGTACTCACGGTGGAGCCACGGCCCCGTCGAAAGACTCTATCTACTTCTCGATACCGTTCCAGGACACGGCTGGCGCCAAGCCGGACTGGCGTGAGATCTTGGGCGGTGGAATCGATGTGGCTCCTGGGTTCTATTCCATTAGCGCCCAGATCATGAGTGACTCCCTGTTGTTCTCTGCAGAGACAACAGTTGTCACGCAGCGCATCGACACCAAGGGCCCGGCCCTGCCGCCGAACGCGGTGACGTTCACGATGGACTATGACAGTCTCGCCAACGGGATTGTCGGCACGGGCGACTGGCTGAAGTTCTACATCGACCTGCGCAACAACCCGATCTTCTACAATCCGCCGTGGGCAAAAGAAATCTGCAAGGTCACGGTTAAGCTCGATTCGACGTGGTATGGGTCGCCGGTGTGGATCACGTTGCAGGATTCGGCGAATGACAACCGGTTCAAGGGTTATCACAAGGTCGGTCCGGGCATTCTCGACACGGTCGGGAACAGTAAGAACGCCTGGTTCTTCATTTCTGACAACGCCTGCAATATCGACTCGGTCTTTGCGACTTTGGCGCCGCCGGTGGACAACGAAGCACCGTTTCTTGACACGGCCGTCATCGTCTATGAGAAGATACTGGATCGCGACTCCACCGGTTGCCTGGGCGTGGGCTTCAGCGATCCTTTGGCCGACTCTGTGTTGATTCGGGTCACCCATGTTGACTTGGATGTCGACTCCCTCTGGGCCGATCTGCTGCGCGCCGGAATCGGGGGTACCAATCTGCCTCTGGCTGCCCGGTATCCGCTGGTCAATAAAGGGGCCGGTGTCTGGGAGTTGCGGTGGCTGCTGAAGACCAATCTCTCGGATAAGGTCAAGCACCCGATCGACGGGGATTCAATCTCGCCGACCGTTGATGCCGCCGCTGGCTTGGATAGCGTGAAGATCATTGCCGCCGACCTTTCCGGCAACGGGGACTTTAAGTGGTCGCATTCATTGGCCCAATCGATCGACACGCGGGTGCCGAAGCCGGTCACGGGTCTGACCTGCCAGCGGGATACTACCACGGCGGGGACCGTGATGTTCCGGCTGAAATGGCTGACCCACGACCGGGATGCTGAGAAGTTCCTGATTTACTGGAACGACGGGTGTGGGAATATCGACTACAACACCATTCTGGCTGTGCAGTTCGACACCACGTGGACCCGCTGGTGGAACAAATGGAGCGCCACGGATAGTATTCTGGACAGTGGCTACGCGTGGGTGACCGACTCGACAGTGAAGCCGATCTCACCCTGCCGCAGCTACAAGTTCAACGTGTACACCGTTGACAACTGCAACAACCTCGAGCGGAGCCATCCGACCGAGACGACTTGCGGCACCACCGTGGCTACGGTCGTGAATTTGGATGCGACGAGTCCGGAGCCGGGCAAGGTTGCCCTGACCTGGACCGGTGCCGATTCCAACGCGGCCAAGTACTACATCTATTTGGATACGGGTAGGGTCACGATCAAATACATGAAACTGGATTCGGTCATGGGCGGTCCTGGGGCACGGAGCTGGGATTCGACGAACTGCTCGTTGTTCCGTCCCGGATTCGCCGGTGATTCGACCTATAGGTTCTTGGTCCGCACCGTCGACAGTTGCAGCATCAACACGCCCTCGTGTCCGAACGCCGTCGACGCGGGTGCGTCGGACACGGCCATGGTCAGGCATATCAAGCCTGTCACTCTGCTGGCGTGCACGTCGATCGAAAACGGCGCGATCCAGGTGAAGTGGAAGCAGACGGAGCCGGTGACGTGGGTTGGCAAGATGTATATCCACTACGGCAAAGACAGCGCGAACGCGATCGATTGGACGAAGAACGTCGACACGATTACGTATCAGCAGGCCGGGATCTACAGCGCCGCCACGGGTTACTACACGTGGAACACGACGATGGCCAACCCGGCGCTGGCTTTGGTCGAGAAGGGTCTGTATGTCTTCACGGTGGAATCCGAGGACGACTGCGGCTACCGCGAAGTGGTGCATGCGACCCCGACCTACTGCTGGTCCGACAAAGCGCCGGCGTATGCCTGCGTGATTCAGCCGGAGCCCGGCAGTCTGTATTGCGACAACACATATCATGGACTGACGATCTACACATGCGCCAAAGACTCGGCGAGCAACGACATCAAGTCGGTGACCGCTTGGGGTCGCGTTAAGGACATTGGCGGTGGCGTAGCGGGTGACTGGTTCGTGCTTGGCGGTGCGAGCCAGGCTGGCGGCGGTGTGTGTTTCCACATCGTTCTCAGTCCGGTCGAGCTGAACTATCAGGTGGGGGCCGACACGGTCCAGAGGATCGAGGTCGCCATCGGAACCACGGACGTCGCCGGCAAGATTGTCCAAGCTGACGCGGCGTGGGAGAACTGCGAGACCGAATACTGGTTCGACTGGTCGACACGTGTGATCGACGGCAGTCTCCTGACAATCAACGGCCAGCAGCGTGTGTTGCAGGTGGCCTGCGGTGTGCGCGGCTACCAGATCTACGGACCGGTCAACCCAGTGGTGATTTCGGTCACCGGTGGAACGCCGCCGTACGCGTTGCAGGTCTGGGTCGACAGCATGTCGTACCTGTATCAAGAGAGAGTCAATAACTCGATTACATTCAATTTGAACGCGCTCGGATTCGACAAGGGTGCACATCTGTTGCAGGTGTTCTGGAGCGACTCGTGCGGCTGGACTGGCAGTGCCATGGACAGCCTGTGCGTTCCCGACTCCGTGCCGCCTTGCGCGATCGTGACCAACCCGGTCGACGGCAAGTGCATTCGCCGCTCGCGCTCGCTGCAGGATCCGATCGGCACGTTCGAGCAGCCCATTACGATCAAGATCACGGGCAACGACCTGACCCCGAACGGCCAGTATTGCATCGATCAGACGGGCGTTCTGAAGGTCGACTTCCAGTGGGCGAAGCAATGCTGCACCGGCAGCTCGGTCGACTCGACCTGGATCAGCACGTGGAGGAATTGCGACGACACGCTCGGCAACGGGGAAAATCTCGTTTGCGATACCATCTTCGATTTCTATGGTCCCGGGCGGCATTCAATCACGTGCCGGGACACCACCATCACGCCGACATGTTCGACGAACGTCTGGACGCTGGCGGTCGACACGATTCCGTGCGAGGACATCTATCAGTGGCACACATTTGCCATCGATTCGGCGCTCGCTAATCCACAGGCCAAAGTCTACACGGCGAACTGGTACAACCATGACGATCTGGCGTGGATCACCGAGTCCGGCACGAACATCTGGCTGCGCGGCAAGGTCTATGACAACAACGGCAACATCTTCATCACGCCGTGCGTGCAGGTCTGTATCGACATCGATACCCCGCCGCTGTGCATCCGGACCGAGAATCTGTGTCCCGATGGCCGCCTGAAGGGCGTCGCCAAGATTCTGGCGGAGCTCAACTGGGGCGAGGGGAACACGGACGACATCGAAGACGTCTTCCTCTGGACCAAGAAGTCGCATGATCCCGACCTGTACGGGTACTGGACGAATCAGGGCTCGGGCGTTCCCGCGACCAACTCGACCATGTGGACGTGGAGTGTCGATCTCAGCACCTTCGATGATCAGACCTACTACGACTTCCGTGTCATCGCGAAGACGACTTGGGGAACCTGGTCGTACGATCTGGATGGCAACGGGCAGTTTGACGCTCTGACATTTAACACAACCAACTGCGACGCCAAGACCTGGCTGATCGACAACACCGCGCCGAATATCGCGATTGACACGGCGTGGACGACGATCAACGGTCAGGAACTGGTGATTCCAAACACCGGCTGCCGTATGTCCGACCCGAAGGGGTATATCTGGACGCAGTACGGCAACTCGATCACCGTGCAGCCGACGGTCTATCCGCTGACTGACATGGGTGACGTCGTGAAGACGCAGTGGACATTGTATGACGGTGCGGGCACGAGTGGCGCGGACTGTATATGCAAAGCTGACACGTCCGACTTCGACGCCGGCGACGGTGCTCTCTCATATGTCTTTGCGGTGAAAGAGGGCAGCCACGCGATGGACAAGCTGGTCTTCGATCCCACGCTGGCGCCGTTTGTCCACATAACGCAAGGCTACCAGAAGCATGTCCTGCATGTGAAGGCGTGGGACGGCTGCGGTAACACGAGCGAGGACTGTATCGAAGTCTTCCTGCTCGACATCGATACGACCGAGGCGATCCTGATCAGCCCGAAGAACGATTCGGTGTTCTGCGACAAGATGAGCGCGGACGGCGGGATCGCGCTGACGGCAGCGACACTGCTCGACAATGATATGGCGAAGGCAGTGTTCTCGTACCGTGCCAAGGGGACGCTCCCCTGGATTGTGATCGATTCTGTCCAGGTTTCGCCCACCCACGGCACCATTTCGGTGGTCTGGTATCCGAGAGCGCTCGGCCTGTCTGAAGGCGACTATGAAGTCACGGTATGGGTTACTGATCAGGCGCTGAACCACCAGAGACCAGATGGGTATCCAGTCACCATCCACTTCTCCTGTGTGGCGCCGACGGTCGCGATGACCTATCCGACGACCGGCAATCCGGCCTTCATAGGGTGCCCAATCGAACTGACGGCTACTGCGGCGTCCACTGATCCGGGCAATCCGATCGTGCTGGTCGACTTCTATGTGCAGTCGATTCTAAGCAGCACGGCGGAGTGGATCGGCAGCGATGATTACACCGTTGACGGAACCTGGAGTCTGCACTGGGATCCGCATACGACCTATTGGAAAGGCAAGCTCAGCGACGGCCAGTACTATATCTGGGCCAAAGCAAAGAACAGAGCGGGACTGACAACCAGTTCCGTGCTAAAAGCCGTCATCGTCAGATACGACGAGACCGCGCCGCACTCCGAGATCATCCAGGTGGACGTCGATCGTTCGGATGGCAGTCCAGCCGATCCCACGGTCGTGGTGTCCGGCTCGACGGTTCCGCTGTACGTTCTCTCGGCAGACGACCTGTCGCCCGCCGGGTACGGCCTCACCGATAACAGCGGCCTGGACAGTGTCATGATCTATGTGACCGAGGACGCCAGCATCGGTGGCAAAGTCGTGTTCGGGGAGCTCATGACCCCGGTCGACAGTCTGAGTGGTCTGTACGTTGTCGACTGGCCCACGACCGGTCTGGACAGGGGTCTCTATCATGTCACGGCCGTGGCGATTGACAAGGCCTGCAACAGAGCCGCCTGCCAGTGTGACTGGCTGGTGAGGATTGTCGACGTGCGGTCGGCGACGATTGGCGTCACCGAGGCGGTCGACTACTGCGACCAGATGAACGTGAAAGATGGTCCGATCCATATCACACTGACTCCGGGGGCGAATGAGGCTGTTGGCGGCGTCGAGATCTGGCGTTCCAAGGCGTCCTCCTCGGATGTGTACGACCAGTGGTCACTCGTTGGATTCACGGATGAGGCAGTCGATGGCATCTTCACGATCGAGGTGGATGCAGACAGCCTGGCCGCGTGGGACGAAGGTCTCTACCGGCTGCGGGCGTTCTATGAGTCGACCGACGGGACATGGATCGATGACGGCAACGCCAACGGGAAGTTGGATGACTTCACATTCGATCCGGTGAACAAGTCGTGGCAGATGATGCTGAATGTCGACCGGTCAATCACCGACTTCACGGTTGCGCTCGATCCGAGCATGACGCTTCTGGCGGGTCGGCAGGTGAAGGTGACCGTGACACCGCAGGACGCCTGCGACGTGGCGGAGATTTGCTACGGCGCGGTGGCCGAGAACGGGAACTACGGTTCGGCAGTGGACGGCTGTATCAGCGCGACAACGTTCTCGTTCAACCCGGTCGATTCCGGCCTGGTGAGCTTGAACAACGGCGTCTGGCACGGTTCGATTCGTGCGATGGTCACAGATCCGCTTGGCAACTCGGGTTACGTCGACCAGCCGTTGTGGATCCTTGAACTGACCGACACCAACCAGGTGCGGGTTGTATCGCCGCTGCACGGTGACTATGTCACTGCGAGCGGACCCGGCGACACACTGACAAGTGTGACCGCACGCAAGCTGACTTGGACGGCGCTCGACTCGGTTGTCTTCTACCACGCCGCGAACGCGACTGACGTCGGTGAGCGGTTTGGCAAGGCAGCCAAGACCACTGGTTCCGATGAATTCACATCGATTTGGAACCTCAAGAACGTGCCTGAAGGCAACCGGTATATCTGGGGTGTTGCCTGGAGAGGCGCGACTAAATTCAACAATGCGCCCAAGACATGGGTGATTATCGTGAAGCCGCCCAAGAACATCGTGCTGCGCGACCCGAATCCGAACAGTGTGCGGACGGTTGGGCCGGACGATATCATGTTCGTGGGTGGCCGGGTTGATCTGTGCCTGGATCGCGATTCGATCAGTTCGATCGTCTCGGGTGTGGGTATCGATTCGGTGGTCTTTGGCTACCGCTACGGTAACGCTCCAGGCGGCCTCATCCCTGATAACCCGGATGCAGATCTGGGCTGGGTGCGGATCAATGTCGATCGTTACGGATCGCTGTGCGTGGATTGGTTTGCCTGTGACACGATCGCCGAGACCTGCCAGGATGGACGTTACGCTCTGGTGGCTTGGGTGTACGACAAGGCAGGGCAAGTCAATCACTCGAACGTGGTTCATGTGATGGTTGATTGCACCGAGCCTTACAGTGAGGTGGTTGACATCGAAGGCGACGAGACGTTCGGCACCTGCCATGAGACGATCGGTGGCTCCAAGGTTCCCATCACAGCAGTGGTCGTCGATGACCGCTCCTGCGCGGGATCGGCGCCACAGTTCAACTCGGGCGCCAAGCTGCTCCAGTTCTTTGCCGGTCAGTGTGGCGAAGGGGCCACAGCCGGTGGAGCTGCTGACATCGTGTTCGTGATCGACTACTCCGGCTCGATGAGTGAAGAGATCAGCAAAGTACAGGCGGAGGTCACGTCATTCGCCAGCAGTCTGTCGACGAGCGGGGTCGATTTTGCCCTCGGTCTTGTCGAGGCCTGTTCGCCGATGACGGTCGCGCAGACTCTGACGACGAATGTCAGTACGTTCAACAGTGCAGTGAACAGCGCGGGATGCAGCGGCTCTGTGCAGTCATACGACGCCATGACCGGCTTGGCCAATGGGACGATCAATGTTGGTTTCCGTCCCGGCGCCAAGAAGTTCATTATCCTGATCACCGACACATCGCCGGAGACCGGGACGGGCAGTTCGATTGACTTCTGCACGGTGGCAAACCCGTCGGAGGAAGCGGTTGTCGCGAGTGCCATGTCCAGTGCGAGCGTGACGCTATTCGCCATCGTCGAAACACCGACTGATCCAAGTCCATCCGGTTGTGCGCTAGAAGATCAAAACGCGTATGATCAGATCGTGACCGCGACATCCGGTTCGTTCTACGATCTGGATGCCTCCAGCTACGCGGCGTTGTTCTCGCAGATCTCGGCGGACATCGTCAGAACGCTCGGCTCGACCGAGACCCCGCTGTCAGTAGTCTTCACAGAGACGGTGACGGATCCGGAACCCACGGAAACGGTCTATTGGAACACGACCGGTCTCTTGCCCGGCAAGTACTGTGTATGGACGCGGGCTGAAGATGCGGTGGGCAATGTCTACATTTCGAGCCCGGTGGAAGTCTGCATCGTCGACAAGACCGCGCCAGTCGCGTGGATCGCCGGCTTTGGGACATCGACCGATGAGCACATGATTCACGACAAGTACAGGATCTACGCACGGTCGTGGGACACCGACATCCACGGCATGATGTTCCAGGTCAAGAAGAGCGGTGACCCCGATTGGGTCACTATCGGGATCGCGAGCAAGGTCGAAGGCGATTCGAGCTTCTGGATGACCTCGTGGAACCCGTGCTTTATCAGCGGGAATCACCAACTGCGTGCTGTGCCGACCGACAATGTGGGCAACTCCGACCCGGGCAAGCAGCCGATCCTCGCCATCCTTCTGGACGGCGCGTGCGGTCTGACCCTGCCAGAGGAGCCGGCGGCTCTTTCGGTTGGCTTCGAAGACAGGGCGTTTGCCAATCTCGGTATCGTTGACGTGAAGGGCGCTCCTGCTGACAGCAAGCTGACCGAAATGACCGCGGTCTATGCTGACGAAATCGGCGGTCTGGCCACCGAGAAGGTAACTCTCCATCGGGGCCTCACCACGAAGTCGTTCTACGAAGGCAGCTTCGATGATGCGCTGATTCTCAACGGTGGTACCGGCTGGTTCTGGGCCGTGTACAATGACTTCACCGCTCTGAAGACGTATCTGAAGAAGGGTGACCTGAGAGTGTGGCAAGTGACGGATGTTGGGTTCCCGGACACGCTGAAATTCGACAGGCCTGCCACCACAGTGTTCATCCAAGACGAGGCCTTGACGTCAGCTAACGGTGTGGTGATCTATCCGGCGCACGACCCGACTGTGTGGCTCGACCAGCAGCACCTCCGTGCATGGCCGAGCATCGACGGCACAGACATGGTCACGGCGATCCGGCTGACCTCTCCGTTGGATTACGGGTTCAATACCGGCCGGTACGCAAAGGTCACGATCTCCTACTATGCACCTGATGTCCCATCTGGGGATCTGTCAGTCGCATGGTGGGACGGTGATCAATGGGAAACCAACCAGGGTCTCAGGATCGGTGGCGTGATCGAGAATGGTAAGGCCACATTCTGGACGGACAACCTGTACGGCATCTACGCGGTCGTCTCCAAGGGTGGTGTCTACTTCCCCGGCGCAGTCGAGGTGGAGATCGTCAAGCCGGTTGAGGAATCGACTAACCCGTGGCCGACATTGCGCACGCTCGTGAGGTCGAAGCTCAACACCGAGTACGAGAACTATGACATCGATGAGGACAAGATCATTGTGACTCTCGATGACGTAGTGATCTTCACTGACTACGAGTCGGCGAGCGGGTGGGACGGCAGTTGGGATGAGATATCCGGCATACTGGAGCTCGTTCCCGACCAGCCGATCTGCGGCTACACCTACTACCCGGGTGGCGGTTCGGCCAAGCCGACAGTCCTGCCGGGTCTGGCGACCGGGTCGCATTGGATCAAGGTCCAGGCCTTCAACAAGCAAGGCCAGTGGAACTTCGATTCGACCGGGTTCACGGTGGATGCTGCCGAGCCGGTCGTCACTGCCGAGACGAAGCGGACGGTTTGCCCGAATGCGACGTTCCACTTCTCAGTGACGGACGTTGGTGTCGGTGTGAACTGGGATTCGGTCTTCATCGATGTGCACGACTTCACGGCTTCGGAACCAACCGATTACCCGCTGAGCCGTCTCATCGAGACCGTGTCGCCGGATGACGTGGTTCGGAACGGCAACAACATCACGTTCACGTTGAATGCATCACTCGCAGAGATGCGCCGCGTGAAAATCGTGATCTACGACGGTGTCCGTATTGACGACGACGAAGAATGCGGATGCGTGTGGTACGATCACGTCTGTGATGGCGTTCCTGACCTCGTCGGTAATCACACTGAGATCGTCGAAGTGACGTACACTGTCGACGCGACGGCCTGTGTGGACACCACGGGTGGGACTGCGATCAGCGTCGCTTCCGGCAGTGGTGGCTCAAGCAATCCGTTCGATCCATACAGTGCCGGGTTTGTGGCATTCGATTTCAACGGGTTTGCCGCGGGCGGTGGCAAAGTGACTGCGACGGTCTATGACCTGACCGGTGAGCGCGTCAAGACGCTGTCGGTGGGTCAGTACGGCGCGACTTGGGATGGCCGGAGCGACGAGGACGACAAGATTGTCGCTGAGGGTGTATACCTGGTCCACTTCCAACGGACCGGTGGCATGACACTCGGCGCGACGTCACAAGCCATCAAGGTCGTCGTGAAACGGAAGTAGCACCACGAAGCTAACGGGTCGTCCCGCCCGCCACAGCGGGCGGGACGGTCCAAAACCGATAACGAGGACAACGAGAAGACAATGATACCAAGAGGAGAGAGACCAATGAACCACACTAGGGGCACACGGTGGGCGGTGGTCCTCGGCACGGCGCTGGTTTTCGTGGTGAGTCTTACCACTGTCGCCTTGGCGCAGACCCCGAACCACCTGCCTTATCTGAGGACAGGGGTGGGCGCACGGGCGGCTGGCATGGGAAACGCCTATGTGGCCGTTGCCAACGACGCCACTGCCGGGTTCTTCAATCCGGCGGGTTTGACGCACATTCAGAAGTGGGGCTTCGCCAGCATGCTGTCGGCCGATATGACGTTTGACCGCCAGTTCAACTACCTTGCGGTGGCTGGCAGCTTCAAATGGGGGTCGATCGGCGCATCGTGGGTGAACGCGGGGATCAAAGACGTGGCCCTCGACGACGGCACGAGCAAGGACTACATGGATAATTACTTCCTGTTGTCCTATGGTAACACGGCCGCCAAGTTCCGCTGGGGCGCCAGCTTCGTCATTGCCAACAACAAGGTCGCGGACAAGACCGGTGTTGGCGGTGATCTCGGCTTCCAGTGGTGCTTTGCCGATGAAGCGACTCTGGGTCTGGCGGCACAATCGCTGGGTCTGAAGGTCGGCGAGAATCGGACGCCCTACAATATCCGCCTCGGCCTGGCGGTGATGCCGACTGCTCTCGAGGGATTCACCTTCCCGGTGGAAATCCAAAAGACGCAGGACGTCAAGGCCATCAAGTTCCGGCTCGGCGGTGAGTACAAGTACCACTTCAACAGTTCCGACCTCGGCGCTGCGATTCGCGGTGGCGTGGACGACGGCGCGCTCACATTGGGCGCGGGCGTGTCGTTCAAGCAATTCTCACTGGACTATGCCTATGTGCCGGAGAAGGTGCGTTTCTTGGGCGAGAGCCATCGGTTCGGTCTGACCGGGAACTTCTAAGACTGCGTTTGAATGAGATACTGGCCGTCCCGGGGGTGATCCCGGGACGGCTTTGTTTTTGGGCGGATTGGTCTTCTGGACGTCTTGCCCGCCACGGCGGGCGAGAGCGGCGGTGTGAAAGACCGCGGGAATTGCACATCGGGCAACGGCGTCAAAGCCACAACAGTGCGTGCAAGCACGCACCTTACGGGTCGCGGGCGGGACGGATTGGCCATCCGCGGGACCGTTACTCGTGCAAGTGTCCCCGCTAAAGAGGACGGGTGAGAGTGAAGGCTGATGTTGCCCATGCGCTGACGATCGACGTCGAGGGTTTTGCGGAGTCGCATGCCCAGAGTGTCCATGTTGACCCCGCGCTCCTGGAGCCTGCAGCCAGCGATCGTGAGATCGCAGAGAATCTCGATGTAGCGCTGGGTTTGCTGGCCGAGCGGGATTGCCGGGCAACGTTCTTTTTCTTGGGCCGGATCGCCAAATCGTCACCGGAACTCGTGCGGCGTGTGGCGGATGCCGGGCACGAAGTGGCGTGTCATTCCTTGTTTCATCGGCGGATTACGGGCCAGACGGCTGAGGAGTTTCGTGCCCAGTTGACAGAGGCAAAGGCGCGGCTTGAGGATTCGTGCGGGCAGCCGGTGATTGGCTTCCGGGCGCCTGATTTCTCCATCGGAGTCGGCAACCGATGGGCTTTGGACGAGCTGGTGTCTTGCGGGTTTTCCTATGATTCGAGCATCGTCCCAACCGGGATGCATGATGTCTACGGGATGACCGGTGTGCCCCACGCGGTTTTCCGCTGGCCTAACGGTCTGGTGGAGTTTCCTCTCCCGGTGCTCAAGTTTCTGGGGCTTTCCCTTCCGGTGGGTGGCGGGGGGTATTTCCGGTTGTATCCTCTCCACCTCACGCTGCGCTATTTCCGGAGGCGAGCGAGGTGCGGGTCATCGACGGTGTTCTACATCCATCCATACGAGATCGGGCCCGTGGCGCCGCGGCTGCCAGGATTATCGATGGCCCGCCGGTTTCGCCATTATGTGCGACTGCAACAGGGGCGGGAACGTTTTTCCCGTTTTCTGAGCGCCGTGCCGTTTACGACAATGTCCGGCGTCCTTGCCCGGGCCGGTTTCCTTTCCGTTTGGATCTGAGTGATTATAGTTGATATGCGCAAAGATAGAGACGAGAGCATTGAGGTTGGTTCGTACTTTGATCGGGCCGCGAAAGCCTTCGACGGCCTGTATTCGCCGCATGGACAGAATGCTTATATGCGCTGGGTGAACAGCCGTTTCCGGCGCGATATTGCCGAACGTTTTCTACTGACCATGAATCTCGCTCAAAGAACTGCGGCGGCGAGCGTTCTCGATGTCGGCTGCGGTTCAGGGCGCTACATCGCGGCGCTGGCAGAGTCAGGAGTAAGTCGGATTGTGGGTCTCGATCTCTCCGTAGAGATGCTGGGGCTGGCGCGGTTGCAGACAGGCAAAATCGCCGGCGCGCGCATCGAGCTTGTCCAAGGTGATTTTGCTGCGTGGTCAACGAACGAGACTTTCGATCTGATCATCGCCATGGGTTTCTTTGACTATGTGAAAGATGCCGGCGCCGTACTCGACAAAATGAAGACACTAAGCCGCGGCTCGGTCATTGCCTCGTTTCCCAGCCGTCACTGGTTCCGAACACCGTTGCGACGGATTCGCTACAGGCTGAAGAGCTGCCCAGTCTACTTCTATGGGGAAGATCAAATCGAGGGGCTTGGGCGCGACGCGGGCTTTGCGCGCACTGATCTGACCAAGATCAAGGGCGCCGGGATGGACTATGTCGCGACTTTTTGGGTCGGCGAGCCATTCTCAGCAGTTCAAACGTGATCGAAATCAGGGACGGAGTCATCGTGACGCCAGTGACTCCGCGGCGCGGCGGTCGGCCTGGCGGATCAGTTTGCTGAGTTGCTTCAATCCTCGCAAGAGGAGACGAATTCTGTACACAAAGACAGTGCGCGGCGAGAAGTGTTTGCGCGCAAAGAGTAACTCACATTGGTAGTATGATGGGTCGAAGAACTGGTTCCGGATGACTCCTGTCACGCCGCCCGAGGCACTGCGGTGATGAAAGAGGCACGCGTCGGGCGCGAATCGGATAGTGAGCCCGGCGCGATGTGCCCTCAGACCGTAGTCACTGTCTTCTCTTGTTGAAACCCCTTGAAAGCGCTCGTCGAAGTATCCGATTGTTTCGACGGTCTTCCGCGATATTGAGAAGTTGCAGCCGGTGATCGTGTTGGTTCGTCCCGGTGTCGTGCAGGTGTTGCTGCCGGAATAGCGCAGCGCGCTGGAAATCCAGGTTGGCTTGGACGCAACGCGGCAACCCTCTTCAAGGATCCGGCCGGCCACGACGTCACTGCCTTCCCGGTGGGCGTCTAAGTGACGGGAGAGGAACGCGGGTTCGAATGTCGTGTCATCGTCAACGAACACCATGATGTCGCCCGAGGCGCTGCGGATCCCTGCGTTGCGCGCCTTTGTCACAGACGGAGTCTCGAGCCGAAGAATTCTGATTCGGTCCGCGTGGCGGCGCAGGAATTCTTCTGTTTCCGGCTCGTGCCGGGCGGTTTGGTCGACGACAATAACCTCATGATCGGTAAGGTCTTGGCGCAGCGCACACGCGAGCGTCTGCACCAGAAGTTGTTCCCGCCCAAAGGTCGGAACGATCAGACTGACTTTCATCGATGATGTCTCCCAGGCGGGCAAGAGCGGCCCGAGTTGTGCCTGTCAATGCAGGCCTGATAGAATTCGGTGCTGGATCGCACGAATGATTCCTCGGAGCATCGCTCGCTGATGGATTGTTTCGCGACGGTGCTCAGTCGTGATGCCAGCGAGGGTTCGGTGAGGATGCGATCGATGGCGCTGCTCAGAGCATCCGAATCATGCGGCGTCACGGGCAGGCCGTGCGGATGACGCGCGAAGAGAGATCCGGCGGGAGGCGCCTTCAATCCCGCCGAGTCGAAGCGGATTCTTCGGGTTTTCGCGCCCGCCACTCCCGTCTGAATCGTCACTATCGTTGATCTCTCCTAAGAACCAGGATGCCGATGCTTGGGAAGTGGGCAACGACTTCGTAGTCGGCCTGCTTGTCGCCAACCGATGCGTTTTGCAGACCCAGCAGGTCCCTCGGTTCCCGGTCAAGGACGATGGTTGGGATCCCCAAGGAATCAGCGTAGGCCGCGACATTCTCGATTGTGTAGGATTTCTTGCCGAAGTCTGAGAGCCGCCAGTCGGCCACCCGCCATCCGGCGATACGGTAGTTCGGAAGCTCATCCCAGACGAAATCCAGAGGTGCCAGCACACCTGTGCGGGGCGGGATAAACGCGGCCAGACGGCGATTGTCGGCCACCCAATGCTGTTTGTCTCCAAAGGCGTTGAGTGAGTCCTCGACGACCGAGTCAGCGATGAAGAAGACAGTTGCTGTTATGAGGCCGAAGCGCGCCAGCTTGGGGAATATCCCCGGCGATTGCCAGAACGTTGCGGCGAGACGGCCGACCTCGATTGCGAAGAACGGAAACAGAAGGATGGCGTAGGGTGTGGTCTTAGCCGGCGCAACTGCGCCCAGGGTCACGATGCAGGTGGCGGCATAGACATAGAAGTCGCGATGCCGCGACCCGCCGCGCCAGAGGTTGACCGCCGCGGAGATGAAGAACAGTGCCGACGTAAAGATGATCTCCGGTTTGCGGAAGAGCCGCTTGTGTTCGTCGAGGAGTTTGAGAAGCGAGCCGATGATCGTTCGTTCCCCCTCACCGAACGAGGGGTCGCCGGTGTATTGGTACCAGAATTGATCGAAGTGACCAATGATGTCCACAAAGTACAAAGAGAACACGGCCAACGCCGCCACTCCAAACGCGCCCATGGGCGCCCATTTCTTGCGGCTAAGAAGCACGACGGCCCCAGCGGCGACATAGATGGCGCCGTTGAGGTGGGTCAGCATCGCGAGGCCTGCCAGTGCGCCGCCCGCCATCATCCACTTGAGTTGGCCGCGTTCGAGCCCGCGTTTGAGTGCCATGTAGCTGCCGAGCCCGGTCGCCGCCAGCCAGACTTCGGGGCGATAGAGCTTCACGAACTTGAACGTCAACGGTGCCAGCGCCAGGAAGGCCACCGCCATCAGGAACCCGGTTCGTCCCCCGAGAGACTGGTCGCGCCCCATGTGACGGTAGAGCAGGTAAAATAGGATCACGCCTGCAACAAGCGAGGTCGAGCGCAAGGGCCAGGCGCCGAAGCCGAACAGCCAGACGACGGCCGCGCCGACCCACTGGAAAAACTTGTGGTAAATGTAAATGCGGGTGTCGTAATCCAGGAACCCGCGATAGAGCTCAGAGCGTGGGTAGCCGTCGTGGGCCTGGAAGTAGGCGAACTCGGCGAACACGGTCTCGTCGCCATGGATACGCTGGCCCGGCACACTTACCACCAGCAAGGCAAGTTGCAGGCCGAGGATCACCAGCAGGATGATCTCGAGGCGTCGGAAGGGGTGTTTCATCATGGAAGCAGCCGTGGCTGGCGTACCGAGTCGACAGGTGAAGGTAGCCTGGGGAACTCCATCGGGACAAGGAATTGGTCGCGCTGATTACGTGCATCTGGACCCCACGTGTCGAACACTCCTGCAACGGAACCCACTTTGTTGCGCTAAGGGCCGTCGGTCCACTGTCAATCAGAGCAAGCGCCTGACCCGAGTAGCAGCTGGCGATCTTCCCTGCGGCCTTCGATCGGTGTTTCGCGCCAGTTGTGATGACAACGCTCATGCTCGGATTGATCGCGCAGTTCTGGTCTCTCGAACTAGACCACGCTGATGTCCTCGACGTGGGGGCCGGAATGTGTCAATAAGAATGAGACAAATCTCGCTTCCGGTCAAGCCGCTTTTCTGGCCTGATCCGGCTTGTTAATCCACACCTTTCCCGGCAGTTCTGCGGCGACGGGATCCCGCCCGCCGCGGCGGGCTCCGGGTGCTGTTCGTAGAAGGCTGCCAAGACCGTCTGCCGCTCTGGGCATAAACGATCCGGTCCGCTCCCCGCCACGGCGGGCTGCGACGGCGTCACCAGCCCGATACCGCTGTGGCGATGCTCATTGTTGTACCAGTTAAAGAAACCCACCAGAAAGGCACGCGCATCTTCCCGGGAACCAAATCGCTCCGGAATGTCTGGTTGATACTTCAGCGTCTTGAACTGCGCCTCCGAGTACGGATTGTCCGTGCTGGTGTACGGCCGCGAGTGCGTTTTGGTCACCCCCAGATCGGCCAGCAGAAAGGCCACGGGCTTGGAGCGCATCGACGAACCCCGGTCGGTCCGCCTTCGGCGGATCAACTGGTCGCGCCGGATCCCCTCCCGCTGACACGACTGACGGATCAGTTCCACCGCCAAAGTCGACGATTCACGGCCGGCCGAAAGCCAGCCCACCGCCTTGCGGGCAGGTGTGGTACTTCTGTGTGGCCGGACGATGACCGCCGGGTACAGTAGCTTCGGAATCGTGATCTTTCGTGCCGATTCCGAGGATGCCGCACGGGGAATCATGGAGAATGACCCGGCCGTGAAACAGAGGGTCATGAAGGCCGAGCTATTCCCCTTCCGGATTGCCTTGTTGAGCAAGGCTTTGTCAGTCGAGGTCGGGAGCTAACGCACCGCCCATAGAGCCGCGTCGCCGTGCGAGCCAGCCCCCCGGGTGTGTCGAAATAACCGTGCGAGCACGGCTTTCAGGGACGGAGAAGAGTGTCCGTCCTGCTGAAGATTCATGTTTTGGTAGGTCGGACGCTCTTGTCCGACTTTCTTCAACACGGCCCGTCCGACCGGATTCCCGCGATTGCCGCGATTGTCATCTCCGGTCGGACCTCCGACTGAGGATCGCGAGCCGACATCGCTCCGGACCCTGTCTGCCGGTATCGCGCGATCAGATCGCCGACCGTCAGATCTCCAAGATCTTTGGAGCATTCGAGAACCCACTCCCGCCCAATTCGGCGTTCTTTCAGAATGCCGGTACCGACCAGTCGCTTGGCAACATGGGTGACCAGACACAGGGGAATTCTGCGCCTGCTGGAAATCCCGGCAATCGTGATCGATCGTGCCGGCGTCGCGAGCGAACGGAGTGTCTCGGACGCTACGGAGACGACAGCATTTCCCTCATCGATGGGGGCCGGAACACGGGGCATAGGCAATTTGGGCAAGTACGCCCGGCGGTACTGCCAGGCGAATGCGAACTCGGCGCCTACGTAGACAGTCACCCATGAGACATAGATCCATAGCAGGAGAAGCGGAATCTGGGCGAGGTAGCCCCAGATCTCGCGGAAGGTCGAGGTCGCGAACTGGAAGTTGATGTATGTGTTCTGGGCAACCTGCCAGATGATGGAACCAACAAGGCCGCCCAGAATCGCCGCTCGCGGTCTGACCGGCGTCGATGTCCCGAGCCAGTAAACGATGGTCAACGTCGACCAAGAGAGCAAGAAGGGGATCACACGGAACAGGAGCGGTAGGTTGGTCAGGGCGCGGTAGAGCCATTGCCCCAGTTCTCCCCAACCGGCAAGTCCTCTGATCCATAGAGTTGCGCGCGCCTCGGCGATGGTCCCGAATGCCAGAATCAACGCCACCACCGTAGGGATCAACACCAGCGCGGAAGGATAGAGCAGCAGTCGTTGCCACAAGCGGCTCCGGGCCGGAGTGTTCCAGATCGCGGCGAGGTCCTTTTCCAGTTGACTCACAGAAAGGACGCCAGCGATGATGATTGCTCCCAACCCGGCATATCCCAGTGCCACCAGGTCCAGACGATCCATCGCTTCGACCAGCCTGGCTGCCAGTTCCGGGGCGGTCGGGGAGAGACTATTTTCCACCCAGCGCATGAGGGCCGACTGCCAGCCAAGACGCGAAGAGACCGCCAGCGCCAGTGCTCCGATCGGGACGAGGTTCAGAAGCGAAAGATAGGTCATGTATCCTGCGTGCAGCCACAGGCGGTCCTCATGAAGCCCTCTGACGACTGTGAGAAGGACACGAAAAGCGAGGGTGAGCTGTTTCGCCCACCCTTGCGGAGGGCGTTCCCACGCCCATCTTTCCAGAGTCGAGAGTAATTGTTCGATCATGCCGGACCATCGGGCGCGCCCGCGATTCTCGCGGATACACCTGTAACACGGATAATGCCTTCCGGCCTCGATATCCAGGGAATTGGCGGACACATGTCCCTTGCGCTCTGAGAACTCAATTGCCTAGACTGTGACCGATGGACAATCGGAAGCCGGACCGGGCAGCTTGCCCGGCAATGGAGGCGTAATGAACACGAGAAGCAGCGGAATACTGGCCCTGGGGATTGTGGCGGGGTGCTTCCTGCTCGGGAGGTACTTCTATACGTCGCGCACCAGCGAGCAGAGCATCCGCGTTGTCGGCGCGGCGACCCGGCCGATCGTAGCAGACATCGTCAAATGGCGGCTGGCTATCACCCGGCGGCGACGGAACAGGGAATATCGGACGCATATCAGCGCATTCATGACGATGTGCAGCGGACCATCGGCCGCTTGAAGACGCGCGGGATCAAAGATGAGAACATCACGATTCAGGCAATCACCACCAATCAGCTTTATGGCTCGGAGGGCCGCAAGAGCGGGTACGATGTCCAGCAGGCGATTCTGATCATTTCTCGCAATGTCGGCGACCTCGAACAAATGGCCGCCGACCCGAAGTCGATTCTTGACCAGGGGACAATCCTTGGAGTCTCAGATCTGGAGTACTTCCTCTCGGATCTGCCTAAAACCAAGAAGGAGCTTCTGGCCGAAGCGATGAAGGATGCTCGCAGCCGCGCCGAGGAAATCGCCGGCGCCTCCGGTGTCCGCATCAGCAAGCTGCTCACCTCATCTGTCGGCGTTTTCCAGATCACCGAGCCATTCTCCACCGAAGTCTCCGACTACGGCATCTATAACACATCGACGAAACAGAAGGACATCACGGTCACGGTTCGGGCGAGTTTCGCAGTCGAGTAGAACACCCTTCTCTATTGACCGTCAGACTACTCGGCCCACGCCGGCAGCGCCAGACCAACTCCCCACAGGGGACCAAGCACCCAGTAGAGATAGAGTGAAAGAAGCAGGGCGGCGCAGAGATTGACGATCAGTCCGGTCTTGGCCATGCTGGCCATACTGATTTGACCGGAGGAGAAGACGATCGCATTCGGTGGCGTGCCGACCGGCAGCATGAAACCACATGATGCTGCAATCGTCGCAGGTACCATCAAGAAAAGAGGATTGATGCGGGCCGAAAGCGCCAGTCCGATCATCACCGGGAGCATTGCCGCTGCTGCGGCCGTGTTGGATGCCAACTCAGTCAGGAAGATCATCAGCAGACAGACGGTCAGCATGATCCAGAACGGCCCGAAGCCACCGACGACCGGTTTCAAGGCGGTGCCGATGGCGCGATCCAGACCCGTCTGCGTGAATGCGTCGGCGATCGCGAACCCGCCACCGAATAGCAGCAGAATGCCCCACGGCAGACGCATTGCCGTTTTCCAATCCATGCACCGCGCACCGCGTCCGTCCGGCAGCAGGAAGAGAAGAAATGCCATTGTGATCGCCACCGTCGCGTCGTGAAGCATCTCCGGATGGGCGAAAAGATTCGACCACCCGGGGATACGCCACGATCCGAGGTTAATGTCAGCGCGAAGGACCCAGAGAAGCGCAGTGATAGTGAAAACAGACGCAACGACACGTTCCGAAGGGGTCCAAGGCCCAAGCGCGGCACGCTGTTCCGAGACGGCGGCAGCGTGGACCAGTGCCTCGGGCATGCGGCGGAACATAATCCGGGTCAGAATCACCCAGATGACGAGAACGAAGACGGCCGAGAAGGGTGCGAATACCTTGATCCAATCCAGGAATGTGATCGTTGGTGCTTTCGGAAAGGCGCGCGCAAACTGGCCAAGGAATACCAGATTGGGAGGGGTGCCAATCGGCGTCGCCAACCCTCCGACCGATGCGCCGTAGGCAATCGCCAGCATGACCGCCGATGCGAAATCACGGCTGTCGCCCTCGCTTTTCTCCAGCGCAGCCGATGTGACCGCCAGCCCGATCGGGAACATGAGCATTGCGGTTGCCGTGTTCGACATCCACATGGACAGAAACGCCGTGCTGGCCAGGAATCCGAGCACCAGACCCCGTGGGCGGGCACCGACGCGGAAGAGCATCCACAGCGCCATCCGACGGTGAAGGCCGCTGCGCTCCAGCGCCAGGGCGATGAGGAAACCTCCGAGAAACAGATAGATGTTGCTGTTCGCGTAGTTAGCAATCACGGCGTCGGACGGCATCACACCGAGAGCCGGAAACAGGATGATCGGCAAAAGCGACGTGACCGGGATCGGCAACGCCTCGGTCACCCACCAGATGGCGGTCAGGGTAACGACGGCTGCGGTCAGACGCGCCCTCGGCTCCAGCCCCCGCCCCAGAAGGCCGGTCGCCAAGAGGATGAACAACAAGAACCCGATGATCAACCCGAGGCGTCGGGGCCAGGACCAGCCGTTGGCGGTGTCTGCTGTCATTGGCTTGTGGAAAAGACGGCAGGCGGTGAATTGCCGTCAAGTGGTCTTGCAGAATTGGTACGGGTCGGACCGGCCGTCAGGATGGTAGGGCCATATTGTTGAGGGTCGCCCTCCCCAAGGATCACATTCCCCCTTTTCTGTGGCACATGTGCCCTCGCTTGCGAGGGCATGGGCGGGATGTCCATGCCACATAATTGACAGGAAGGAATTGAGGCCCCACCGTATGAGTGTTAGATTGTCGCTGGGGTTCGTTGCGTCCCACCGATGCTGTGATATGACTGAACAAGAACTCGACACGATTGATTCAGACCAGGCGCTCCCGAGGTAGGAGATGACGCAAAATGCCCAGATTGACCTGGCGGTTTCCGGAACGCTGAAGGCTTTGGGGTGTGTCATTGGAAACACCCCGCTTCTGGTCATCGATTTGTTGTACGAGGGCAAGCCGCGGACACTCTACGCCAAGTCCGAGCAGTTCAACATGACCGGCAGCATCAAGGACCGGATGGCGCTGCACATTCTGGAGAGCGCCTACCGCGAGGGGACCATCCGCAGGGGCGACATGATTGCCGAGGCGACCAGTGGCAACACGGGGATTTCCTTTGCCGCATTGGGGCGCGCGCTCGGCCATCCCGTGACCATCTTCATGCCCGACTGGATGAGCCGCGAGCGAGTCGACCTGATCCGCAGCCTCGGGGCGGCGATTGTACCGGTCACACGAGAGCAAGGCGGATTCCTCGCCAGTATCCGCATGGCCGAAGAACTGGCGGCCGAGAAGGAGAATGTCTTCCTACCGAGCCAATTCTCGAATCTGGCAAATGTGCACGCCCACGAGCTAACCACCGGCCCCGAGATCTGGTGGCAGCTTGAAGCCAATTCATTGCATCCGGATGCGTTTATCGCCGGCATCGGCACCGGCGGGACGATCATGGGTGTCAGCCGTTTCTTGAAATCGAAATGCCCCAAAGTGAAGATCCATCCTCTCGAGCCTGCCGAGTCACCCACGCTCTCCACCGGCGGTCACAAGATTGGCCACCACCGCATTCAGGGCCTTTCGGATGAATTCATTCCCGCGATTGTGGACCTGGGGTCGCTCGACAAGATTGTGCGTGTCTCCGACGGCGACGCGATCCTCATGGCACAGCAACTGGCATCCAAGCTGGGTCTGGGTGTGGGAATCTCCTCCGGCGCCAACTTTGTCGGCGCTCTCAAAGTGCAAAACGAACTCGGCGCCGACTCGGTCGTGGTGACCGTCTTTTCGGACGACAACAAGAAGTACCTCAGTACCAGCCTGCTTTCGAGCGAACCAGTGAAGAGCGACTATCTGACTCCCGATGTCGAGCTTGTCGGCCTGAAGGCGATCAACCGTGTCTGCCGCACCTGCCTGGGGGATGAGCGGCCAAGAGAGAGGTCCTGCGATGCCATTCATTGAAGTGGGAGGGAGACGGCTCGAGTTGAACGAAGAGGGATTTCTTGCGGATCCGCAGCAGTGGAATGCGGAGGTCGCGGAGATCCTGGCCAAGACAGAGGAAGGTCTCGATCACTTGAGTGAGGAGCACTGGGCGGTGATCAACTTCATCCGCGAGCACTATTCGCAGACCAACCTCGCTCCGATGGTGCGCTCCATCTGCAAGACCACGGGCCTGCAACTCCGCCGCATATACGAGATCTTCCCTTCCGGACCCGCCAAGGGAGCATGCAAGCTGGCGGGGTTGCCGAAACCCGACGGGTGCGTGTAGAGCCTCCGATTATGCTGCCGTCGACACTCCTGCGGGCCGCGGTCATCGCGGCCTTTGCCTATGCCCTCGTTGCGTTCGCAGTGCTGACCGCGAGGGCTTTGTCATTCGGCAGGAGACCAGTTTACGCGCGGCCGGAAGGATCGGCCCGACAAGGGGTGCTCCACGCGTTTTTCAGAGGCATGCTCCCCTGGGAAAAAGAGAGCGTCGCCGGACACCTGCCCACTTTCATCGCAGGCCTGTTGTACCATGCCAGCGTCTTTCTGTCGCTGCTGTTTCTGTTCCTGCTCGTTTTCAGGATCCGATCCGGGATCGTGCTGAACCAGATCCTTGGGGTGGCCATTCCCATCGGTCTTGTTTCCGGCCTCGGGCTTTTGATCAAGCGAGTGACGTCACGAAAGATGAGACTGATCAGTGTCCCGGACGATGCAATCGCCAATGTGATTGTCGATCTTTTTCTGGGAGCTGCGTACGCAGCGGCAATCTCGCCCGCGTTCGACAATGCCTTCTTCGTGACTGCCATCGTGCTGTTCTTGTACATGCCGCTGGGGAAGATTCGCCACTGCGTGTTCTTCTTTTACACTCGCCTGGTTTTTGGAGTGTTTTTTGGCAGCAGAGGAGTATTTCCGCATCCGCGCCGTGAGTCGTAGGTGAGAGACAAGATGGCAGACAAGGACAAGCAGCAGTACGCGGCGCAGGCGGAGCGAGTGACTGAGGCCGGCATCGCCTCGGCGCTGGACGTCTTCCGCAGCAAGATCGACCATCGGCTGGCGGCCAGCCTGAATTCCTGCGTCCATTGCGGCTTGTGCGCGGAATCCTGCCATTACTACCTTGCCACCGGCAGCCCGGACATGCAGCCCGCGTTGAAAGTGAAGCTCCTTCAATCGGTGTACCGATGGCATCTCACAGCCACGGGGAAGTTGTTGTCTTCTCTGACCGGCGCAGAGAGGCTTGACCAGGCGATGATCCAGAGGTGGATCGACACCTTGTTCGGCAGTTGCACCATGTGCGGACGGTGCACGCTCAATTGCACCGTCGGGCTGGACATTTCCCGGCTGGTGAGAGCGGGCCGGAGCGCGCTGGTGAGCCTGAATCTGGTTCCCTCGGGACTCCAGTCAACCGTCGACACGGCGGTGGACAAAGGGAACAACATGGGAATCGCCAAGGCAGAATGGCTCGAGACGGCGCAATGGATCGAGGAAGAACTGCAACAGGAGGTGGGTGATCCGGAGGCGCGGATACCCATTGACCAGGAGGACGTCCGTTTTCTTTACACGGTGAACCCGCGCGAGATCAAGTTCTTCCCGCTGTCTCTTCTGGCCGCCGCCAAGATCCTGTATGCGTCCGGCGAACGCTGGACGTTTTCCAGCGACTACTACGACGTGACAAACTATGGCCTGTTCAGCGGCGATGATAGTGCCGCCGCTCTGATTGTCGGCCGCCTTCATGAGACCATGGGACGGCTTCGGGCCGGCATGCTTGTGCTCGGAGAGTGCGGGCACGGCTATAACGCCAACCGCTGGGAAGCGCCAGAGTGGCTGGCAGTCACACCGGGGTACGAGAGCAGGAGCATCGTGCGCGTCATTGCCGACTTCTTGCGCCGGGGTCAGATCACGCTCGATCCGGCGCGCAATCCGAAGAGAGTGACTCTGCACGACCCCTGCAATCTGGTTCGCCTCGGAGGCGTCATCGAGGATCAGCGGTTCATCCTCACACGGGCTGCGGCCGATTTTGTGGAGATGTATCCGAATCGGGAGAAGAACTTCTGCTGCGGTGGGGGCGGCGGCCAGCTCTCGATGACCACGTATGCGAGGAGACGCCTCGAAGCCGGCAAGATCAAGGCGGAACAGATCGCCAAGACCGGTGCCAAGGTTGTCGTAGCCCCGTGCCACAACTGCATCGACCAACTCAGCGAGTTGAATAAGGAATACAAACTCGGGGTCGAGGTGAAGACACTCTCAGAGGTGGTGGCGGATGCGCTGGTCCTGGGAACGGACACCTCGAAACAGCGGCCTTAGAGCTTCTGACAAGAGGACGCCAGGTGTAGGGGCGCACTGCGTGCGCCCGGCGCGGCTAAGAGCCGCGCCTTCGCGTGTGGGGGCACGGCCCTGTCGTGTCCGACCCGGTTTCGCTCACACGCACCACGGCGGGCACGGCAAGCCGTGCCCCTTGTATGTCGTTTACGGTGTATTTTATGGATGATGCTTGTCGGCGTGACAGACCGTGTGCCCCGCGGGCGCAAAG